>OFDC01000502.1_pt1 | contig 29086 bp, 28 predicted proteins | sample 1520941 | NCBI WGS metagenome assembly OFDC01 (sample SAMEA94258168, study PRJEB24077) | hot springs metagenome | biome: Aquatic biome; feature: Water | place: India | collected 2012-12-06 | depth 5 m | reverse complement strand
TTTTCATAATTTTGTGTAGGAAAAGGCCGCCCCATTGGAGCGGCTTTTTTTATATCCAATAATCGAAAATGTAAACTAATTTAAAGGAAGTCTTCGCTAAAGGGGGACTCCAGTCCGAAGAGTTCCTTAGAAAAAACAACACAATGAACAACATAAAATTCTATAAATATCAAGGTACAGGCAACGATTTTGTGATGATTGATAATCGTGACGGTAGTTTTCCTGCCAGCCAAGAATACATTGAGCACCTTTGCCACCGCCGATTTGGAATTGGAGCTGATGGGCTAATTTTACTGCAAAATGATGCTGAATACGATTTCCGAATGGTTTATTACAACGCTGATGGTCGTGAAGGTAGTATGTGCGGAAATGGTGGACGTTGCACCGTTCGTTTTGCCGAAGATTTAGGTGTTTTTAAAGAAACTACAAAATTTATAGCTGTTGATGGCGAACATACTGCCCAAGCCAGTAAAAAAGTAATTTCTTTGAAAATGGGTGAAGTTCACAGCCTTGAGCGTCATGAAGCCTATGATTTTATGAATACAGGCTCGCCCCATTACGTAATGTATGTAACTGATATTGAGGCATTTGATGTATTTTCAGCAGGCAAAAAAATCAGATATTCACCCGAATGGGTAGCTCGTGGTGGTACAAACGTAAACTTTGTAGAAATCTTGAGTGATGACACAATTTATGTGCGAACTTATGAGCGTGGCGTAGAAGACGAGACCTTTTCGTGTGGCACGGGAGTTACAGCCTCTGCCCTATCAGCTTATTTGCGTCATGGTATGAGAAGCCCCATAAATGTGATTACGAAAGGTGGGAATTTACAAGTTTCTTTCAACGAAGATTTTACAGATGTGCATCTAATCGGGCCAGCCGTTAAAGTTTTTGACGGTATTTTGTAATCAGACAACCGATAAAATAGGTAAAAAAGCCTTGATATTCCATTGAAAATCGAGGCTTTTTGTATTATCAAAACATTTACTACAAAAAACATTGCATAATCAAACAGGAGTGCATAATTTCGGTAACCTAACAAAAACGAAAATACGATGACCGAATTTGTTTTAGCTATTGAATGGGAAGGCTTTGAAAAAGATAAGTATGTCCATACAGTTTTAGAAGATAATATTCTCCCACCCTACATTGCCCAATGCCGTTGGTTTGCGGGTAAGGCTCGCCAAATTAAGCAATTAAAAGTAAGAGATGCTGTTCATTTCGAGGATTTCATTTTCATGACTTTTGAATCGAGATATGAGGAAGGCGACAGTGAGTTATACCTTTTGCCCCTGTCATTTGTAAAAGAAGGGACACAAGAAATTCCTTCGAAAGGAATTCTGAGCAAAGCCAGTATGGACGATAATATAGGTCACCTTGTTGATGCCATTTATGATGTAACTTTCAGAAACGCCTTATTTTCAAGCATTTACCATAAACAATCTTATAATCAAATCAATGATGATAAACTTGTTTTCTTCAACGGAAAAGCATTCGTAGCCGAATCTGACGTCATTGATTCGCATTTGCCCAATATTGATTCATCAAATTCAGCAATGGTTTTTGGGGGTAAGTATTTCCTTAAACTTTACCGAAAACTTTTCACCGAAACAAATCCAGAAGCTGAAATGGTTGAGTTTATAACTCAGCACTCTGACTTCCGAAATATACCGAGATTTGCAGGCAGCATTACTTGGAAACGTGCCGATGTTTCTGAAATTACGTTTGCAGTAATGGTCGAAGTCATCAAAAGCGAAAAGGATGATTGGAGTATGACGGGCGATTATCTGAATGACTTCTTGCTGGCTTTTGTCGATGGAAATTTTCAGATTAAAGAATCGGTTTTCGGGAAAGTTGCTTTGCTTGCACACCGAACTGCCGAAATGCACAAAGCTCTTTTTGCCCTGCGTGGAGCTGGTACATTTAATGCTGAACCTTTCGACCGCCAATACCGGAGATTTTTGCACCAAAAAATGGAAAACCTACTCGAACGTCGATATAACTTATTGACTGATAACTATCTACGTCTCGACGAGCAGGCCCAAACTTTGGCATGGAAATTTATGGAAGCTAAAGATTTGATTCTTGATTTCGTTGATCAAGTGCTTACCCGTCCACTTTTTTCGTACCGAACTCGTATTCATGGCGATTATCACTTGGGGCAAGTTTTAGCAACCGAAAACGACTTGGTTATCATAGATTTTGAAGGAGAGCCAGAAAGTACAATTTCTGAGCGAAAAATAAAACATTCGCCACTAAAAGATGTAGCAGGTATGATTCGCTCCTATCATTATGCTGTTTCTGCAAAACTTTATAACTCAGCCGAAACCAGTGAAATAGATGAGCTGCAACTCCAACGTGCGGCCGACCGTTGGTATAAATTGATTAAAGATACTTATCTTGAAGAATATCTGTCTGTTTTTGGAAATCCACACCCGTTATTTAAAGATAACAATGAAATAAACTATCTTTTGCTCTTCCATTTACTCGAAAAAGCAGTTTATGAGATTGGCTATGAAGTAAATTATCGCCCAAGCTGGGTAAAAATTCCGCTTAAAGGCATTGCAGAGGTTTTGGCAGAAGTAGAAAAATTGAGAAGATAGAAGTAGTGGTATCCAATTTAGTAAAGCACTTTTAATGGGTTAGATAAAGAGTTATTTTTAATGAAAGAGTATTTTAAGCAAATTTTTGAACACGAGCATTGGGCAAATCTAAAAGTACTTGAAGGTATGATTTGTGCATCTGAAATTCCTCAACGTGTGATTGAGATTTTTTCGCACACAATTGCAGCTCAACGCATTTGGCTCGATCGAATAAATGGAAATGTAACTGAACTAAAAGTTTGGGAAGTTTTTGACACAAAAATTATGCTTGAACTTTTAGAAATCAATTATGATGACATCAACAAAATCATTAATAATCAAGATTTTGACCAGTTGATTGCCTACCAAACTTCAAATGGCCAGCATTTTACGAGCACAATCAACCAAATTCTAAGCCATTTGGCTCTGCACGCTTCCTATCATCGAGGACAAGTAGTTTTACTGCTTAAAGGTAAAATAGAAACATTACCAACAACCGATTTTATTCTTTACGTAAGATAAATTTTGAACGCTAAAGAAAACCAATTCAACAAATATGAATCATATCCCAAGCCTTGACGACATCAAAGAAGTTCACGAACGCATCAAACCGTTTATTCATCACACTCCGGTACTAAGTTCAACAAGTATCAACGAACTGGCTGGTTGCGAGATTTTTTTTAAGTGCGAAAACTTTCAAAAAATTGGAGCGTTTAAAGCCCGTGGTGGTATGAATGCTGTTTTGTCTTTATCGAAAGCAGAGCAAGAAAAGGGCATCACAACTCACTCATCAGGCAATCATGCACAAGCGATTGCTTTGGCAGCTAAAACGGTCGGAACTAAAGCTTATATTGTGATGCCAAGCAATGCACCTATTATCAAAAAAAATGGTGTAAAAGCTCTTAATGGTGAAATTATTGAGTGCGAACCAACACTTGATGCACGTGAATCAACAGTTCAACAAGTAATTGACCGCACTGGAGCAACGTTTGTTCACCCATTCAATAATTATGATGTAATTGCTGGACAAGCAACTGCAACAGTTGAATTAATTGCTGAAATTCCGAACTTGCAAATAATAATGGCTCCAGTTGGTGGAGGTGGACTTTTGAGTGGAACAGCTCTTGCAACGCATTATCTATTACCTAATGCTGAAGTAATTGCAGGTGAACCCGAAGGAGCAGCCGATGCAATTTTATCATTTAAGAGTGGGAAAATTGAGAAAGCACCGTATATAAATACCATTGCTGATGGCTTGATGACAAATCTGGGCGACAAAACGCTGGAAATTATCAGAATGTATGTAAAAGATATTATTTTAGTAAGTGATGATGAAATAATTGCAGCAATGCGATTAATTTGGGAACGCCTAAAGATTGTTATCGAGCCATCCTGTGCTGTTCCATTTGCAGCTTTACTGAAACAAAAGGAAAGATTTGCAGGAAAAAAGGTAGGTATTATTCTAACGGGTGGAAATATTGATTTAGGAAAACTTCCTTTTTAAATAGACACAAAAAGAGGTAAGTTTCACAGACTTACCTCTTTTTGTTATTATTCAAATAAATCTACAAACTCAAATTTTTCTCCATCAAAAAGCCCTAAATCACTAAGTTTGAGAGCAGGAATTACTAACAGAGCCATAAATGATAAGCTCATAAATGGAGAAATAAGTGTACTACCGAGCTGCTCTTTCACAAATCGGTCAATCATGGTATAGCTCTCTGCTACTTTATAACCATCATCACTACTCATCAGACCAGCTACTGGTAAACCTAATACACCACGTTTAGTATTGCTTACGGCAGAAACTCCCCCCTTTTCTCTGATAATCAGATTAATAGCTTCACAAATGGAAAAATCATCCACCCCAACCGCTATAATATTATGAGAATCATGACCAACTGAAGAAGCGATAGCACCTTCTTTTAAGCCATAATTATTGATAAAAGCGATGGCTGGTGGAGCAGTTTTATAGCGATTCAGAACAACTATCTTTAATATATCTTTTTCTAAATCAGCTACTACAAAACCATTTTCTATTTTGGGCTCTACAAAAACTTCATTCGTAATCAACTGTCCATCAATGGTTTGTATAACTCTCATTCGTTGCACATTTACAGGAGCAATAATTTCAATTTGTTTGGGTTCAATCAGTTCACAATCAAAATTATTGATTATTTCGCTTTGTAGATTTTCAATCAACGAAACACCATTTTCAGCAACTTTCTGACCATTGATATACGTCGTTTCGACATTGAAATCTTCCAAATTATCAACCAAAATAAAGTCACCCCAATCACCTTCTCTCAATAACCCAATATTCATTCGATAATGCAAAATCGGATTAATAGTTGCCATCCGAAGCACTTTAAATCTATCTATTCCATTGGCTATTGCTCTTTTAACAAGTTGATTGATGTGACCTTCAACCAAATTATCTGGATGTTTATCGTCGGAGCAAAACATCATATTGGCAAAATGTTCATCAGCTAAAGGAATCAATTCTTCAAAGTTTTTTGCAGCACTACCCTCTCGAATCAATATTTTCATGCCGAGTTTAAGCTTTTCTAATGCTTCACTCTTTGTAAAACATTCGTGGTCAGTTTCTATACCTGCTTCAATATATTTTTTTGCTGCCGCTCCTCTTAATCCAGGTGCATGACCATCAACAGGTTTATTGAATGCTTGTGCCAAAGCAATTTTCTGCATTACCAATGGGTCTTCATGCAAAACCCCAGGAAAATTCATCATTTCGGCCAAATAACCAACCTCCTTATAGGTAAATAAATGAGCAATATCTTTTGCTGTAATTTCGGCACCAGCGGTTTCGAAGCCCGTTGCTGGTACACAAGATGGAGCTCCAAAGCAAAATTTGAAAGGTACTCGTCGCCCATCTTCAATCATAAATTCAACGCCTTTTACCCCTAAAACATTGGCAATTTCATGAGGGTCAGAAACGGTACCAACAGTACCGTGAACAACTGCTAATCGAGCAAACTGTGCGGGTGTAAGCATAGAGCTTTCCACGTGTACGTGAGCATCAATCAGACCTGGTAGGATATATTTTTCTCCTTCTCTTTCTGCTCCTTGTAGATTTATTTGATGGATTCTACCATTTTCAATAATCAACGTTCCATAGGAAACAGTGCCATCAAACACATTTACTATATTAGCACTTAAATTTATCATTGATGAAATTTGGGGATTCTTATATTTTTGGTAAAATAAATCTTTTTTTGTAAAAAATATCAATTTCGTTTCAAATATTGTACAAAATGAGTTAAAATAAACAAATTGAGAAAAATTATTAATGAATTGTGACCGAAGCAGCGATTTTAGAGTCTAAAGAATGAAGTCACCCAAAATGATAGTTTGGAAGAGTGAACCTTTTAATTCAACAAATTACAGAGTGATTTCGAGGACTTCGCGGGGAACTATCGCATCGGAGTTTTTTAGCTCAATATACTATAAAAATAAAAAAGTCATCCAATAACATCAGATGACTTTAAGTCTATTTGAGTGAACCTTTTTGAATATTTTTGAAATAACAGCTAAGTGTTTTCTTACGCTATTATTTATCTGTGTGTATCTTTTGCGAACACTTAATTTACAACCAAAATCGTGCCAAATACCTATTAAATGGATAATTTTTAAATTCGCTACATTTCCATATCATATCAATCAGTTATCAATCAATTTTAATTTGAAGCATTTTTTGGCATAGATTTTGTTCTTTTATGAGCTATTTTTTGAATATTTTCCAATATTTATCAAACTTTGCGACTTTTGGCACTGTTTTAGACCTTTCATAAAATTCTTCAAAAAAACTGATACTTTTTAGGTCAACTAACGTTTAATACAATGAATGAAAAAACACCCTTCATTCGCATCAAAAATGACAAATAACAGTGATAACGTTTCACAGAGTTTCAATGAAAAAAAACGTAAAGATTTAATGGCAAGTTTGGCTATTGATGCTTTAGGGATGGTAACATATCTCATTCCTGCACTGGGCGAAGCAGCCGATGTGGTAATCGCACCGATTATTTCGGTTTTAATTTATGCAGTTCATCGAACTACATTTGGTGCTATCGCAGGTTTCTTAGAAGAAATAATTCCATTCACAGACATTATTCCGAGTGCTACCATTATTTGGTTTTATCGCTATTTCTTGAAAAGAGAAAGTACGTTTAATGAATTTATGGAGAGATTTAAAAAAAAAAATCCAATTATTATTAATAGTAAATAAGAGATTTTCTAAGTTAGAATAAAGAAAAAAGCGTCTCAAGAATAATTCTTGAGACGCTTTTTATATTTAGAGTAATTCTGTTTAGAAATGTCTTTCGCCAGGTTCACGCTTAGCCAGCATCACTGCACCAGCCATTGCCACCAAAAACAATACAGATATAAGCTCAAACGGCAATAAATATTCACCATAAAGAGACTGTCCTAAAATTTCAACCATTCCAGTTTGTGAATTAAAACTCGTAGCATCTATTTTCTCTTTTCCTGCTCTTCTTAGGAAAATAATCAAAATTCCACCTAACAAAAGAGCTGTCACGATAGCAGTTGTAATCAATTTATTATTCTTCATTTCATCAGTTTCTTGTTTCATATTCAAGAACATAATCACGAATAGAAATAATACCATGATAGCACCTGCATAAACAATAATATTAACTGCTGCTAAAAATTGGGCATTCAATAATATATAGTGAGCCGAAATTGAAAAGAATGTCACAATTAAATAAATGACACTATGCACTGGATTTTTCGACATTATAGTACCTAAAGCTCCAAAAAGAGTTAATACTGATAATATGGCGAATGTATAAAAAATTGGAGGTAAACTAAGTATATTTTGCATATTCTGGTTAAAATCTAAGGCTTAAAAAAATTACTTCCAAAGCTTCATGGCATCTTCTTTGGTCCAAGCATCTCTCTGGTAGCGTTGATTCATGTCTTCTACCAATTGGTCTTTCCCATAAATTACATCTGAACGGTCAGTAAATACTGGCACAAATTTGTCATGACGTAAATAAACAGCTTGTTTTGGGCAAGCTTCTTCACAAAGACCACAGAAAATACAACGTAGCATATTAATTTCATAAACCGCCGCATATTTTTCTTCACGATAAAGATGTTCTTCACCTTTCACACGCTCTTGTGCTACCATCGAAATCGCTTCAGCAGGACACGCTACGGCACAAAGCCCACAAGCTGTACAACGTTCACGTCCTTCTTCGTCTCTTTTTAAGATATGATGTCCACGAAAAACTGGTCCCAAATAGCGTTTTTGTTCAGGATATTCGATTGTAGGCTTCGCTTGAAAAAAGTGTTTAATCGTAATACCTAAACCTGTAGCAAGAGAAGGTAAATAACTTCTCTCAAACAAACTTAATTCGGATTTATCAGTTTTTTTTGCTCTATTAGTTAACTGCATAGTTTTAATGAGTGAATGAGTGAATGAGCGAATGAGCCTTTCTTAACTCATTGTTCAAAATCTCTCATTAATTGATAATTGTTAATTGATTTACGCTCCCATAATAGCGTTTTTCTTTTTCGGACGCATTGACCAGCCTACAGAAATTAGTACAACCATCAAAGCTAAACCGATCCAAATCCCAACCAATTTATACCCTGAAAGAATTGCTCCTGCTGTAATTATGAGGTTTGCAACTGCTAATGGAATTAAGCCTTTCCAACCAAGATTCATTAATTGGTCATAACGGAAACGTGGAACTGTCCAACGAACCCACATAAAGAAGAATATACCAAATAAGATTTTAGTAAACATTGAGCCAATTCCTACCAAAGTTGCTACGTTATGACCAACATTTGCTCCGAGAGCAGATATTAACTGACTTTCAACAAAATCCATTCCTGGGTAGTTATATCCACCGAAAAACAAACAAGCTGTTACTGCTGAAGAAGCAAACATGTTGATGTATTCTGCAAAAAGATAAAAACCTAATTTCATTGAGCTATATTCTGTGTGATATCCACCAACTAACTCAGTTTCGCACTCAGGTAAGTCAAATGGAGTACGGTTACATTCAGCAAATGCACAAACTGTAAATATTAAAAAACCAAGTGGCTGATAAAATACATTCCAATTGCCTCCGTGTTGTTGTAATACAATTTCACGAAGTGATAAAGTACCTGACATCATCAAAATAGCTATGATTGACATACCCATCGCCAATTCATAACTAATATTTTGCGAAGCCGCACGGATAGCACCTAACAAAGAAAATTTATTATTTGATGCCCATCCACCAATCATTACTCCGTAAACTCCAAGCGACACAACACCAAAAACGTATAAAATGCCAATATTGATTTCGATAGCTTGAACGAAAACTTCTTTACCTCCAATAATAAATGAATTTCCGAATGGTACAACAGCACTTGACATCAAAGCAGTGAACATTGATAAACAAGGCCCTAATATAAATAACCATTTATCGGCTTGTGCTGGAATAAAATCTTCCTTGAAAAACATTTTTCCAGCATCGGCGAGTGGTTGTAATAAACCACCCCAACCAGCACGATTCGGACCACGACGGTCTTGAATGTAAGCGGCTACTTTACGCTCAGCCCAAGTTGAATATGCTGCAATACCAAGTGTGATTGCAAAAATTACGATAATAATAAGAGCTTTCCAAAGAAACATACTTTCGGTTAGCCATTGTACAAAAGAACTCATAATTAAAAGTTTACGACGGGGTCGCCCGTGCGAATAGAATTTACGAATTACGATTTATATGTTGTCGTATCTTCGAGTAACTTTCCAAATATTTTAAACAAAACCTCAAAATTACTTTTTGAAATAACTTTCATTTTTTTGCTGCAATGCTTTGTAGTCTTCAGATTGCTTTATTTCGGCCATTTCATTGACATACGGACGAGAATCATCAATCTTTTTAAATTGAGATTCAGCCAATTTCAAGGCAAAATCTGGTTTTTTAATTAAATTTGAGCCGTATTTATTTGCTGAAATCACGGAAGCACGATTTACTTTCGTTGGCCCTTCAATTACCCAATCACTTGTTTTCTTCTTCTCGAATCGACAAGTGTTACAAATAAATTCTTTTACCTCACCCCATTCATTTTTGCGGGCTGTCACACGAATTACTTCGTCTCCACGATACCATAATTGCACGTTTCCGCTACATTTATCGCAATCACAATGGGCATCAACTGGTTTAGAAAACCATACACGATTTTTGAAACGGTAAGTTTTATCAGTTAAAGCACCGACTGGACAAACATCAATTACATTTCCTGAGAAATCATTGTCAATTGCACGACCAATGTAAGTTGAAATTTCGGCATGGTCACCCCTTCCCATTACGCCATGAACACGGCCATCAGTAATTTGGTCAGCCGTATAAACGCAACGATAGCACAACACGCAACGTGTCATGTGCAGTTGTACGTAAGGACCAATATCTTCTTTCTCAAACGTACGACGCTCTTCTTGATAGCGAGTTGTACTTGTCCCATTTTCAAAAGCAAAATCTTGTAAATGACACTCACCTGCTTGGTCACAAACGGGACAATCAAGTGGGTGATTGAGTAATAAAAACTCAACGACTCCTTTGCGAGCTTCTACCACTTGTGGATTGGTGAAGTTTTCAACCACCATACCATCTTGTACAGGCGTGATACACGAAGCAACCAATTTAGGCATCGGACGTGGGTCTTTTGCTGAACCAGCCGCAACTTTCACCAAACAAGCACGGCATTTTCCACCCGAACCTTTGAGTGGTTCATAGTAGCACATGGCTGGCGGTGCTACTTCTGGGCCAATCTGGCGAGCAGCCTGCATAATGGTTGTTCCTGGAGCAACTTCTACTTCCACACCATCAACAGTGACTTTAAACATTACTGGTTTTATATCTTCCATCAGTTTTTCTGATAATAAACTTCTTTTCTACTAAAAATAAACTGCTTTGGTTATCGAATTAGACTAAAACTGCACCTGCATAAACAGCACCTGCTTTAGTAGCTTCTATTGGATGTTTTATATGCCATTCAAACTCATCACGGAAGTGACGAATTGCACTGGCAACTGGCCAAGCGGCTGCATCACCCAATGGACAAATGGTATTTCCTTCGATTTTTTTCGATACATCAACTAATAAATCAATATCACTCATAGAACCTTTACCATGTTCGATACGATTTAATACTTTTTGCATCCAGCCTGTTCCTTCACGACATGGTGAACATTGCCCGCAAGATTCATGCTCATAAAACCTTGAAAAATTCCAAGTATTACGAACAATACAAGCTGTTTCGTCAAAAGCGATGAAACCTCCTGAACCTAACATAGTACCAGTTGCGAAACCACCATCTGACAAAGATTCATAAGACATTAATCTATCTTCACCATTCGCATTTTTCAAGAATAATGCACCTGGAACAATCGGCACTGATGAACCACCAGCTACAACTGCTTTCAATCGATGACCTGTGCGAACTCCACCACAATATTCGTCAGAGTTTAAGAATTCATCACAAGAAAGCCCGAGTTCGATTTCATAAACACCTGGTTTGTTGATATGACCTGATGCTGAGATTAATTTTGTACCAGTACTTTTGCCCACACCGACAGCGGCATAAGCCTCGCCACCATTATTAATAATCCAAGATACCGTTGAGATTGATTCAACGTTATTTACTACGGTTGGACTTTGGTATAGTCCTTTTACAGCTGGAAAAGGTGGCTTATTTCTTGGGTTTCCACGCTTTCCTTCGAGTGATTCTAAAAGGGCAGTTTCTTCTCCACAGATATATGCACCACCACCTGGTTGTACTACTAATTCTAAATCATAACCACTTCCAAGTATATTCTTACCTAAGAAACCAGCAGCTTTTGCTTCTTCGATGGCTTTTTCAAGAATACGAATTACATACATCAACTCACCTCTAACGTAAATGAATGATTTGTTTGCACCAAGAGCATAGCTTGAAATAATCATCCCCTCAACTAATAAGTGAGGAATGGTTTTCATTAAATAATGGTCTTTGAAGGTACCTGGCTCTGATTCATCAGCATTGCAAACTAAATAACGTGGCACTCCTTCTGGCTTTGCCAAAAACGACCACTTCATTCCCATCGGGAAACCTGCCCCTCCACGTCCACGAACGCCAGATTTCTTGACTTCTTCTACAACCTCATCAGGAGTCATTTTTTTCAAGGCTTTCTCAACGGCAGTATAACCGCCTTTCTTACGATAAACCTCAAGAGTCTCGATTCCTGGTGTACTACAATGTTCGGTTAATATTTTTAGTGACATATCTTTTTAATTCACGAAATCGTTTAAAATTATGCTGGAATCAATAACATTTCAGCTTCAGAGATTGACTCTGGCAATGGTAATCCTTCTAACTCTAAGCCTTCAAAGTGAAATTTAATAGCTTCATATATTAAAGTCTCTGCTTCTTCTTTTGTTGTGCCTGTTACCCCAACTCCTGGAATGTCAGGTGCATAAGCACCAAATCCAGTAGCTGTTTTCTCAAATATAATAATATATCTTTTCATACATCTAATTGAGCTTGTCGTAAAATATTCTTATAAGTCCCGATTGGTACATCATCTGAAATTTTATGATAGGAAACTGTAACTAAGCCTGATTTATTAGAATTTTTCAATTGTCGATGACTGACGTACTTCATACCAACCATCTTTCTCTAATAAATCCATTAATTGTTTCCACTTTATAGCCATCTTTTACTCATTACTTAGAAAGTTCTTCAATAATTTCATCAACTTTCTGATTGTTCAAGTGCATATAATATTTTTCACGAATTTGGAAACATGGTCCCCAACCACAAGCAGCCAAACATTCTACCTCTTTCAAAGTGAAAAGACCATCGGCCGTTGTTTCACCCTTCTTAATACCCAATTTCTGTTGAAGGTGTCCGAATACTTCTTCTCCTCCCATTAATACACACGGACCTGTACGACAATATTCGATCACGTGCTTACCAACTGGTTCTAAATGAAACATCGTATAAAACGATGCAACCTCATATACTTCAACTGGTTTTATAGACAATAAACTTGCTACATAATCCATTACACCTTGACTCATCCAGGCAAATTGTTCTTGAGCTAAATGCAAAACGGGTAACAAGGCTGATTTTTGTCTTCCTTCTGGATAACGTGCTATTATTTCTTGTACTTTCGCCAGTCTTTCGGGCGTAAAAACTATATTATTATTCTCAGTCATTGTATAATCTTTTATTAAGCATCTAACTCTCCAGCAATTACATTTAAGCTACTCATAATTACGATGGCATCAGAAATTGACACGCCTTTGCACATTTCTGGGTATGCTTGATAATAAATAAAGCTCGGACGACGGAAGTGTAAACGATATGGAGCTCGACCGCCATCACTTACCAAATAAAAGCCAAGTTCACCATTCCCACCTTCTACTGCATGATACACTTCACCCGCAGGAGCATCAATTTCACCCATTACGATTTTGAAATGGTATATCAAAGCTTCCATATTTTTGTAAACATCATGCTTTGGAGGCAAATAGTAGTGATTTTCGTTGGCATAGTATGGACCTTCAGGGAGATTTTCAAGAGCCTGTCGAATAATCTTCATACTTTCCCACATTTCTTGGTTACGCACCATGAAACGATCATAAGTATCTCCGTTGTGACCAACTGGAATATCAAACTCAAAATCTTGGTACGAAGAATAAGGCTCCATCACACGAACATCATAATCAACACCTGCCGCACGTAAGTTTGGCCCGGTAAAACCGTACTCTAATGCTCTTTCGCCAGTAATTGCTCCAACATTTACAATTCTATCAACAAAAATACGATTACGATTGAAAAGCTTTTCAAACTCAGTCAATACTTTTGGTAAACTATTGTAAATTAAATCCTTAATTTTAGCGATTGCAGTTGGAGACAAATCTCTTTCCATTCCGCCAATTCTACCCATATTAGTTGTTAGACGAGCACCGCACATTTCTTCGTAGATTTCATATATTTTTTCACGTTCTTGGAAAACATATAAGAAACCAGAGTAAGCACCTGTGTCAACACCTAAGATTGAATTACAAATAATGTGGTCAGCAATACGAGCCAACTCCATCATAATTACACGAATATATTCTGCCCTTTTCGGTACAGTTACGCCCAAAAGTTTTTCTACTGTCATGTGCCAACCCATGTTGTTGATTGGTGAGGAACAGTAATTCATTCGGTCAGTAAGAGTCGTAATTTGGTAGAAAGGACGACGCTCAGCAATTTTTTCAAACGCACGGTGAATATAACCGATTGTTTGCTCGCCCGAAACGATTTTCTCCCCATCCATCTTCAAGATATTTTGAAAAATACCATGCGTAGCTGGGTGAGTTGGCCCAAGATTTAAAGTAGTAAATTCAGTATCTTCAACTATCGGTCTATTTAAGGCCAAAGCATCTGATGTATTTTTTGGTATTAGTATGTCTTCCATAAAACCCCTATCCCCTAAAGGGGGACTAATAATGAAAAGTATTTATTATTTTATATTACCCATTAAACACCCCTTCAGGGGCTGGGGGTGATTTATCTTCCAAACAAGGCGTCAATCTTATCTTCACGAGTGGCATCTTCGAGTGCATATTCTTTACGCATCGGGAAATAGTCCATTTCTTCGATATTCAAAATTCTGATAAGTTTTGGGTGACCATCGAAAAGAATTCCGAAGAAATCGTAGGTTTCTCTTTCCATCCAATTGGCGGTCGGCCAGACTGTTGTTGCGGTTGGAATATGTATATCATCTTGCGACAAGAAAACTTTGATTCGAATCCTTACGTTATTTTCAAGGCTATGGAGGTGATAAATCACACCAAACTCAGCACCTTGATTATCAGGCAAATGAATACCTGTCAAATCGGTTAAGAAATTAAAACGAAAAGTTTCGTGTTGCTTTAAATACTCAAGAAGCGAAATAATATTCTGACGATTAGTAGTAAGGGTAAGTAATCCCCAAGGCTCTTCAAAAGAGTGGGTATTTTCTCCAAACTTTGCTACTATATCTTCAGCTATTTGTTGATTAGTCATTCTAATTCTAAAATTTAAACTTTCTTCAATAAGAAATCTATACTTTACTGAATGTTGTAAGATTCTAACAAAGCTTGATATTCGGAAGTATTTCTTCTGCGAAGTGACTCATTGACAGCCAATTCTTGAATTTGCATTAATCCATCTAAGATTTGTTCTGGACGTGGTGGGCAGCCTGGCACATATACATCTACTGGTATTACACGGTCAATACCCTGCAATACTGAATATGTATCAAAAACTCCACCACTGGAAGCACAAGCACCAACGGCTATCACCCAACGAGGTTCTGCCATTTGCAAGTAAACTTGCTTTAGAACAGGTGCCATTTTTTTGGCGATTGTTCCCATTACCATCAATAGATCGGCTTGGCGTGGTGAGAAACTTGGACGCTCAGAACCAAAACGAGAAATATCGTAGTGAGCACCCATTGTTGCCATAAACTCAATTCCGCAACAAGAGGTTGCGAATGGCAATGGCCATAATGATTTACTACGGGCAATTCCGATTACTTTTTCAAATGAAGTTGCAAAAAAGCCAGAACCTTCAAATCCTTCGGGAGCTTCTATTGTTTTTATTTGATTACTCATGTTTTCTAATTATCAATAGTATAATTGTAGTGCTACAATTGCTATTATTTCAACTATGTGTTAAGTTAATTTGTTTTGGTAAAAACAAATTATTAATCTCTTTCCCAGCTTAATACACCTTTACGAATGATATAGTAAAAACCAGCCATCAAAAGTGTTAGGAATACAACCATTTCGGTAAAGCCAAACCAGCCGAGCTTTTTGAAATTTACTGCCCAAGGATACATAAAGATCACCTCAACATCGAAAAGTACAAACAAAATGGCAGTGAGGAAATATTTGATTGAAATCGGTGTACGGGCATCTCCTTCGGAGTCAATACCGCACTCAAACGGAGCATCTTTTAATTCACTGTTTCTTTTTGGGCCTATTGCGTGGGTTACAATCATCGTTGTGACAATAAACCCGATAGCTGCTATAATAAGCACCAAAATTGGGAGGAAATCTGAAGGCAAATATTCTTTCATAAATCAATAATTAACAGTAGTCAAAGGTTTTATAAATTTGTTATTAACGGCTTTTTACTACTTCCCATCTTTTATGTTCCAAAATTACTATTGTTATGCTAAGAAACAAAATAAAAAAGGGGTGAAAATATTTTCACCCCCGTTTTTATTTAATGATTACTCGTGAAGAGGCTTCATAAGAACCACTTACCAAACGAATGATATAAATACCTTTTTCTAATTGTCGTAAATCAAGCGGACGTTTTTCTTTTAAATCGCTGATTATACCTGAGTATACTTTTTGTCCTGCAAGTGTAAAGACTGCTATTTCGGCATTTGGGTTGTCAGCAATTGTCTCAATAGTAAATTGTCCATTGGAGTTCGGATTTGGATAAGCTCGGAATCCTTTATCGAGATAAGGGACGAATACATTTACAGGATTTGAAAATTGTGAATAGCATACTAATTCTTTATTATTTGCTAACGAATATTTCATTCCCATCCGAACAGAATAGTTTCCAGATGTACTGGCTTTTAAAATAGCTGAAACCGTAGAAAGGTCTTCGTTATCTTTCTTCCAATTGAAAAACTGGGCTGAATTATTATTTCGCGAAATCGCTAAAAGTTGAAAAGTACCATCAATACTAATACTTGGAACTGCAGGAGTTTCTTTGACTGTCACCTCAAATGATGTTGGTTTAGACAAACAATTTTTATCGTCTTTTATACGTAGGGTATATATCCCTGCTTTATCAACAGCAATACCTTTTGAAATAGCACCTGTACTCCATGTGTATGCTACGGCATCATTCGCAATTAAAGATAAACTTGTACCTTCACAAATCGTACTCATTCCATCACTTGTTGAAATTATTGCAATTGGAGATGGAATATATTTTAATTTAATTGTATCAGGAGAGGATTCACACCCATTTCTATCTCTAATAGATAAACTATATGAACCTTCTTTTACGACATATATTTCTCTTGATGATTCTCCAGTACTCCATCGGTAGCCTTGAGCTGACTCAACTTGGGGAGATAAACCTACAACATTTCCTTCACAAAACTTATCAACTCCATCAGCTTTAATCTTCACTATCGGGAGTGCATTTACAGTGACTTTCTTCGAAATCAATTCCGAACTGCATCCAAAACTATCTTTCACACGCAATGTATATATACCATCTGTACGTACATTGATTGTTTTGCTTGTTGCACCCGTACTCCATAAGTAAGAAGGAAAATCATTTTCAGGAAAAATGTTCACACTCTTTCCGAGACAAAAAGTTGTCTCACCATCTGCTATAATTGATGAAGACGGGCGTGGACGAAAATTTATATCAATGGAAGATTGTGATTCACATCCATTTTGTCCTCTTATGCGTAGATTATATGAACCTGCTTTATTTACTGTTATACGTTTTGTGTTTTCATTTGTACTCCATTGATAGGAAATACCATCATTATTTGTTGTAAAGAGTTCTACCGATTCATCGGGACAAATAGGTAAAGATTTACTTACACTAATGACATTAAAGGGTGATGGCAAAACATTCACGTTCACAGGATTAGACGCTGGTGAAACACAGCCGTTGATTGAATAATTTACTACGGTGTAATTTCCAGCCCCACGGGCAACAATTGATTGTCCCCTTTCGCCATTACTCCAGAGGTTTCCTCCATTTACATTTGAAGTCAGAACAACTCCTTGTCCATCACAGAAAGTAGTATTTCCATTCGCAGTAATAGTAGGTTGACTTACATTATTATTGGTTGAAAGGGTGATAGGCTGTGAAAAAACGGTATTCCCAACATCATCTTGGGCTTTGAATGAAAATGTTCCATTCGTGACAGTTATAAAATTTGCAGTGCCACCATTACTCCACTTATAAGCAGAATAACCACTTGTTGTGACTGTAAACTTGTTAATAGTAGTATTTGGGTTACAAATAATATTAACAGGTGGCAAATTTCTTGGAGCCAGCGGCTGTGAATTCGCAAAGAAATTACCATCTAAATAGTTATTCCAATAATCTGCGGCCGACCATAATCCGTCATTATAAAAATGTATGCCATCTGCTCTTTGATTTGAACCAACAATTTCGTCAGTCATGGGGCCAGCAAATACATTTGCTATACGTTGAATAGTTAAGTTCTGTCCTTCAATAACTGTTGGTAAAATTGTAGGGTTTCTTGAAGAACGAGCAACGACCCAAGCTAAATCTCCTTTTTTTGAGTCTGATCTACTTTTTTCGATAACAGTCCGTAAATTATTATAATAATTTTCTGCACTTGAATTACCATCACTCTCGCCTTGTTGCCATAAAATCCCTCTCACCCCTGTTCGTGTTGCAAAGTGTTGAAGTGCAGCTTTCATACCTCTATAGGGCATTCCTTCTACTCTTACAAATGTAGGTAATTCGGTTCTTAAATCTTGTCCATCAGCAGAGCGTCGCCAAACCTCACAGCTCAATCCTCCTAAAGCAGCACCATAAAATAAAACGGGGACATTAAGTTTTTGTACGAGTTTATCGCCAAGTTTGGCCCAAAACCATGGAACATAGTTATAAGGAGCCATCTTAGTATTATTACCCATCTGAGAAAACTGAAAAGGTAGTGCCTCTTCATTCAGATTTGGGTCATAATAGTTAATAACCGAAACTCTATCATCTGATGCTCCGATTGTTGCACCTGAGTAAGACTGGTCTCCTTGAGCATTAGACTGGCCAGCTACAATAAAAACTTCTCCAACCCCAACTCGCTCAAGCGTTGTATTCGTCACTACATTACCATTGAGGAACCCTCTAACTTCAATATTATACCAACCGCCACTTAGCTGAAGTGTTCCACTAAAAATACCATTATTACGAAAATCTTGAACAGCGTTCCAGCCAGTCTCGGAGCCTTGTCCTGCCCAAACTGGTACTGCTCTTGCCTCTATCCTATCAAGTTGTTGGAAATAACTGCCAGCTATGTTGATATTGGCTTGATTCTGGTTATTTCTTTGGAAAACTATGCGTGAAACGGGGAAGGTAATTTGTATTTGTGAATAAGAATCTAAAAGAACAATATTCATCAACAAAATTAACCAATTCCTTAAATAATTCATTCTTAAACGGATTAAGGTTCATTGCCTTTTACAAATTTACAACAGACAACAGCTATAATCAATATGGATTAGATAATCTTGAATAAAAAAGTTATTTAATGGCAAAAATCTACGTTTTATTCAATATAAACTCGTTTAATTACATTAAAATTATCGGCTTTAACGTTAATCAACATTCCCCCCCTTTGCATATCTGACAAATCGAAAGTTTTTCTGGTTTCAAAACTTGGTACATCAAAGCTTTTCAATTTCACACCTTTCAAATCGTAAATATCTACTACTGCATCTTTCAAGTCTTCTTGGGTCTCTATATTGATTATAGACTTTGGTGCTGGATTCGGAAAAACACTCATTCCTTGCATTGACGGGTCTATCTTGAATCGATAGGTATTCGAAAGAGGTGAAAAACATCGGAGTGTTCTTCCACCGCTCAATTGATATAAAATCGAACCTTTTACCGCATAACTACCATCAGTTTTTGCTTTTAAGGTACGAGTTGAGTTTTGAAGTAATACATTATCCTTATACCACTCAAATTTGACATCGAAAAGGCCACTTGCCAGTGCTTCAAGTGTAAAAGTGCCTGTCTGCAAAACACTAATTCCTATCGGAGATGGCTTAACTACTACTTCCATTTCATCTGATGGAGGAGATACACAGCCATTTTGATCAACCGTTTTTACTGTAAAAAAGCCAGAAGATGAAATTGTTTGCTCTTTTGAGGTCTTTGCATTACTCCATTGGTATCCTTGACTTTCAGGAGCGGAAAGGCTTACATTATCTCCATCACAAAAAATAGTTGGACCGCTCGCCAATATTCTTGGTTTGGGCGGCAGAGGATTTACTTTTATCTGAATAATATTTGACGATGCCTGACATCCAAATTCATTTCGTGCAGTGACAAAATATTCACCTGATTTACTTACCTGCAAATTAAAATTTTTATCGCCAGTATTCCATGTTATGTTGTTTGTTATATCTGATGTAAGCCTAACCGATTTATCAGAACAAAATACAATAGGTCCGTTTGGAATGATAACTGGTCTTGCTGGAGCAGGATTTACTGTTATTTTTATACTTGGTGAAATTCCCTCACAACCAAATTCATTTTTTGCACGGGCAAAGTAATCTCCAGCTTGATTGACGGTTATTGTTGTATTTGTTTCACCATTACTCCATATTAGATTATTATTCACATTTGAAGTAAGTTTTACTGACCTATCAGCACAGAATGTGGTTTCTCCTTCCGCTGAAATACGCACATCTGGTTTTGGCAAAATATTAACTGAAACTCCTTCTGACTGTACAAAACAACCTAAGTAATTTACCTGACTCACTGTATAAAAACCATTTTGACTCACATTAATTGATTTAGAACTTGCTCCTGTACTCCAGAAAATATCTTGTTCAACATTTGAAGTTAGTCGAACACTCCCTCCTTCGCAGAAACTCGTCGCCCCCTCTACTCGAATGTTTGGTCTGTTATTAATTGAAAGGGAGGAGTAATTAGCCAAAGGAGTATAATAAACATTTCCAAGATAATCGACTGCTCGTCCACGATAAAAGCCCGTTGAAGTTTCAAGGGCAATATTATTTGATAAATCACTAAAACCATTTGTCCAATAATATTCCTTAAACCCATTTGGCATGAATATTCTGAGCGGATTCTGGGAATTTTCAACATTACATCTTAAATCAAAATACAGCGGACTTGATGGAGGTATTGGCGTTGCCTTTGAAAAGAAGTTCAAATCCAGTTTTGTATTCCAAGCTTGGGCTAATTCTAATAAACCACTTCCAAAAAAATGAACCCCATCAGTTCTACCACCAATCTGGTCTGTATCAGGTCCTTCAAAAGTATTTGGAAAATTTCGTATTACTTGATTTTGAGCATCAATAACAGGCTGGTAAGTTCCCGAACTCACTCGACTAACTCTACAAACCATCCAGTTAATATTTTTTCCAGTATCACTTCTACTTTTTGAAATTACATACTCTAAATATTCACGATACTGCTGAGTTGTTGTGCGTTTGTCATTATCTGTTTCGCCTTGATGCCACAAAACTGTTCTCACACCAAACATATTGGCGTAATAATGTAGTGATTTTTTTAGATTCTCATAAGGATAACCGGGCAGAGCAAAATTTCCAGAATAAAAGTCCTGTCCTCTTTCGCCATCAGCACTTTTTCTCCAAGCTTCAATTCCCATTGCTTCAAAACCTGAATTAATGAACAAAATTGGTACATTCAATTTTGCAGCCAATAAGTCTCCAAGTTTTCCCCAACACCATGAACCGTTGCCCAATGGAGCTATTTTTACATTTTCAGTAATCTGAGCTATAACAGGAAAAGGTGGTTCTTTTATTTGCCCATAAGAAAAGAAATTTGTGACACAATTAACTCTATCATCTACCGCAGGCGGATTCCCTCTATTTTCATATCCTTGGGCATTTGACTGCCCAGAAATAATCAAAACTTCGCCAATTCCAACCTTTTCAACGGTAGATATACCAATTATTTCAGTACCTCTCAATGCCCTTACTTCGAGTTTGTACCAACCCGCTTGGGCAAAAATATTGCCTATAAAAGTGCCGAAATTGGGGTTTACGGCAATTGCCGTCCAGTCAACGGAATTACCACCATTGATTGGAGTTAGTCGTGCATCAATTCTTTCAACTCGGGACTGAAACGTACCCGCAATAGGAATCATACCTGTATTTGAGGCATTTCTTTGAAAAACTGCCCTATTTACAGGAAATGAAATTGCTATTTGAGCAAAAACAGTTGTATGCACCAAGAGAAATAAACTTAAAAAAGTTTTTTTCATGGCGAAATAATTAAATTAAGGTTCACTCAGATTATTAATCGGAGTTGTGTGTTGAACAAACAAAAACATATATGAAGCCATATATGTTTATTTAAATTATCTTTCTAAGTTTTGCCAAATCAAGTCTTTCAATTCGTCAATTCCTTGATTGGTAACTGCCGAGAAAAAAACATAAGGCAAATCTTCTGGGATTTTAGTTTTTATTTTCTTGATTTGCTTTTCATCAATCAAATCAATCTTTGAAATACTCAGTACTCTTTTTTTGTCCAGCAATTCTGGATTATACAATTTTAATTCTTTGAGAAGGGTTTTGTATTCTTTCATTGGATTCTCAGCATCGCCCGAAACTACAAACAGCAAAATTGAGTTTCTTTCGATGTGTCTTAGGAAGCGAAGCCCAAGTCCTTTTCCGTCAGATGCTCCTTCGATAATTCCAGGTATGTCGGCCATTACAAACGACTTGAAATTTCGGTAAGCAACAACTCCAAGGTTTGGGGTTAAAGTTGTAAAAGGGTAATCGGCAATTTCTGGTTTAGCAGCCGATACCGTAGAAAGCAGTGTTGATTTTCCAGCATTTGGGAAGCCTACAAGGCCCACATCTGCCAAAACTTTTAATTCTAAAATTATCCATAACTCTTGACCAGGGTCGCCAGTTTGATGATATTCGGGTGCTTGGTTAGTTGAGTTTCTGAAATTCCAGTTTCCCAAACCACCTCTTCCTCCTGGTAATAATATGATTTGTTGCCCATCTTCGGTAACTTCTCCCATTATTTCACCAGTTTCGGCATCTTTTGCAATTGTACCAAGTGGCACTTCGATAATATGGTCTTCTCCTTGTCGACCAGACCTACGTCCACCTTCACCTGCAACACCGTGTTGGGCTTTAATGTGTTTTTGATACTTTAAGTGTAAGAGTGTCCAATACTGAGAATTTCCACGTAAAATTATGTGTCCACCTCTTCCACCATCGCCACCGTCAGGGCCACCATTAGGCACGTGCTTTTCACGTCTAAAGTGTCTCGACCCAGCACCACCATTTCCTGAAACACAGTTTATTTTTACGTAATCAATAAAGTTACTCGTCATAGCTTAATTCAATATCTCAATGTACAATATGGGGTATTTTAAATGATATTATTAGTTTAAAATACCCTAATTTTCTCTATTTACAAGAAAAATAATTACTTTTTTGCTTCATCTATTGCGGCACAAATCATGCCAAATATACTTTCTACTTCGCCTATTCCGTTGATTTTCACTACTTTATCTTGTCCTTGATAAAAAGGTAAGACATGAATAGTTTTAGTGAAATACTCATCAATTCGTTTGATTAGCTTATCTTCGTCATCGTCAGCTCTACCGCTTACTTTCTTTCTCTCAGCAATACGATTTTTTATTTCAGCTTCTGTAACATCTAATTGTAAAACCAAATCAATTTTTTCGTTCTTTCCTTCTAAAAATTTATCCAGTGCTTCGGCTTGTGCAACTGTGCGTGGAAATCCGTCAAATATAAAACCAGTCGCATCTGGATTATTTTGCACTTCTTCTTCCAGCATATCAATTGTAATTGAATCAGGAACCAAAAGCCCGTCAGCCAAAATTTGTTTCACTTTTTGCCCCAAAGCCGTATTCTGACTAATGTGCATTCTGAACATGTCACCTGTCGAGATATGAGCTAATTTGTATTTATCAATAATCTTTGCCGACTGAGTACCTTTACCTGCCCCTGGAGGGCCGAATATTACTAAATTAAACATATTTTATTGGTTCTTAAACAATTAAGAGGTTTAGTTCTATTAAAATTCTTAGTTAAAAGAGTATTAACGACAAAAATAAAAGCAATTTTTAGAAATTGTATCTTTTCATGTAAATAAATTATCAAACAATAATAAAGAAGCCTAACTAAAATTTAGTTAGGCTTCTTTATTATTGTTCTTTTACTTAGTTTTTAGGCTGGGCTCCACCATTAGGGGAGTTATTGTTTGGTGGCGTAGTACCACCCGCAGGAGATGTAGTTCCACCATTAATACTTTGCAATACTTGCTGAGCTTTTGTATTAGTTGGGTCGTACTTCAAAGCGAAATTCATGTATTCAGTTGCTTTGGCTGGGTTTTTCTCAACTAATAATGCTTTGTATCCTAAATAGCCATAGGCTTCTGAGAAATATTTCGCATTTTTCACATCTGCCTTATTGGCATCAGTTGATAGTGCTATATATTTTTCATAATAAGGGGCTGCCGAGAATGTACTATCGACTGTTGAGCCTAAAGCATATTGCTTCGCACGTGCTTTTTGCATATATGGAAACAACCAAGTGTCTTTATATAATTCAATTACTTTTGAATAAGTTGTATCCGCTTTAGTGAAGTTTCTATCACGCATGTAAGCATCTGCTAAATTATAATAATCAGTTGCAGTACCACCTTTTTTAGAAGTTGATATCATTTTCTCGTATGCTTCAGCAACTTTTTTCCAGCTTTTGTTAACTTTATGAATATTCACAATTGCACCGTTATAGTCAAAAGTTGAATCCCCTTTTTCAATAGCAGTCTCCATATTGATAATTGCTAATGAATCATTCAATTTTTTATTCGCATCATCTTTGATACAAGCATAAGCACGGCCTAACATTCCCCAGTCAGAAGCTAAATGACGTTCTTTCTCTGCTTTATTCAAAAACTCTGTAATATTCTTTACACCTTCCGCACAATCACCTTTTTCTGTTTGAATATAACCTTTCAGACGATATTTAATTGGGTCTTTTTCTGTATCAAAAATCTGGTTTAATACAGCCAAAGCACCTTCATAATCCTTGCTTGCAAATGCTAACTTAATATAACGAAGTTTTTCAGCTGGGGTTGCTTCACTCTTATCAAGAGATAATTTTGCATTTTTAGCTGCTTGTCCAAAGTTACCAAATGATGTAAACAAATTACTTAAATAATAGTAAGCTGGTGCATAGTCAGGGTCAGCAGCAATTGCCTCATTAAAGAATCCTTGTGCTTTTTGATATTGCTTACCTTGATACCATACACGACCCATCAATGTTTTAATTTTCGCCAATTTTTGACCCATGTTAGCTGCATTTTCCAATGCAGTCATGGCAGCACCACCATCATTTTTAATCAAGTATGCCTTTGCCATTGCAATGTAATAATCAGGATTGTTTTTTACCTTTTGCAAATCTAACGCTGCCTGTATATTTGTAACAGCTTCAGCAGGGTCGTTTACTTTTTCAGATAAAGCATAGGCTTCTCCGATACGAAACAAAACATCTGCATTTTTGTTTTTGGTATCTTTTTTAATCAAATCAAAGTCTGCTTTCGCTCCAGCTCTATCACCAGATAATAATTTAATGGTAGCTAAACCAACTCGATTTAGAGGGTCAGGTTTCTTTTCGTTAGTCGCAGCACCTTTGGTAAAAGCCTCTGTTGCTTTAGCTAAATCAACTTGACCATCTTGTAGATTTAGGTAATAATAACCCAAATTGTAGTAATTTTCTGCCGTAGGTGCAGTAGATGCCAATTGCTTGAAAATGGTTTCAGCAGCATTGTATCGCTCAGCATCCAAATTTCTCAGTCCGTCCTGCACAGTTTGTGCCATTGTGTGGAACGACAACGTCAGCACAGCCATTGCTGCCACTGCCAAAGATTTCAAAATCTTGTTCATTTTCACTCTAAAAGTTAGGTTTACAGATCCTTTGTTTTAATTAAAAGTAAGCAAAGTTAAATAAAATGTCGTTTAGATAAAAAAATATTTTTCCCTCTTAACTATTTATTCTTTTGCTATTTGTTGATTAGACAGTTTTTTGTTTGGAGAGTTATCTAAAAATTTGTTAATAATTCGTTAAACATTAGCGATAACTTCACACAAAAAATCAAAATTATTGGACGCTTCCTATTGGTTTTTTCTCAATAATTATTTCACGTTCGTACACGTAATAAGGTAATAAACCCGATTTTTCAACCACTAATTGTCCAACGTAGGCACAACAAAATCTGATAAAAGCACTTGTTAGACCATACCCCTTCTTAGTATGTAAAATTACTCTTCGCTCAAATGGATATTTTCGAGCTTTTAAACTCGCAGTTGTTGGTGTGTAATAATCATTGGGTGTTTTAACATCAGAAATTCCGACAACATGAACGCTATTTATAAAATTCTGACTTTTTGAGTCATCGATATCGCTTATCCAATTTCCTCCAATTACACCAATAGCATTCTTATTCTTCTTAATGTATTCTATTACATCTTTATTGCCATCCGCTGCAAAAATATTAGCTTTCTTAATATCACTGATACCAAGTTTACCCATCATGTAATTCAAATTACTTGAACTACTATTATCGAAAACTAATTTTATATCGGTGTTTTGTTTACCTTCAAACATTGCCTTCAAATCTGCAATCGAAAGTTTTTTAATCGAACTTTCCAAATTACTTATGATTGCAACCCCATCCAAAGCCATTTTCGCAGGAAGATATGGGATATTATTACTTGTATAAACAGATTGTTCTCCAGCGGTTGCCTCACGGGTAACAATAGCGATATTCACTGAGTCATTTATCATCAACGACATTGCTCGTTGTTCTGGCATGTAAATTACATTTAACTTTGCTTTGGGATAATGTGCATTGTATGCCATAATTTCTGCGTCAACGATAGGTTGCAGTGATTCATCAGCAGCTATGGTTATTTCGCCTTCATTTGGTAAATCTTGCTTTTCTTGTGATGAGCATTGCCACAAGGTGATTGCCCCTATCAATACAATAATTATTTTTTTCATTTCTTTGGTGGTTAAGCTTACTCAACACTTTATTTAGGCAAACAGCTTTTATTAATATTTAGACCTTTCGCTAAATATATAAACGCAAATATATTCAAATAAATTCTTTTAGTTACAAAAAATATAAAAATATTTTTTGTAACTAAAAGAAGAATAATAACAAATCAAAAGGCCACTTCATTTCTGAAGTGGCCTTTTGATAATATCAGTCCTTTATAGACTATTTTTATAAGCATTATATGCTCCCCAAGCTCTAAATATACCATAAATAATGATCAAAACACTCATTATCATGGCAACACCATCAGATACTGGAAGAAGCGAACGCTTCATAAAAACATATATACCCATTACAATATATGCAATTGCAGTAAATGCTCTTATATATAGTGTAATTTGACTGAAACCTTCTGGTTTTCGATTCTGCAACATTATTCAAGAACGAATGAAATTGGCATAGTAAAGAATACCCTTACGTTACGTCCATTTTGTTTTCCAGGATTCCATTTTGGCATTGATTTCAATACACGTTGTGCTTCTTCATCACAACCAAAACCGATTCCTTTCAAAATTTGAACATCACCTAAACTACCATCTTTCTCAACAACGAATTTTGCAAAAACTTTACCAGATACGTTTGCTCTTTGAGCAGCCGATGGGTATTTCAAGTTTTTACCGATGAAGCCATACATTTCTTTGATACCGCCTGGAAACTCAGGTTGTTGTTCAACAGTTGTAAAGATTTCATCTTCTTTTGGTTGTTCAATTTCAACGGCTTTTGGAGCCTCAACTACTGGAGGTGGAGCGGCTGCGATTTCATCAGACTCAATACCTTCTTTAGTTTCGTTTGAAATAACCGCCTTCTCAATCTGCTCAGCAGGTGGTGGTGGCTCTTCATTTTTTACCTCTTCATCTGGCTTTGGCTCAGGAGGCAAAAACTTAATTGTTGCAACTTCAGGTGGCTTTTGCTCAGGTGGCGGTGGTGGTGGAAGGTCAAGTGGTTTATCTTCCACTTTTTCTTCTTTCAACTTAGCTAAGTCGATTTCTACCGCAACTTCTTTCTTTGCTTTTGGCGTAATAGACGCATAAAGCATTGGAGCACCCACAGCAGCCAAAAATGCAATCGAACCATACAAAAGCGAACGGTTTACCGTCTTTTTGTATGTCTTTCTTAGGTCATATGCTCCATAGGCCTTGTTACGGGTCTCGAACACCATGTCATCTAAGGTAATATTGACATTATTTTTAGGGTCCATTTTTTTTTATTTTATCATTAAATACGGAATACTTAACGAGTTTACTTAATTACTGTTTTGGAGCAGCAGATTTCTGCTTGTAGATATCCAACTCTTCCTTCGAAGGGTCAACAATCGCGTATAACTCAGACTTCGTAATTGACATTTCGTCCAAAATATCTACTGTATTTTTGTAAGTAGCATCATCAGTTGGCTTAATTACAACAGTGAACTTAGTTTGGTCGATTGCATTAACTCTTGCCTTCAAAATTGCGGTACGGATACCATCTTTAGAGTAATCAGTTTCGCTCAATAACTCAGGAGTCAAGTTTTTTGATGACTTCTGGTGATAGAATACACGATTATCTTTACCCATTATGATTGTAATCGTATTCGATTCTTTGATTTCTGCCGTTTCAGGTGGTTTATTTTCATCCTTCTCCTTTTCTGGCATATTCAGTTTCATCATATTAGGCTTGCTGAACGTCGTGGTGAAAACAAAGAATGTTATCAGTAAGAATCCTAAATCTACCATGGGAGTCATATCGACTCTTGCGGATTGCTTTTTGGCCCGTACTTTACCATCACCTTTGCCACCACCACTGGAGGTGTCTATTTCTGCCATTGTTTTACAATGTTTAGATGATTCGTTAAAATATTAGTTAGGTGCATTTTCAACACCAGTAATTAACTGAAACTTGTTAATATCTCTTTTTCCAAGTTCATTAAGTACTTGTTTTACTGCTGGGTAATTAGTTGAGGCATCGCCTCTAATCGCCAGTTTAGCTGAAGGATTTACTTCTTTTAAATAAGTCGAAACCCAGTCACCCAATTCACTTTTAGTGCTATCATTCGGAATACCTGCCATCACTACATTAATTTGGTCTTCTGGCGGTAAATTCAAATATTGCTTTAAACCAGCAATACTAATACCGAAATCTGATAGTTTCTCGAAGCTCCTCATATCGGTAGTAGTTACTGATACACCGTATTTCTGAGCCATTCTTTGAAGCAATTCACCACGTTGCTTTGCATCTGCGATACCAAAATAGTATTTTCCTTTTGGGTCAATACTTATGGTAGCCACACCCGTTTCAGGGATTTTTGTTTGCGAAATTGACGAAGGTGTATCGATTGTTACTGATTCTTGACCTTTGAACTGAGTAGTCATGATAAAGAACGACAATAACAAGAATGCCACGTCACACATCGCTGTCATATCCATGACAGGACTCTTTCGTTTTGGTTTTACTGCTGGCATAACTCCTTAATGATTTAGTTTATTTTACAAATATAACGAAAACAAATTTAGATTGTTATCTAATTATGTAATTTATTTTTAGAAACAATCTTAACTTGTTAATTAAGATTAGTTATGAGCTGCAAAATTTTGTTGGATGCTCAAACCGATTTCGTCAATTTT
>OFDC01000499.1_pt1 | contig 29171 bp, 34 predicted proteins | sample 1520941 | NCBI WGS metagenome assembly OFDC01 (sample SAMEA94258168, study PRJEB24077) | hot springs metagenome | biome: Aquatic biome; feature: Water | place: India | collected 2012-12-06 | depth 5 m | reverse complement strand
TTGCTTGGCTTGAGAAAAATAGACGTCTATGGAAAAACTGTGAGCGTCTTTTAAATTCGAGCCTTCAATTTACCAATCTTGCTTTCATCGCTTTGTTATTGAAAAGATTGTGAACAGGCTCTAAGAAACTTGTACAGGAATCACGTTGGCAGTGTCTTTAACAATATTACCTTCATCAAGGTAAACCAAGCGTGGATGATGGTTGTCGGCTTCTTTCTCATCCATTTGCGCGTAGGCGGCGATAATCACCACATCGCCCAAATCCGCCATGTGAGCGGCTGCCCCGTTAAGCGAAATCATTTTTGAGCCCGCTTCTGCCCGAATCGCATAGGTGCGAAAGCGTTTACCGTTGTTGACATTGTAAATGTCGATTGATTCGTTCTCACGGATGCCCGCCAAGTCGAGTAACTCGCTATCAATGCCACATGAACCTTCGTAGTGAAGCTCACAATGGGTCACACGTGCGCGGTGAAGTTTGGCTTTTAATAGGGTTAATAACATGATCGTTCCTTACCTTGTCAGGTCAACGCAATGCGCGTCATTGTGGTAAAAGTGAGCAGGCTAGTCATGAGAGGCTATTAACCAACTCGATAAAAGTTAAGCATGATTGAAATATCAGGTGAGAAATTCATCCATCTTGCAAACAATATATGGAAGGAAAATAAAAGTTCAAGGATAGACCCTAAGATTTATCAATCTTGTCCTTTGGTTAACGTTAGGCATTAGGTAGTTTAAAACTATTGATGGCTTGCTGGGCTTTGGCTAAATCACCGGTCACCAAATCGGGCAGGGTGCGCATGGCAGCATCTAGCATACTGTCAAATGCGATTTGCTCATCAGCGCTCGGTTTGCCAAGTACATAACCCGATACTTTGGACTTATGTCCTGGATGACCAATCCCCAAACGTAAACGGTGAAAATCCGCGCCGATATGCGGCACGATATCACGCAGTCCATTATGACCGCCATGACCTCCGCCTGTTTTTAAGCGCATACGACCCACATCAAGGTCAAGCTCATCATGAACAATCAGCAGTTCGTCATTGTGGATGCCATAAAAATTTACCATCGGCACCACTGCTTCCCCTGATTTATTCATAAAAGTATGCGGTAACAATAAGCGTATATCCATGCCATACACTACGCCACGCCCAACCATACCATGAAATTTTTTATCCAACGTCATGGTGATGTTAAATGTCTCGCTCATACGCTCCACAAACCAAAAGCCAGCATTATGCCGTGTTTGGGCATACTGCTGACCTGGGTTGCCAAGTCCGACAATCAGTTTCAGTTTTGACACGCTGATTATTCCAACTTAAGCGGCAAATGACAAATGATTATTCATCATCAGATTTTGGCGCATCATGGGTGTCATCTTGTGCTTGAAGCTTACGTGCTTCTTCGTCACCTTCAGGATCACGAGTACCAGCAGCTTCTTCATTTGCTTTTGGCTCGATTGGCTCTTCAACTTCCACCGTTGGCGCTTGCATAGTAGCCACGGTACGGTTAAACGGTTCAGTCACTTCTAGCTCACGAATGGCAACGCCTTCAGGCAACTGGATATCTAACAAGTGAATCGAATCGCCTATGTTCATGCCAGAGACATCGACTGTCAAGTATTCTGGGATTTTTGAAGGAATGGCAGTGATTTCAAGTTCCGTAGCATTCGATACAAAGATACCGCCTGCTTTATGACCTGGTGCATCTTCAGCGCCTACATAGTGTACAGGAACAGTGATGTGCATCGCTTGACCACGGACGATACGTTGGAAGTCAGCGTGTATTGGGGTGTTTTTGGCTGGATGACGTTGTAGTGCTTTAATCACCACTTCTTCCGTACCTTGACCTTCTACGTTGATGGTCAAAATGTGAGAGAAGAAACTTTCTGTTTCCAGTGATTTAATCAACTCATTGTAACGGATGGCAATAGAGGCTGGCTCTTTGTCCGCACCGTACACGATTGCTGGTACTAGGTTTTGTTTACGAAGGCGGCGGCTCGCACCTTTACCTTGTAACTCGTCGCCACGTACGACAGCGTTTAATTCAAAAGTTTGGTTACTCATGGGAGTTTCCTTGGGTTAAGCTAGTCATGGGTGCCTGGTCAGTATGACTTGGCTTTTTGCCTTTACTTACAAAGCTCTGCTTATAAAGATTGGCAAGTGACTAGCGAGTGAAAAAAAGCATAAATTTGCGACCAATTTATGCGTTATGCGCCATTTTTTAAAAAATGGCAAAACTTTAACAATTATTTTGCAAATAGCAAGTTAACAATAGCAACATGCGCATAACCAATACGCCCGCATCTTACATGCTGGCTAACCTTGCTTAAAATCACCTACATAATGTCAAACATCGCACTCAATGATTCTTCATTGTTGATACGACGTAGCGCTTCAGCCAGCATAGGGGCAATGGTCACTTGGCGAATTTTGCCCGTGTTTTTTGCGGCATCTGACAGTGGGATAGTATCGGTTACGACAAGCTCATCAAGCACTGACGCGGCAATTGTTTGGATGGCTTTACCTGACAATACTGGGTGGGTGATGTAACCCACCACCCGGCGCGCGCCACGGTCTTTTAATGCGGCAGCGGCTTTGCACAGGGTACCTGCGGTATCCACCATATCATCGATAATCACGCAATCGCGGTCTTTAACATCACCGATGATATGCATCACTTCTGATTCGTTGGCTTTGGCGCGGCGTTTGTCGATAATTGCCATGTCGGCATCGCCTAACTGTTTTGCCATCGCACGGGCACGCACCACACCGCCCACGTCAGGGGATACCACCATCAAGTTATCATATTTTTGCTCACGCAAATCTTTAAATAAAACCGGCGTACCGTAAATATTGTCTACAGGGATATCAAAGAAACCTTGAATCTGGTCTGAGTGCAAATCCACGGTAACGACACGATCAATGCTCACGATATTGAGCATATCAGCGACCACTTTTGCTGAGATAGGGACACGCGCTGAGCGAGGACGACGGTCTTGACGCGCATAACCAAAGTAGGGCATTACTGCCGTAATACGACCTGCACTGGCACGGCGCAAGGCATCTGCCATTACCATGATTTCCATCAAATTGTCATTGGTCGGTGAGCAAGTTGATTGTAGGATAAACACATCTTTACCACGTACATTTTCTTGGATTTCAACCGCGACTTCACCATCCGAAAAACGCGTCACATCGGCACGTCCTAGCGGAATATGTAAGTGATTGGTGACATTTTTTGCCAATTCTGGATGGGCATTTCCGGTAAAAATTGCCAAATAAGGCATATACAAGTCCTATTTTTCTAGACCAATGACGGTTTCATCAAACAAAAAAACTCATCAACTAACTGTTACAATTAGGATGAGAAAAACGTCATTACGTCAACTACTAAAAATGGGTTAGTAAAGAAAATGGCAGGGGTAGCTGGACTCGAACCAACGAATGCCAGGATCAAAACCTGGTGCCTTACCAACTTGGCGATACCCCTGTGACGGTGCGAACTATACCGATTTTAGGCGATTTTGTCAATGTAAAATGTCTTGCACAGCGCAGATTTTATGACAAAATTTTTACTATGCGATGCACAACAAAATCTGTACATCTTTGAATATGGCAGGGGTAGCTGGACTCGAACCAACGGATGCCAGGATCAAAACCTGGTGCCTTACCAACTTGGCGATACCCCTATATTGGAAGCGATATTTTAACCAAAAAACGTAAAATTGCAAGCTTTTTTTGGGCATAAACACCAAAATTTTTGCAATTGTTGATTTTCCAAAATTTTGTTACAGCGTGTGCACCCAATACGCCTGAAAAGGTGAGGATTGTAGCCCGTGTTTGATGCTATTTTTATCAAAATCGCTAGGTACTGGCAAAAACACACAGCTGCCTGAGCCCGTCATCCGCGGTGTGGTGTGGGTGTTGGCGGCAAGCGTCCTTAAAACATTCATCGCGGCGTTGACGTCTGTAGATAAGGCACATACCACAGGTTCAAAAACATTGGTAAAGCCATCGGTTAATTCATTGGTAAAGGCATGGCAATGGCTTTGCAAATAGTCATGAGACAGGCTTGCACAGTCCCGTTTTAGCAGCGGGTGGGCGAAAAGTTCAGCCGTGCTGATATGGGCATCGGGTTTTAACAATAAAAATTGCTGCGCAGGCAAGTCAATCGGCGTTAAAACCTCGCCAATGCCTTCAGCAATGGCGTCTTTGCCAAAAATAAATATCGGTACATCGGCGCCCAGTTTTGCGCCGATGAGGCGTAGCTGCTCATTGCTCAATCCCAGTTGCCATAGGGTATTGAGCGTCATCAGGGCTGTCGCACAATTAGACGAACCCCCGCCCAAGCCTGCCCCCATCGGAATGTGTTTATCGAGGTGAATATCAACAATCGGTAATTGGGCGATTTGCGAGTCACTCAAAATTTGATGATTTTTGGCAAAGGCTAATAAGGCAATGGCAGCTTTAACAATCAGATTGTCGGCAGGGTTGTCGGTGACGCGCTCGGCATTGGACAGGGTGACGGGCAAGTTGTCGCCAATGGTTTTATCCGTATGACTAAAAGTGAGCGTATCGCACAAATCTATCAGCCGAAATACGGTTTGTAGATTGTGATAGCCGTCGGGGCGTTTACCGGTAATATGTAAAAATAAATTGATTTTGGCAGGGGATTGTTGGGTGATGGTCGGCATATTTTTATAATGAGTGACAGGTTTGCTTGAAATTCTAACATATCAATTTGCATTGAAGTTCATTGAAAGGATAAAAATCGGCTGTGCTATAATGCCTTTCCTTTTTGATTCGATGTTCAAATTTAAAAAATGTCTCAACTTAAACCTTTTCTAAAATGGGCTGGCGGTAAATCACAACTCATCAGTGACATACAAGCACGTTTGCCAAATTATACAGCCAATCAAGATTTCTGTATGATTGAACCTTTTTTGGGTGGGGGTGCGGTCAGTTTTTGGGCATTATCTAACTTAAAATATTTAAAAAAACTTATTATCAATGACTTTAATGAAGATCTAATAAATGTCTATCAGGTTATCAAGGCAGATGTTCAAAATTTAATGATTGAGTTAGATAACTTGCAAAAAGATTATGATGAGTTATTAGACAAAAGTGCAAAAACGCCTTATTTTTATGCTAAACGTACAAGTTTCAACCAAAGAAATCTTGATCCAGTGAAGCAAGCCAGTTTATTTATATTTTTGAATAAAGCCAGTTTTAATGGGCTATATCGAGTTAATAAAAAAAATCAGTTTAATGTGCCAATAGGTAGTTATAAAAGACCGATTTTTTTGGATAAAGCATTATTACTTGCAGTCTCTGACGCGTTACAAAAAGTCGTGATTTTACAGGGTGACTACGAGCAAACGATTAAAGCGCTACCAAACGACTTACCTTGCTGGTTTTATCTTGATCCACCTTATCGCCCGATTAGCGAAACAGCAAGTTTTACTGCGTATTCTCATCAAGTTTTTGATGATAGTGAGCAACGTCGGCTACATGGGTTTTGCCAAAAAATTGATAAATTGGGACATCAGTTTTTATTAAGTAATTCCGACTCAACGACGCACAGTGAGTATGATGATTTTTTTGATAATCTTTATCAAGATTTTAATATCGAGCGAGTAACGGCTAATCGTGCTATTGGGGCAAAATCAACCAGTCGCCAAGCCGTCAATGAATTATTAATACGGAATTATTAATCTCTAAACAATTTTATCGGCTTTGATAGTACCGTTTTGAATATCTAGCATAAATTCCTTTTTAAAATAAAACGCATGGTTTTTATTGGATACATGGCGATCAAGCGTAGTGCAAAATATTGGATTATATTGCCCGTTCGCTCTCTTTGCGTCTTTACTGCGAATTTGGATATATTTGCCGTTTGAAGTATGAATAAATTTGTCGGATGAATTTTCCAAATCATGCAAGATTTTTGCTTTTATCGTTTCAAAATCATCATGAAATTGTTGAAACAAATCACGATTTTCTTTGCAATTTATGTGATAGGCAGGTAAAAAATACCAATCATTAGGCTCTTTACTGTTTTTACAAACAGGCAGATAAAGCAAATTACTTATTTTGGCTAGTAAGCGATTTTCTACAGTATCATTAAAAAATAAACTATCAAAATCTTTAGAAATTTGGGTAATAAACATGGTTTCTCTAGGTTTGCCGTTGCTATCTGCTTTATTGGTTTTTAACTCACCATCTTCAAAATCGGTCAAATCGCTATTGTTTGGCATGTCTAAAAGCTGTTGTAAGAATTGCCCCGTATTACCTTTATTAATTGTAAAACTGGTTAAATCTTCTTGAAGTTTAAGCTGTGAAAATGGCTTGTGATAAAGGGCTGGCAATTTATCAAATACATCAACTAGTTTCATTTTTTCCCCTAAAATCAAATAATTCACTTAACGTCAAATCAAACGCGTTAGCAAAAATCTCAATATTGACTAATGCAGGATTTCGCTCGCCACGTTCGACCATGCCAATATAGTTGCGATGAAATCCTGTCAGTTCTGCTAACTGCTCTTGACTGAGGTTTTTAGCTTTGCGCAGTTGGCGAATTTTTTGCCCAAACTTGATTAAAATGTCATTTTCCATTGCGTTATTCTCACTGATTGATTAAAATTAACTACACACAATAAGTGTTATTTTCGGAATTATTGACATGCATGTTGCTTACAAGTTCAATGATGATTGTGAATGGCTAGCGGATGAAGGCATCAAAGGCAAAATTGTGAATACCTTGCGAATGCTTAGCTTGGATAGTCGGTTAAAAAACCAGACGGTTTTCATTCCTGATGGTTGTGAAAATATGGGATTCTTAGAAGGGAGTTATGATATCGCGTCAATGTTGCACTTTATTGCGGATATGATGGAATGATTTTTTATCAATCAGAACTACAGGACTTCACGCTGCTGCAAGGTGATTGCTTACACATTTTGCCGACAATCGATGATAAATCTATCAATATGATTTTTGCTGATCCGCCTTATTTTTTATCCAATGGCGGATTAACGGTTAAAAATGGTATAGTGCAATCGGTCAATAAGGGTGAGTGGGATAAATTTAGTGATGATAATGAAATCTATATTTTTACTTATGATTGGCTAAGCCAAGCAAAGCGAATGTTGGCAGATAATGGCACGATTTGGATGAGTGGAACCCACCACAATATTTTTACGCTAGGGCGAGTATTATCACAACTCAATTTTAAAATCTTAAACATGATAACTTGGGAAAAACCCAATCCACCGCCAAATTTTTCTTGTCGCTATTTCACCTATTCAACTGAATGGATAATCTGGGCAAGAAAAAACCCAAAAATTCCGCATTACTTTGATTATGAATTAATGAAGTCGCTCAATGGTGACAAACAAATGAAAGACGTTTGGCGACTGCCTGCGGTATCAAGTTGGGAAAAGCAATTTGGCAAACATCCTACGCAAAAACCGTTAGGATTATTGTCAAGGATTGTTTTGGCGTCTACTAAAGCTAATGATCTCGTGCTTGACCCATTTACAGGCTCATCGACAACAGGTATTGCTGCCAATTTATTTGGTAGAAAATTTATCGGAGTTGACCAAGATAGTAATTTTTTAACCTTAAGCAAAAATCGCTATCTTGGGTTAGATGAAAAGTCACGCCAATATTTTAAAGAGAGAGTAAAGCAACAGATTAGCTTGTAGCTTTCATCATTTTCGGCTCTTGAATCGGTAGATTGAGTACAGCAGCCAAGGCAGCCAGTGCCATATCGGCATACCACATATACTGATAATTACCAAATTTATCAACCACAATTCCCCCCAAGTAGGCGCCCAAAAACCCACCAACTTGGTGACTAAATAACACCAAACCAAACAAGGTCGCCAAATATTTGACCCCATATAGCTTGCCAACGGTTGCCGCAGTCGGGGGTACAGTGGCAAGCCAAGTTAGACCTAAGCTAACCGCAAATATAAAAAAAGTCGTTGCCGTCTTAGGTGCCATCAAGAAAATCGCAATCAAGATAGTACGGCTCAAATACATCCAAAACAAAATATATTTGCTGCGAAAATGACCCACACACCAACCGACAAACAAACTGCCGACCACATTCGATAAGCCAATCAACGCGAGCGACCAAGAGGCAACATTGCTACCAAGACCCGCCAACGTCACTTCCATCGGCAAATGAGTGACCAAAAACGCGATATGAAAACCACAGGTAAAAAAACCGATATGCAGCAGCCAGTAGTTACGATCGCTAAGCGCGCGTCGGGTGGCTTGTGATAGCGTTTCATGGGCTTGGTTATTGGCAACCACCGACGAAGCGGCAGGCGCATGTTTACCTACATTGTTACCGTGCGTGAGATAATACGCCAACGGCAAACACAGCAAACTTGTCCCTGCCATAAAATACATTGCCCCTGTCCAACCTACCAGTGGCAGGGCAATCAACCCTTGTAAAATCGGCGCAAATAAAAATTGCCCAAACGAGCTGCCCGCATTGATAATACCCGACGCAGTGCCGCGCATATGGGGCGGGGTCTGATTTGCCACTTGCCCCATCAGCACTGAAAAACTACCCGCCCCTGTCCCAAATGCGACCAAAATTCCAAGCGTGACCACCAAACCACCGGCACTGACAAAATAGGGCACACTAAAACAGCCAATCGCCAGTAGCAAGGTACCGAACAATAGTACCCGCCATGTGCCAAACTTATCCGCCAATGCCCCTGTCACAGGCTGTGACACGCCCCACATCAGCTGTGTCACCGCTAAGGCAAAACTGATTGGCACAATGCCAATATGCGCGCTAGCATCAATCGGTTTGATAAATAACCCAAGCGATAGGCGAATCCCAGACGTAATCAATAAAATAACCGCAGCGGCTGCAACTAACAGCCAAAGCTGATTTTTTGACGGTAGGGTAGGGCTTGGCATAGGTCATATCCAAAAAAGGTAGCAAAAACTGGGGTGGCAACTACTTGGCTAACGCGCTCGTAGCTGACGCATAAAACTGTACAAAAAAATCCATGAATGCGCGATTTCATACAATCAATGTGCGCCGAGCAATCTTGATTAATTTAACCCATAAAAACAAAAAACCCTAGTAAATACTAGGGTCTTAGAGATTTTAATGGTTAGCTTAATATTTAGCCAAACATTCGTTGTATTAAACTTACTTGCTTTGGAACCAAGAGTCCGCACGGCTACGTGCAGTGGCGATGTCTTGTGAGGACAAGTTTAATGCCAATTGACCGATTTTGCTTTGCGCGCGGGTGCGTACTTGGTCTGATAGCATACCGTCACGAGCCGCTAGGTCATACCATTTGTAGGCATCGACCAATTTCTTTTCTTTTTCATCTAGCATGGCTAGGGTATAGCTGGCACGGTTATCACCCAGTTTTGCCGCTTTTTCTAACCAATAACGCGCTTGCCCAGCATTGGGCTGCACGCCTTCGCCACGGATATACATCATGGCAAGATTTAATTGTGCAGGTGCAATGTCTTGTTTGGCAGCGGTGGTGTACCACTGGATGGCTTGTTGGAAGTTTTGCTGAATGCCGAGACCTTTTTGGTAGCGTTTGGCTAGGAAGAATTGCGCTTGTTGATTGCCAGTTTTAGCTTGGCTAAGTAATGCCATCGGTTCCATGCTGTCATAGCGTGAGCCATTGAGTGGAATATTGGCAACCAATTCAGCGCTTGCAACGCCAGATAAGCCTAAAAATGCAGTTAATAAGGTGACTTTCAATAATTTCATAACCAACTCCGAGTATCAAGCTGCAATCATCGCAAGCTTGCCTAGGTTTAGATAAAATAAAGGTAATAAATAGGTAAACGAATTAACAGAAAATCTTAAATTTCACAATGATTTAGCTATTCGTTATGTTTTAATAGGATAACGCAATCTTTTGATTGTTTTAGGTTAACACTGTTTGCTTTGCGTTTCAAATATTTAAGTGAAGATGTAAACAGTTGTTACAATATTTCACAGGGGAAACAAACCATTACGACACTTGGTGTCGTGTAGGGCTTTACTTTTGGAAAATATTGTTAGATTAGACGGTAATTTATCCGCTTACCAAATCTTTATAAGCATAGAATTAGCGATAAAACAGCTTATTTTTTGGTAATACGATAATTAATTTTTGGTAACCCGATAGATTGCGACATCGGCAAGTAAGTTGGGGTTTTTACGGATAATTTGTGCAAGTAGCCAAGGGTAGGGCTTTTCACTTTCTTGTACCGCAAAACGATTGATGATACGGATGTCATTGTCATCACACAGCTTTTCAAAGTCTTTAAAGGTACACAAGTGAATATTGGGTGTGTTGTACCAAGCAAACGGCAGGGCTTCAGACATTGGCATCATGCCTTTGATACCCAAGTGAATACGGTTTTGCCAATGTGCAAAATTAGGGAAAGTGACAATCACTTCTTTGCCAACACGTACCATGTCGAGGAGGAGTTGGTCGGGCTCTTTGACCGCTTGTAGGGCGCGCGCCATCACCACCGTGTCAAAGCTTGCGTCGGCAAACCGCGCTAAGCCATCATTTAAGTCTTGCTCAATGACGTTGACGCCTTTGGTAATGCAGTCATTGATTTTAGTTTGGTCGATTTCGATACCATAGCCAAACACGCCCAATTTGTTTTGCAAATGCGCGAGTAAATCACCGTTACCACAGCCTAAATCTAAGACTTTGGCATTGGGTTTAATCCAGCGTTCAGCAAGTTGATAGTCGATTTTCATTCAATTCTCGTTAAATCCAAAGTTAAATCCAAAGTTAAATCCAAAGTTAAATCCAAAGTTAAATCTAAGTTAAGCCGTTAAAAAATTAAATACCGATTGACGATAGGTTGGAATATCAAACAAAAACGAATCATGCCCATAGGCGGCATCGATATTGATATAGCTTACGGGCTTACCATTGGCAATTAACGCATCGACAATTTCTTGCGAGCGCTCGGGGCTAAACCGCCAATCGGTGGTAAAGGATATAATTAAAAACTTACATTCGGTATTTGCCAATGCCAACCGTAGCGCATCGGTATCACTCAAGCTATCATTGAGACTGTCATCCTCAATCGCGCCACGCGCCGGGTCAAAATAATCCAGTGCTTTGGTCATCAGCAAATAGGTATTGGCATCAAAACGTTCACTAAACTGCTCGCCTTGATAGCGTAAATAACTTTCCACTTGAAACTCTACATCGTAATTGAACATCAGCTTACCGGCTTTCAAATCGCGTCCAAATTTTATCCGCATCGCTTCATCGGTGAGATAAGTGATATGACCGACCATACGCGCCAAAATCAAGCCGCGTTTGGGGATTTTGCCTTGCTCGATATAGCGTCCTTCACAAAAATCAGGATCGGATAAAATCGATTGGCGTGCCACTTCGTTAAAGGCGATATTTTGCGCAGACAGCTTCGGCGTGCTGGCAATAATCACACATTTTTTTAGCCGGCTCGGATAGTCAATTGACCACTGCATGGCTTGCATGCCACCCATTGAGCCACCAACAATGGCATGCCAGATATCAATGCCCAGATAGTCAGATAGCATGACTTGGGTTTTTACCCAGTCTTTGATGGTGACTAAGGGAAAATCTGGACCATAGGGCTTGCCGGTTTCGGGGTTGGTACTGGTTGGACCTGTCGAGCCGTAGCAGCTGCCAATGTTGTTAAGACACACCACAAAAAAACGCGTGGTATCAATCGCTTTGCCAGGACCGATAAAAGTATCCCACCAGCCTGCTTTTTTATCATCGCTACTATGATAGCCAGCCGCATGATGACTGCCCGATAGCGCATGACAAATCAATATCGCATTGGATTTATCGGCGTTGAGCTCGCCATAAGTTTCCACCATTAAATCAAAAAACGGCAGCGTGCGATTGCATTCTAGCGTCAATGGGGTATCAAAATGAATTTTTTGCGGTGTGACGATACCCACAGATTTGCCACCAGATTTGGCAAAACTAATAGGATGATCGTCGTCAAAATTTTTGGGGACAGTCAATTCAGCTTCAGGTAAAATCTTGGTATGTGGTTTGTGTTGCTGTGTGCTCACCCGCTTTCTCACTAATTTTTGATTGATAACGCATTAAAAGTATAGCTATTGTAAGGGTTTATATGGGTTATCACAACTTGGAATTCAAATGCCAAATTTAGCATCATCACCCCACCATGCACTTCTATTACTCAAAAGATTGGCGCTCACAGGATTGGCGCTCACAGGATTGGCGCTCACGGGGTTTTTGGCATTGACGTATTTGGCGTTTCATCAGCCGATGTTTTATCAGCCAACAGCGGTTTTGGCTGCCAATGCTAGTATAGTTACAAGCGACACGATGGTCAGCCACCAAAACCACTATCAAAACCAACAGCACCAACAGCCCAAGCATCATAACCACCAAGCAGACGGTGAATCAGCTAGCAGCCCCTCACAAAACGCAATCTTTAAAAGTAAAAGACCTGCTAAAAGCCCGGTATCCTCTCAGCAAAATTCTCGCCTAGTAAATGCGCTATTGGTGATGGGTGGGCTAGGTTGTCATTGATTCAACTATAGCTTAAAAAATGCAGCAATTAAACAATTTCAAGTGATTATCCGGTACGCGCACCCTAGTAAATATGCTAATCTTAACCCCACTTTTTTATGATTTTTTTGGATTAAACACAAATTATGAAGCCAAGCAATCCGCCTGAAATTGCCGTTGTCCTTGTGAATTTGGGAACACCCGATGCACCGACTGAAGCAGCGGTGCGCCGCTATCTCAAACAATTTTTGTCCGACCCGCGCGTGATTGAAATTCCGCAGTTTATCTGGCAAATCATCTTAAACTTGTTTGTGCTACGCAGTCGCCCCAAACGGGTTGCCCACGCCTATGCTAGCGTGTGGGATGGCGACTCCCCCTTGCGTAAAATCACGCTTGCCCAAGTGGACTTGTTGCAGCAGCGTTTTGACCAACAGCAACTGCCTTGCAAAGTGAGCGTCCATGCTGCCATGACCTATGGCAAACCTGCGTTAACGGACGTGCTATCGGCATTAACTGCCAGAAAAGTCGAACAAATTGTGATTTTGCCAGCTTATCCGCAGTTTTCCGGTTCAACCACTGGCGCGGTGTTTGATGTCGTCGCCAAATGGGGGCTTAAGCAGCGTAATTTACCCAGCATTAGCTTTGTCAAAGATTATTTTGCTCATCCGCAATACATCCAAGCCTTGGCTGAAAGCGTCAAACGCTTCCAAGCTGAACATGGCAAACCTGAAAAACTGCTATTGAGTTTTCATGGCATTCCAGAGCCGTATGAGCAAAAAGGCGATCCGTATGCCAGACGCTGTCGCTGTACGGCAGCGCATTTGGCGCAAGTACTGGGGCTTGAGCGTCATGAGTGGGAATGTAGTTTTCAATCACGCTTTGGTAAACAAGAATGGGTCAAACCTTATACGGATGTCACCTTAACTGAGTGGGGCAAGCAAGGCATCAAGTCAGTACAAGTGCTAAGTCCAGCATTTTCGGCAGATTGCTTAGAGACGCTAGAAGAGTTGGCAGTCGAAAATCGACAGACATTCCAGTCCAATGGCGGTGGGGATTATCATTATATCCCTGCACTCAATATGGATGCTGCGCATATTGACTTGTTTGAATCACTGGCATTGCCACACGTGCAAGCGTGGCAACAAAATCTGCAAGGTTGGTATTAACATTTATTGTTAAAGCTTGGGCTTAAAGTGGATTATTAAGCGGATTAATAGCAAGCCTTATTAATTGCAAGCCAATAAAAAATGTTGGTAACTTACCAACCTTTTTTAGGTTTATTTTTGACGTTTAAATACAAAAAATTTTAGTACAGAAAATCAGTTTTTATAACTTTCATCTGCGGCATCAGGGTCAGCGATATCACCAATGGTCGGATAGCGCTCTTCGCTAAAGCTATCTTCAACCAGTAATTCATCAATCCGCTGCTCATCAATATTTTGGCGATGAATCGCGGTCAGACCACTTTCACCTGCTTCAATATGGCTTGATGACAAGGATTCATCATCCAAGTGCACAGTAAAACTCTCTGGGTCAATATCGGTCAAATTGCTAGATGTCGGTTTGGCTTTCATTTTTGTTCCTTTATTTTCATTTATTGTTTATTATCAGTGTTATGTCGTTATCATAGCCAGTAATCAGCATGACATCTATGTTGCCAATGTGATATTTGTGTTATGTTATCGAAAACAGTTTTTCGCACAGACAGCGTTTTTAACAATTTTTATGGATAAAAAGGAAGTAATTATGTTTAAAAATCTTGCCTCAGATGCATTGGGTTTAAGTGACATCGGTAAAATCATCCCAGCGAGCCAGTTTAACCAAACCGATATTGATGAGTATATTTTTCATGAAGATAACGAGCGGATTTATTTTGTGATTAAGTCAAAAATGGACGAATATTGCTTTACCAATGTCGCCTTTATTCACCTTGATGGGCAGTCGGCGACCAGTAAAAAACGCCTGCTAAAACGCTATCCATACCGCAATTTTCAGCCCGCCAATATCATGATTGAGACCGCAGGCACGATGGATATGGATGCTGAGCTAAAATTTAGCTTGGGCGGTATGGCGTTTTCGATTGATATCGACAAAAATCAAATCGAGCAAATCCGCGACATCTATAAGGCGCTGACTGCGATTAGCGAGCAGTGCAAACGCATTGCCCATGAAGAGATGGTGCTAGAAAAATCCTTTAATACCGTCACCAATATGTTTAGCCTACGCGAACTGTCAGAAAACGTGGTGCTTAACTTGCCGGATGTCATCAACCAAACTGTCGCACAAGTAGAAAATGCCTATGGCGAGCGTTTAAAGACCATTCGTAATTATGACTTTGGCGCGATTTTTGAGCATTATTTGCGTCAATAATTGCTAAAATTTATGCAAACTGTACTCACCGCCTACGCTGAGCAAGGTATCAAACTTGCGATTGAAAGCAAACCGGTCAAACATATCAACTTTCGTATCAAATCGATTGATGAAGCACCGTTTACCAGCTTGCTCAGCGTGTCTTATCCCATGCGTATGCCACAACAACTGCTGATGCAATCGCTTGAACATCGCCTTGCATGGGCAATCGACTGTCAGCAAAAACAACGAAAACTTAAACAACTTAAAGCCAAAAAACCTGCCTATATCAATGATATTAAAGACTTGGCAAATTTGACCCTTGAAAGCAACATTTATTTTGAAGGGCAACAGGTTGTACTTAAAGAGTTATTGTTAAAGCACCACATAAAACCAAGCGAGCTGGCGCGATTGGATGTTGGCAAAACTTTACTCTATATTTATAAATTTTGGCTTACTCAATTTATCCAAAACCGCCAAGCGTTTTGGCAAGACAAAGTGGGTAAATCCGCCAATAGCATCACGCCCTACACCATGAAAACCCGATGGGGCAGTTGTAGCACCCAAGCCAAAACCATTCGCTTGTCCGTTTGGCTGGCGCAATTCCCGCCAGACTGCGCGGATTATGTGTTGGTGCATGAGCTTTGTCATCTGATTGAGCCTAATCATTCGGCACGATTTTGGGCTCAGGTGGCACGAGTCATGCCAGATTATAAAACTTGGCATCAGCAATTAAAATTTGGTGAGCTGTAACTATTTAAGCGGTAACGATTCGAGCTTTAATTGTCAAAACCACAAAAAAAGCCATCTCGCTGTGAGATAGCTTTTGGGTAGCGGTAAAAGTTGCAAATTCCTAAAATCAATCTGCTAAAATGTAACCCTATTTCAATGTTCAAATATAATCACTAAAAAAGCTGATGAAAAATGTCCCAAATTCATTACCAATTCGATTTTAAAAAATTTCGTGAACACCTTGTTGATGTCACGCTTATGTTTACTGCGGACAATGACGACCCAATCGTTTGGCTACCTGCTTGGATTGCGGGTAGTTACATGATTCGAGAATTTAGCAAACACATTACGGCAGTCACTGCCACCATCCATGACTCAGATGCCAAGAACAATCAACGGCTTAAAAAACTTGATAAAAACCACTGGCAGATCCACGCCAAGCAAGGCGACCGTATTAGCGTCACTTATGAAGTCTATGCTTATGACTTATCCGTGCGTGGGGCGTATGTCGATGAAACTCGCCTGTACGGCAACTTCACCTCCCTGGCTTTAGCGGTACAAGGGCAAGAAAACCAAGCGATTAAAGCCGAACTCATTTGCCCGCAAGACTTTTATGAGGTAAACGGTGTGGAAGTCAGCCTAGCCACTGCCTTACCGGAAAAAATGCACCAACAAGCCGAACAAACCATCTATCAGCTAACTGCCGACAACTACGAGCAACTCACCGACAGCCCGTTTGAAATCGCCGAGCAAGACGAATTTTGGTTCGATGTAGAAAGTGGCGAAAACACCATTGCCCACCGATTTGTGATTTCTGGCGTACACCACAGCGACCTTGAACGGCTAGAAACTGACCTTAGCAAAATTTGTCAAAGCTATGTCGATTGGCTCGGTGATACGCCGTTTGATGATTATCTGTTTATGACCATAGCAACTTCAAGCGACTATGGCGGGCTTGAGCACCTTGCCAGTACCAGCTTGATTACCCCACGAGATGACCTACCCACATTTTTTGAACAAGCTGAGCCAAGCGAGCGTTATCAACGCTTTTTGGGTTTGTGTAGCCATGAATATTTTCATGCGTGGTGGGTTAAAACCGTGCGTCCCGAAGTCTTTTTAAACGCCAATTTTAACCAAGAGACGTACACCACCTTGCTATGGGTGTTTGAAGGCTTTACCAGTTATGTGGATGATTTTATGCTACAAAAAAGCGGGGTTATTTCACAACATAGCTATCTGAAGCTGCTTGCTGAACAAATCAATCGCTACTACCAAACCCACGGGCGCGCCTTGCAAAGCGTGGCAGAATCAAGCTTTGATGCGTGGATAAAGCTATATCGTGGCGATGAGAACACCGCCAACGCAGGGATTAGCTACTACAACAAAGGCGCGCTGGTGGCGTTATGTTTAGACTTGACTTTGCTAAACCATGGCAAGCGTATTTTTGATGTGATAAAAGTTTTTTATGACAAAGCCAAAGCCCAAGATAATCGCCGTTTTGGTATGACGGACGCCAATCTAGATGACGTCATGAATGAATGTTTACCCAAAGAGGTTTGGCAAGATTTTAGAGCCAATTATATCGACGGCACGACAGAATTACCGCTATTTGAACGGTTGTCAGAGCAGGGTGTGAGTATCGAACAAAAAGATGATGATATTACTTGGGGCATGAAATATATGAGCGAGCCTACGGGGTTAAAAGTGCAACGTGTTGTGCGAAATAGCCAAGCCGCCGCTGCAGGGATTTCTGCTAATGACGTCATCGTGGCAATTGATGGGTTAAAGGCGAGCGAAAAATGGCTCAAAGCCACTGCCAAAACCCAAACAATTAGTGAAGACCCTGCCGTGTGTCATGTATTTCGCCGCGATGAGCTGCTGGTACTCGAAGTGCCACCCGTGAGCGACGCGCATGTTAAACAACCGCAAAAATGGACGCTGTTAGCGGGTGAAAATATAAGCCTCACAAAATGGCTGCAGTGGAAATAACTTGCAAAAATAAAGCAAATCCAGTAAAATTCGGCTTCCAATTTTATCAATCCATCCTGTGTTGGCTTTAATCGGTTGGGTGTTTGGGTGAATTTTTAGCAAAATAAACATTCACGCCACGCATACTAACTGCAGACCAAAGGGCAGGATAATGACTAGAGACCTAACCATGCGCCCAGATATCCATCCAGCTTATCAAGAAGTTTTATTCCACGACACCAACGCTGACGTTTACTTTTTAACTCGCTCAACTATCAAATCAAAAGTAACTCGCGAATACGAAGGTAAAGAATACCCATACGTCGCACTCGATATTTCAAGTGCCTCACACCCATTCTATACCGGCGAACAACGTAAAACCCAAAACGAAGGTCGTGTGGCAAGCTTCAACAAACGTTTCGGCGCATTTGCAGGTCGTAACAAAAAATAAGTTTAATCGCTTATTATCAAAAACCCTTTGCGATTGCGAAGGGTTTTTTATTGGATAAAATGGGGCAGTACTAGACAATCACTAACAATAAGCCAAAAAAAGCCCACCGAAGTGAGCTTTTTTTAAGGGCTGTAGCCCTTGATAATACTGGGTTTGTTATTTAAGTAAGTTAGTTTAGTAGCCAATTTAGTAGCCAATTACTAAAATTTTTGATGAATTTAGATAGAATTTATTTTTTGTAACTTTCTAAATCATGCCCGCCTAACGTGTGTAAAAAGTCCTTGCTCGTACTGTGCAGAAAACTCTACCGCCTAACGTATGCAAAAATTCCTGCTCATACTGGGCGGAAAACTCTTTTTTATAATGTCAAAAAACTAAGTTTTTCCTACTGGTACAATCTTTTTATAGCAGTCCGCAAAACTCAAATTTTACTAAATGGTTCATACCTCCCTTTAACTTTACCAATGAAAAAATATAGACAAGCCACAATGCAAAAATAGCCTTATGCTTTGCCCTGTGTGGCTTTGGTGGGTTTTGACTTTTTTAATCTGTCTTATGTGGTCAATAATTTTGCTTACTGGATTAAATGCCTGCCTAACATGTCTAAAAAGTCCTGCTCATACTGTGCAGAAAACTAAGTTTCACTAGGCTAGTGATTCCTAAAAAATCTTTAGGTGGTAATTACCTGTTGCTTTTTGCTGTTGCGTTTAGTGTTGCTTTCTATTCTCAAAGCTTGATATGACTGGCTTTATGTTTGGCTAGGTGTTGCGTTTTGGGTATGGTGAAAATGACTATGCCCCTATGAATGTCGAATTTTCGATAGTCCTATATTTAGGTTTTTCACAAATTTATGAATAACTACCTTTGCGCCTATACTTGGTAACGAAAGGCAAAATATCCTTTCGCCATTTTTGGCGTGGGCGGTTTCTCTAGCTTTCCTGTGGTGTTGGTGGTGGGTTTGCCTATCCAATGGCGTAACGTGGCGATATGGGGCAATGGGTGGGCGTGGTGGTGTGCTTAATGAGGTGTTGACCAATATTAGCATTTTTTTGGGTGTTTTTAGGCTCAATCCCTTGATAATACTGGCTTTGAAGTGTTGACCAAAGAAAAAAGGGCATGGCTAAAATCACCATACCCCATCATGCCTGCCAAAATTTAGTAAAAATTAGTATGATTGTTTTTTTGATACAACCACTACAACCACTACTACCCGCTTAGAGTAGCAAGGGTTTGAGCGGTTGTAGTTGTCTAAAATGCAAATACAACCAATACAACCCTAAGCCAATAACAAACAAAAGTATATAAAAAGGTTGTAGCGGTTGTAGTTCTGTTTTTACTAAATACAACCTTTGAAAGCCTTACGGCTCTAAGGCGGTTGTAGGGGTTGTAGCGGTTGTAGTTAAAAATATACAACCCTAATTTTTTATCTTATCCATTAAAAAACCCTCACCATGTGGCAAGGGTTCGTTATTAAACTTCGTGTAGTAATATTTCGCCCTTAATGCAGTAGAAATAGCCTTTTTTATCTCTATCGCTTGAATTAACATTTAACTGGTAGCCTTTATTCTTTAACAATAGCCCCATGCTATCTAGCGTTTCTGCTACCTGTTTTTTACTAAAGGGTAGGCAAATTTCTTTTTCAAACAATGATGAATAAATATAGTAGCTGTCGTTTTCGGCTCGATAATAGCCTACACGGTTTGGCATGGTGCTAGTATATCCGTCATGCTCCCATTCAGAAAAACGGCTTTTACCGTTGGCATGAATAAACGCCTGTATCTGTTTAATGATTTGGCGTTGCTCATGGTTGCCTGTCATGCCGTGAGTATCTAACCAATTATCAAAACATACCTTTGTAGCGGTCATAGCTTGCCCCGCTTGCCACCCTGTAATACCTGCTTTGGTTGCTAACTCGCCTGCAGCTACCACCAATGCAAAACGATTTGCCACCCGTTTAGCTTGCCCGTCAAGGTTTGGATATTGTGCTAAAAAGGCTCGGATATAATCGTTTACTAGGGCGGTGGCGGTGTCTTTGTTTTGGGTCAGATAATTCAACCATTTAATACCTGCCACCCCATAATATTTATTAGTGTTGGCTTTCAATAGTTCGGCTTGTTTGGCTGGCGTATCTGCTATCGTTAGACTGTCAAAAATTCCCAATCCTTTGCCTGCGTTTGCCTCAATATTTGGCAATCGTACAAGCTGCCCCGCTTTCATGGTTACGCCTGCCAATCGCAAATAGTTTTCAATGGTCTGTTCACCTGTGGATAATACATTAACCCGCCATTTAGGGGCGTTTCGATTAACTAGGGTTTTGCTCATGCGCTCTTTAGGTTTGCCATTACCTAGCATATAGAGGGTTCTATCAATGGTTCTTAAATCAGCCTCGTTAATTTCATCTAAGCAAGCTAAACCATCATTATGCAATAGCAGTATGTTTTCCATAGCGTTGCCTGTGCTATTCCATGACTTAATATAATCACTACCCCATACGCTGCCCGCAATTCGCAACGTTATTGATTTGCCAATACTTGAATTACCCACGAAATGAAAGCCGCCCCCATCTTTTTCGCCTATAAGTTCTAATAACTGCCCTGCAAACGCACACGCTACCGCAAACGCTATACGGCTTTGACCTGCTACGGGTATAGCTAGATTGTCCTGCCATTCTTTTAATGTTCCTTTGGTCGCATAGCCATGCTCTAGCGGGGCGGTGGTCTGTAATACTATCGGTTCGTTATCATTGCCACCAATCACACAATGGGGCAAAACATAGCTATCATCATGCCACCCTGTTTTATTCACGCTTAACGCCCGTTTGGGTGTGTCGTATGCTTGCAAATAGGCGGTTAGATAGTTACGGGCTTTTAAACTGGTCGCAATGCCTAAACCCATATCGGCTAAGATTTGGCGTAACTCTTTACTATCGCCTTGCAATAGTGAGGCGGGCATCGCCCATTCATGGGCGTGGTGGTCTTTGTCTTTCCACTGCAGTAGTAAACCCCAATCGGTGCTATTTTTACTGCGTATTGATGACTTAATAAAAAGCGGGTCACAAATTCGGATAGGGTAGCCTTGTTTTGAATATTGGTTGCTTTCGGTGTCATGCTCATATCGTACAAAATAAAGCCCATCATGATAGAGTTCAAAACGCCCGCCCATGTATTTAACGGGGTTGTCTAGTAAATCGCCATCATGCCATGCAATATAGTTAGATAGCTGGGTTACTCGTATTTCCCCATCACTTAGCCCATCAGTTAAAAGGTCATGCCATGATGAATAATCGCCCACATAATCGGCTATTTCACCCATAAAGCTAATTAAGGCTATATCGCTGTGTTTGAATACCTTTAATAATCTGCTTTCCTGTTTGCTGGTGCAAGTGGCATAGATAGGGCGTTTAATCGCTAGATTGCATACCATGCTTTCATAATGCCCTTTATCAAACGGTGCAATGATAGTATGGTTTTTCATGTCGTAATCATCTACTAAAGTAAATAACATTCCTGCATTGTCTAGCGTATCGGTGGCGATAATATCACCTTGCCCGCTACCAATCATAAACGCCTGTAATTTATCGGTGTCCGTGTAGTAAACTTTGGGGCGGTGTGGGCTTGGGTCTAGTGGGGTGGTTTGTGTGGTCTTGGTTGGATAAAACACAATACCGCTAGGCAACAAACTTTCATCATATACAAGCGTTGCTATGGTATTGGCGGTATAAATATAGCCATCATGGTTTGATAGTAATTCGCCATTTATTTTTATGTCATCAGTCACAAAATAAAGATTGTCATAGCCAATCATATAGGCTAAATTATTCAGCGTTTGTGTGTGTTTGCTGTCCTGTAGGTTTTCCGTTGTTGCTGTCGGATAACTTGCTAGTAGTGCTAAGAAGTCCATGCCGTCTGTAGCGGTGTGGGCTTTTTCTTTTGTAGTAAGATTACTCATCTTAACCCCTTGCCAATGGCTGTAATTTTGCGTTGGTTGCGTTTTGTGTTGTGGCTGGTACATTTGCACCACTTAGCGAAATAAAGGGCTTTGCGCCCCTTATTTTTGCCGTGTTTGGCGGTGTCTGTCATGCGTTGCCCTCCACTTCATGGCATGGGTGTTTTTCAATCTGCCCATCTATGCAATCTAAAAAATCAATGGCTAAATGTTGAGCAATAAATAAAGCCCGCTTTGCCTGTTTGATAGCGTGTATTGGGTCATGCGTTGGGCTTAAATCGTCAATAGCCGTATCAACCAATTTCCATAGCATAAGCAAATGCTCACGGTTCAAGGTTAAGCAATCGTAAACATCACTGTTTAAGCTATCAATTTGGCTTTGTAGTTCGGCTTGGGTGGTTGCTTGTGGGCGTGGGGTGTGGTTTTGACTAGCCATGATTAGTTACCCCCTTTGATAGCAAGGTGACTAAATTTTTTTAACATCTCTAGGCTGTAAGATAGGCTATTGCTTTCTATGGTTACGCTTTCATAGTTGGCGGTTTCAGATAAGAAGTTAAATAACCAAAACTCCACCTGCTCAATGATAGCCTTTGATAATTTGGCGTTTAGGCTTTCGCTTTGGTGGGTGTAATGTATAACTGCCTGTAAGATAAATTCTAAAATCTCTATGTCGATTTGCTCATAGCAGTATAAATTTAATGAGTAACTTTCCGTGTCGGTTTCGGTTGTTACTCTGTCATTAATGCCATGATATACGCCTGTATGGTCAAAAGGTGCGTATTCATCAATGGCATTTGATAGGGTTTGCCATTCGTCAAAAGTAAATGTGATTTGCCCCAATGCGTTACTGTGTGAACCGCCCATAAATAGGGGTAGTTTTGGGGTGGCGTTGGTTTGGGGTTCGTCATTGTGACGTGGTGAAGTGATTTGATTAGGCATGATAGCCTCCTAGTAAATTAGTTGTTTGAATACCCACACTCAAAAAGGGTGGGCGGGTCTCAACTACCGTTACTAGACGGCTAGACTTATTCACCAAAAAGGCTATTGTATTAGGTCTTATCAACCCGCCATAACTGGCAATTACTCCATGATGAAGTAATGAATAGATATGACGTTTTGCACCTGTAGCAATAGTCCGATTAGTGGTCGGATTTATTTTAGGCACAAAAATAGCCAAAAGGTTACGGCTTGGCTTAACCGCTAGTAATTTAGTAGTGGCGTTATTTTGCCCCACGCCCGCCACACTTTGCAAGTTATTTTTAGGGTGGGCTTGGTGATAACTGCTAATCAGTAGCAATAAACCAATCATCAAAACCGCTAGTAATATGCTTTTTACCATATCAAGTAAAGTTACCTTTGTGCTAGTGTCAATTTGCCATTTTTTAGGCGTTTTTAGCGTGTTTGGCTGTTGGGTGGTGTCTTTATACTGGTTCATCATTACCGCCTTTAAATAGTCCGTATGTGTCGTTTTTAATGGTTACTTGCTCAATGGTTATTACCTTGTTTGGGTTCACCACCTGCAAAAAATCCTTGACGGTTTCGGCTGTCATTTCATCTAAAAGCATATCGCCCTCAACATCTGCCACCATTTCCCCATCACAAAATATTGCATAGTCATAGCTGGCATTATTGATATATTCGGCTCTGCTTTCGCTTTGTAGCGTGGCTGATATGCCGTTAGTGACTTTCTCTATCTCTCGATAAAGTTGGGCGGTGGTGTCGCTTGCCTGCACTGTGATAGATAGCAAATGAAGCAATAAATCTTTGGTAGCTACTGGCTCATTCATGCGGTGGTTTCCTGTAGGTAGTATTTAACGTACTGTTCGCCTGTCACTGGGTCTTTGCAATCAAGGCTTACTATGTCCATACTCTTTGTGCGTAACTTCCAAATAATATCGGTTGGGCGGTTAATACCCATTTTGATAATGTCACGCACCGTTAAAACCTCGCCCGCTAAAAGGCGGTTTTTGACTTGTTGAATTTTGGTTATGCGCTTTGGTTTGCTTGGCTGTGTATCTTTGCTAGTAGTCATGGCTGCCCCTTATGCGATAATCTGCGGTTGGTTGTTAATCCACTCTTTAACGTCTGAATTGCTGAATAGTAAAATGCCGTTGCGGTGCTGGGGCTTTGGGAATAGTCCATTTTTCCACCATCTACGCAAAGTTTGGTGGTGTATGCCTAAACGCTGGGCAAGTGGCATTACACGGATAAAGCCCTCACTGGGTAGGGTGTCTAGTGGCGGGGTGTTTGAATTGTCGCTATCAGTAGCGGTTTTTACTGCGGTTTGTGCTTGATAGTTCATTGCCTTATCTCCGTTTTATCAGAATTGATAAGGCAAGTGTAGGCGGTGCGGTATGGGGCTAAATAGGCTAAATAGCCATAAAAAAAGGGCTAAATAGCCCTTAAAGTTTGATGATGATTATTTTTGTAGGTTGTTTTTTAAAGTATTTGCACGTTCTAGCCATTTTGCGATAGTGTCTTTATTTACCCCTGCTTTGTGGCGGTTGGTAAGGTTCACAAGCTGGTCGTTGGTTGCCCCTCTCTTTGCCCCGTTTAAATCGTAATTATGTTCAGAAAATAAGGCATATAATAACTTAGTGACTGCATTTTGTTCGGTGGTGTGTAGTGGCTTGTCATCTGCTACCTCACCGCTTTGGCTTGGCTCGCCTGCATTTGGTACAAATCCCGCTTTTGATAATGCACTAAAGAATTTTACAGATTGTCCGCTTTGTTTGATAAGGTTAAAAAGGCGGTTTATATTTTCATCTTGTATATTGTTTTTCTCAATATATTGGATAAATTCAACCATAGGCTTAATATCGTCTAATTGCTCATTAAACAATTCCTGTATGACTTCGTTTTCGGTCTTATCGTAATGATTGGCTAGTTGTTTTAAATCGTTTTCCCTGTCATCACTTGGATAATAAAGAAAGGCGTTTAAATTATCGTCATTGACCTGTTTTTGCAGTAAGGCTTTTTGTAAATCTTGATTTTCTGCTTTTACTTGCTCTAACTGTTTTTGAAGTTCTGCTACCTGTTGCACCAATTCGCTGTTATTGGTAATCGGTGACTCGCCTTGCGTCTCAATAATCGGCAATGCTGCCTTTTCAATATAGTATTTAGCGTATTTATTGCTTACACTATGTGGTAAGGATTTGCAATGATTCACAAACGTAGGTGGGATATCGGAAAATATTGCGGTTAAAATTTCATTGGGTGTTTCTAAATCAAGTAAGCCCGTGTTATTGACCAAAGTTAAATGTAATCCTGAATCAATATAAAGTTTTGCTGTCAATAAATTTTCAAAAAGATAGCTTATCGTTGCTTTGATTGTACTATCATTCTTGCTTGCTAATTCATCAATACATTTAACAATAGATATAAATTCGCTGTCACGTTGATTAATCCAATTATCAAAAGTTCCCATCACTCGCACCAATACGCACCAATCAAAAAGGGTGCAAGGCGGTGGCGGGCTTGGTGCGGTTGCCTGCCATTCGGGTAGCTATCCCTAGCCTTGCAAAACTGGTTCTATACTCTAATCAATCTAAACCCACGCATAAATAACGCCTTTTGTAGGTCATTCAGTGGTAAAAAAGGATTGTCCAGGATATCGCCTAGTTGGTCTATCTGCTCATGGGTCATCACCAAAATATGCCCGCTTGGGGTGGGCTTGGTAGGTAACTTGGTGTCCATTGCTGGCAAGGTGTTTTTATTCGCTGGGGTAGTATTCATTATTCATTAACCGCCTGTTGGTTGGCTTTGGCTTTATCCAGGTAAATAATATTATCAATCTTGCCCGCCTTAAGCTGGTCTAGGTAGTTCGCCCAATCATTCATCATTTGGGTGCGTTGGCTTATCATGTCCATACGGCTATACGCTCGCCCGTAACTGTTCACCATTCTATGCCCTAGCTGTAACTCTGTGATTAATTCATCATAGCCCAATCGTTCCATTAACATTGTTTTTGCACTGGCTCGAAAGCCATGCGGGCTGTGAATATCTTTATAACCTTGTCCGTCATTCATGGCTGGGCTGTTGAGTATCTTATTAATTTCTTGCTGGTGGGTGTATTTCTGCGCTTTGCGGTTGCCATTATAGAAAACATATTCCTGCCCGCCTGTTTTGGCTTTCATGCTTTCCAATACGGCTATAGCCTGCGGTGCTAACGGTATTACTAAATCGGTCATATCGTTACGCTTGCCTGCCTTCTGTGGTCTAAATTCCCATTGCTTAGTAAATAGGTTTATATCCGTCCATTTCATAGCGCAAATATCACCAATGCGGGCAAATGTTAAAGCCAGTAATTGCAATATCTCTTTATGGAAAATAGGGCTATCGGCTAGGCTGTCAATGTCGTTTACTAACTTGCCAAACTCTGCGGGCGTGGTGATAGCGTTATGGTGTTTTTCTTTGTATGGTTTTAAAGTCCCTTGTAGGTCGCTGGCTGGGTTATGTTCTATGACTTGGTGAATTTTGGCTATTTGCAAAATAGATTTTAATACGCCTTTTACCCTTGTCCCTTTGGCTGGGTGTGTCCTTTGAATACCATTAATAAAATCTATCACGGTGGCGGGCTTGATATCCGTAACCAACATATTGCCTAATTGTTTTTTAATTGGCTCAAGGTTGCGCCCTAACTTTGGATAGGTAACGGGGCTTAATTTCTTATCTAGCTGTATTTGCCACCATTTGCCAATGAAGTAATCTAACGTGTTTTTGCGCTCTGCTATCTCTCTTTGCTTTTCGGCTTGGCGGTGTTCGATAGGGTCTAAACCTCTACCCAATAAGGCTAAATTGTCGTTATAGGCTTGCTTGGCTTGTGCAAGGGTAAAAGCTGGGTATTGTCCTAGTGTGATTGTAGGGCGTTTACCTTTTAAAATAGGGTGGCTGTATCGGTGCTTAAAAGTAGCTGTCTTTTTGCCTGTCCTCTGGCTCACTTCCACACTAAGAAATAAACCACTAAAACCCGCCATTGAATAGGGTGTTGTTTTGGTGGTTTCCTTAATTGCCTTTTCTATTTGGGTAACGGTTTTTAAACCTTGAATAGCCATGATAAACCCGCTTAAATTTAGTAGCCAATTTAGTAGCCAATTTGGCTACTAAACGGTGATAATATTTTTATAACGTCTAGTCATCATAGTAAATAAAAACCCGCTAACAATCAAGGCTGGCGGGTTATTATGATGTTATCACGTTTTATCACACTTTATTAAAAAAAGCTCACCGAAGTGAGCTTTTTTGGATTTATTTGTTTAGGTTTAATAGGAATGAATTTTTACGTTTTTAGGTAGTAACAATTCTTTTTTGAGTGGCAACTGCGGTGATAACTCAAACAAGGCGCGGCGATATACATTACGTTTAAATGCCACCACTTGGTTAAGTGGATACCAATAACTGACCCATTCCCAGCGGTCAAATTCAGGTTTTGCCGTATCAAAACGGATATGTTCTACATTGTTCTCATCTAGCTGGAGCAAAAACCATTTTTGTTTTTGTCCAATACACAAAGGATATTGTCCTTGTCGTACAAAACGTTTTGGCAACCGATAACGAAGCCAATTTTGGGTTTGTGACAACACTTTGACATGCTGAGGGTACAGTCCGACTTCTTCCCACAATTCCCGATACATTGCATCAAGCGGCGTTTCACCAAAATCAATACCGCCTTGTGGAAATTGCCAAGCATCGTGACCCACGCGTTTTGCCCACAGTACTTGTCCGTGTGTATTTGCCAAGATGATACCTACGTTGGCTCGAAAGCCGTCTGCATCAATCATGACGATTACCTTCAATTTAATGGTTAAAATCGGCAGGCAATCACATTATCAAGTTTTTTGGGTCGCAAGGTTTACACACATCCTTGCAGACCATTATTAAAGTTTTGGTCAATCAAATCATCGGGAATAAACCCATTTCTACCAACAGACGCTTATTTTATTATTATTGCTAAAAAACATGGACAATGTAATCACTGCCTTTATTACCCACTATTAAACCAGTTTTTATGTCAAAAGTGTAATGTTTATTTGCTATAAATTGTTTCACGGACATAAAAAGCGCATAATATCCCTTGATTTTATACAAAATATTTTTTAAAAATTATAAGCATCTGGGGATAGTATGAAAGCAACAGTAAATTGGTTAAAAAACGAAGACATTAATTTTGAAGCCGTGACCGAAAACGGCAATAAAATCATCATGGATTCAACCGAAAAATTGGGTGCCAAACCCATGGAAATGGTTTTGATGGGGCTTGGCGGCTGTGCCAGTTATGATGTGGTCAGTATCCTGCAAAAAGCCCGTCAGACGGTGAGCGACGTTGAGTGTCAGTTATCGGCTAAGCGTGCCGACACGATTCCTGCAGTATTTACTGATATTCATTTGCATTTTGTGGTCAAAGGTAGCGCCATCAAAGAAGCGCAGGTTAAAAAAGCCATCGAATTATCGGCAGAAAAATACTGCTCAGCCAGTCGTATGCTAGAAAATGGCGGTGTCAAAATCACCCATGACTACGAAATCATTGATGAAACCCCTAGTGAAATGACTGATAAAACGGTTAAAGGGTAGGGAATAACGGCATGTTTTCCTATTTGAGTGCTGTCCCTGCCACCAATAGTAGTGTGGTATTGGCAATGATGGTCGCCAGTTTATTGCCCTTGCTGTTTGCGATATTGGCAAAAGTCTTTGGCGGATTTAAAAGCAAAGACAATGCCAATCCGCGCGAGTTTTTGGGTAAACAAACGGGCGCGGCAGCGCGTGCCAATGCCGCCCAGCAAAATAGCTATGAAACCTTGCCGGTATTCTTGGCAGCGGTAATTGTGGCATTGCTATTTTTTGTACCGCTGTCAGTGGTGACCCAGTTGGCGTGGTTATATGTGATATTACGGATTATTTATGGGTTGGCGTACATAGCCAATTGGGCAACTTTTCGCTCAATTATTTGGTCGCTTAGCCTAGCCTGTCCGCTGATGTTGTTTTATTTAGCGATACGGTTGAGCTAATTTGCTATGAGCAATCGCCAGCTTGGGATTGTGCTTGCAACATCGCAACAATGGTCTCAAGCTGTTTTTGTTTTTTTACGTTTTGCCAAAGCTCGCTGGCTTCTTCATAGCCTTGTGTCAACATGCCAAGCCATTGTTTATAGCGACCAACAAGCATATTTTCACTTTTGGCATCGCCTT
>OFDC01000498.1_pt1 | contig 29218 bp, 25 predicted proteins | sample 1520941 | NCBI WGS metagenome assembly OFDC01 (sample SAMEA94258168, study PRJEB24077) | hot springs metagenome | biome: Aquatic biome; feature: Water | place: India | collected 2012-12-06 | depth 5 m | reverse complement strand
GGCGTTTCGATGTCGTGCGAAGGATAGACGTAGATCTTGCCGTCGAACACATGGGCCGACGGATCTGCGGTGAAGATTTCGCTGACCAGCGGCTGGTCGCGGAAGGCGCTGGCGTCTGCGCCGCCATTGGCAGGCTTTGCATCGGTTGCCGTGTTCGAGCAGGCCGCCAGCGCGAACGCGCTCGTCAGGCATAGAGCGACGGTGGTGATCTTCGCCTTCATCATTTCATCCCCTTGCAGACCGGTGGTCCGGCCTTTCACGTGATTGCTCAGGCAATGATAGCGCTACCTAAACGAGACGGCAATCTGAAATATGGATTCTAATTACCCGAAGTCAGTAAACTTGGCAAGCGCAGGAGGTGCGTGTCAGTTCGCAGCGTTCCAGGCGGAAACCAACGCCTCTGCGCGGGCGCCTACAGTCGTTGCATCATCACCGGGTTTATAAAGGCTCCCGCCGACACCGATGCCGAACACGCCCGCCGCGCGATATTCCGCCACGTTGGCCGGGCCGACGCCGCCCACGGCCCAAACGCGGGTAGCCGACGGCAGGACTTCGCGAATGGCCTTGATATAGCTGCTGCCAAGGACCGATCCCGGAAACAGCTTTAGGTCCCGCGCGCCCGCACCAATTGCGGCAAAGGCTTCGGTGGGGGTCAGGAACCCGGGCAGGACGTCCATGCCGAGTTCGCGCGAACGGGCGATGACCGCGGGATCGGTGTTGGGTGAGACCATGAATGTTCCGCCGGCACCCGCAAGCTGCTCGGCAAGAGCGATGCTGGTGACTGTGCCGCCGCCGAAAGCGGCACGGCTACCAAGTGCCTCGACCATGGCACTGATCGAACCGCATGGATCGGGCGAGTTGAACGGTACCTCGATCAACCGGATGCCTGCCTCCAGCAGAGCCGTGGCGACGCTGATGGCTTCCTGCGTGCGGATGCCGCGCAGTATGGCAACGATAGGCGGGGCGCCTTGGGCAAGGACTTCATCGACCGTCATGGGCGCAGGCTTTCGGCAAGAGTTATGGCGTGGGAAAGTCCGGCCACGACGGCACTCTCTCCATCGACCTGTTGCAATGACCCGCCGTGGTGTGCAATCGCACTCGCATAAAGCGCGGCAAGCGCGGGATCGCCGATCAACGTAACGTCCTGTGCCCCAATGTCGAACTGCGCAACTTCCGCGCCGATCAGTACGCCGGAGAGATAGCCCTTGGCCCAATCGCGTGAGCGGCCATCGAGCAGGCGCGCCGCGCGGGCCTCGAACAAGGTCCCGGGCAACGGCTCTGCCGAACGGGCAAGCCCGCGCCCGAAACCGTCGTCGAAGCTTCCCTCGCCGGGGGTGTCCGGGCCAGTCAGGGAGGTGTGGCCGGTGATCGCGGCAAAGACCTCGCCGGTGGGAGCCGTGCGGAAGTCGGTGATCGCGCCGTCGCAGGTGCTGACCCATTTGCCGTGGGTTCCGGGAAGGGCGAAAAGGCGCTCTCCTTCGCGCAGGGCCGGATTCAGCGCCATCGCGCCGAAGACCTGCGTCTCCTCGCCGCGCATCACCTCGGGCACGCCATCGGCGGTCCGGTAGGAAAGACCCGGCAGGATCTCGACATCGTGGCCAAGCACGCGCAGGCGGGTGCGGGCATGGTGCCAACCCTCTGCATCCACCGGGCATGGGGCATAAGGAGCCACGGCAAGCCCGGCGGGAGATCCGACCATGCCGCAAAGCGTTATTGCTTCGATCGGACCGGTTGCCAGCCACACTGACAGGAGCCGGGCCAGAACCCGCTCTGCCGGTTCGACCAGCTGCGTGACACCGGGTCCGTCGAGGCGTGCCGTGGTCTCGCCATTTTCAACGAGAAACAGGCGCAGGCGGGTGCTGCCCCAGTCGCCGATCACGCGCCGTGCGCGGGTCGCCACGATCAATCCTCGAACGGTTCGACGCTGACCCGCGTCGCGCGCAGGAAGGCATCAGCAACAAGGCGCAGCGGATCCACATCGACATCGCTGCGGCCGGTGCGGATCAGCTTGGCGAAGCGGGCATAGAGGCCGGGATATTCGTTGTCCTCGTCATGGCTGGTGCCCGAAGGCAGCGTCAGCACCGCGCCGCCGCTCGATAACTTGAGCATACCGGCATCGGTCTCCACGACAATGTTCCAGCTTTGCGGACCGGTTTGCCGCCAATCGAGGTCCATGTGGACGGGCGCGCCGGCGCTGTCGCGGAAGTTCAGGTCGGCAGCGATGGGGGCTGCGCGGTTGGCGGGGATTTCGAGCCTTCCGGACTGCAGGAAAATCGGCCGGGGCAGGATACGGGTTGCGATCGACAGGGCGTTGATGCCGGGATCGAAGACGCCGAGGCCACCCGGCTCCCAAATCCACGCTTGCCCCGGATGCCACACCCGAACGTCCTCGCGCCACGTGATCTCGACCTTGTCGATGCGCCGTTCGGCGAGCCATGCCCGGGCGGGGGCGACACCGGCGGCAAAGCGCGAATGCCAAGCGGCGAACAGCGTGGCGCCGACCTTGTCTGCCTGCGCTTCCAGCGCGGCGACTTCCGCCAGCGTCGCACCGGGCGGCTTTTCGAGAAAAACGTGGATGCCGCGAGCTAGAGCGGTGCTGGCCAGATCGTAGCGCACCTGCGGGGGCGTACACAGAGCGACGGCGTCGACAGCAGGACCGCTTGCCAACAGTTCATCCAGGCTGGCGAAATGGGGCACGCCATCGACCCCGCGGTCGTGCGGGCTGACGGTTGCGGCAAGCCCGAATGCGCCATTGCCGGCGATGGCGGGCAGGTGCTGGTCGCGGGCGATCTTGCCCATGCCGACAACGGCGATCCTGATCGGGTCCATGCGGTTAGAGTACCTGCACCTTGAGCGGAGCGGAAGCATCGCCTGCCGCCTGCGTCAGCGGATTGCGGCACGGCAGCGTGAAGGGCGCTGCCTCGATCTCGAACACATCGCCCACTTGCGTGCGCACTGCGTCGCTGAAGGAGAGCGTGGCGGTGCCGAAGAAGTGCACGTGGACATCGCCGGGGCGGCGGAACAGCTCGTACTTGAAGTGATGGTGTTCCAGGTTGGCGAGGCTGTGGCTCATGTTGTCCTCGCCGGTAAGGAACGGCTTTTCCCACAGAACCGCGCCATTACGGAGGATGCGGCTGGTGCCGCGAATGTCGGTAGGAGCCTCTCCGATCAGCAGTTCTGGGCCAAGGGCGGCGCGCCGCAGCTTGGAATGCGCCAGCCACAGATAGTTGTGGCGCTCGGTCACGTGATCCGAGAACTCGTTGGCGAGGGCGAACCCGAGGCGGAACGGCGTGCCATCCGGGCCGATCAGGTAGACACCGGCCAGCTCCGGTTCCTCGCCACCGTCCTGCGCGAAGCTGGGCATTTCCAGCGCTTCGCCCGGGCCGACGAGCTGGCTGCCATCACCCTTGTAGAACCATTCGGGCTGCTGGCCGACGCTGCCGTCACCTGGCTTGCCGCCTTCCAGACCTTCGAGAAACATGCGCATGGAATCGGTCTGGTGTGTAGCCGCTGCAGCCTCGCGATGCATCTTGTCGCGCCCTTCGGCCGAGCCGAGGTGCGTAAGGCCGGTGCCGGTCAACGCGAGATGGGCCGGGTCCTCGTGGTCGATCGGGGCGAGAAAATTGCCGGCAGCGAATTCCTCTGCAACATCCACTTGCGCGCCGGCCGGACAGGCCTTCGCCTCCTGCGCAAGCGTGGTGCCCGCAGCGATCGCGCGGCGAGCAAGGTCAGTCGTGCGCTCGACACCTGCAAGGACGTGCGCCAAGTCGCCATCGGCAAGGATGACGCTGCGCGTGCCGTCACTGGCGCGGTGCTGCAAGAGGCGGAGTGACATAGTATGGTCTCCTGTCAGTCGCTCAGAGCGTCAGCGTGCCGTCGATCAGGCGCGGCGCACCGTCGCCACGCGCATCATCACGCAGTTCGGGCGGCAACAGATCGGCGGCCAGGTTCTGATAGCTGACCGGCCGGAGGAAGCGGTCGATCGCGAGGCTTCCGACCGAGGTCGTGCGCGGGTCGGAGGTCGCCGGGAAGGGGCCGCCATGGACCATGGCATGACATACCTCGACGCCGGTGGGCCAGCCATTGGCGAGGATGCGCCCGGCCTTCAGTTCGAGCACGGGCAGCAACCGCGCGGCGAGAGCTTCGTCGGCGGCGTCCATGTGCAGGGTGGCCGTAAGTTGGCCCTCAAGCCCTGCAAGGACTGTGGCGAGTTCCGCCTCGTCCTTGCATACCACCACCACCGACGAGGCGCCGAATACTTCGTGGCCCAGAGCCTTGTCGGCAAGGAACGCCTGCGCGGTGGTGCGGAACAGCGCGGCGTGGCCCTGCATCGCATCGCCGGCAACGCCTTCGGCCAGCTTTTCAACGCCGGGCGCGGATTCGAGCGCCGCAACGCCCGACTGATAGGCCTTGCAAATGCCGCCGGTCAGCATGGTCTGCGCGGTCGCGCTGCTGACGGCTTCGGTGGCAGCGGCGATAAAGTCTTCGAGGCCTCCGCCTGCGATGGCAAGCACAAGGCCGGGATTGGTGCAGAACTGGCCCGCACCCATTGTCAGCGAGCCCACGAATGCCGTGCCGAGCTCCGAGCCACGTGCCTTCAGCGCTTCAGGCAGAAGCAGGACAGGATTGATGCTCGACATTTCGGCATAGACCGGGATCGGCACGTCACGACCCTGGGCGAGGCGGACGAGCGCAAGGCCCCCGCTGCGCGATCCGGTAAAGCCGACCGCGGCAATGCGCGGGTCCTGCACCAGTACCGCGCCAAGTTCGTTCGACGGGCCGACGAGATGGCCGAACACACCAGCTGGCAGGCCACAGGCAGCAACCGCGCGAGCGATGGCAGCGGCCACAAGCTCGCCGGTGCGCGGATGGGCAGGGTGGCCCTTGACCACGACCGGGCAGCCTGCGGCGAGCGCCGAGGCGGTATCACCTCCGGCGGTAGAGAAAGCGAGCGGGAAGTTCGATGCGCCGAATACGGCAACAGGGCCGACCGGGATCATGCGCAGGCGAATGTCGGGCCGGGGCAGGGGCTGGCGATCGGGCATGGCCGGATCGATGCGCAACTGCTGCCACGCGCCCTTGCGGACGACGTCGGCAAAAAGGCGCAACTGGCCCACCGTGCGGCCGCGTTCGCCTTCGAGGCGCGCACGGGGGAGGCCGGATTCGCTCATGGCCGCTTCGATCAGATCGTCGCCAATTGCGAGAATCTCCGATGCTATCGCTTCGAGGAACGCGGCGCGCTCTTCGCGACTGGTGGCGCGGTATGTGTCAAATGCGGCGGCGGCGGCGGCGCAGGCGGCATCGACTTCGGCAGGGCCGTGGACGGCAAAGGCAGGGCCGATCGGCTCACCCGTGGCGGCGACCACGGAGCGGAATTCTGTCATCAAAAATCTCCTGATTTAGTCTGACATATTATCTGAATGACCGGAAGGCAACCACGTGCGTTCCGGCCAGAGAGGGCTCATAGCTATGCGTCAGGCAGTCTCGGCGGTGGTTTTGGAACCCCACAGCGCGTAGAACAGGACATACAATTCGCACGCTGCCGTCAGCAGGAACGAGGTCTGCAGGCCGTAGGCATCGGCGAGCCAGCCCTGCACGACGACCAGCGCGCCACCAGCGATGGCCATGATCAGCAGTCCGGAGCCTTCCTCGGTCAGCGGGCCGAGGCCCTTGATGCCGAGCGTGAATATCGTCGGAAACATGATCGAGTGGAACAGGCCGACAAGGATCAGTGCCCACATTGCGACGGGGCCGGTGGTGAACACAGTGACGAGCATGACGACGAAGGCACCAACCGAGAAGGCGGCAAGCACAAGGCCTGCGTCGACCTTCTGCATGATCGCCGAACCGAGGAAGCGCCCGACCATCATGCCGCCCCACAGGAAAGTGAGGTACTGGCCGGCCTTCTCATGCGTCAGATTGGCGATGTCGGGCTGACTGACGAAGTTCACGAAGAGGTTCGCCACGCCGATTTCGGCGATCAGGTAGATAAAGATTGCCGGGATGCCGAAAACGAGATTGCGGTGCTTCCACAGCGAAAGCTTGGCTCGCTCCTCAGGCGCGAGGCGCTGCGTCGCGCTGCCCATCGCAGGCAGCGGAAAGCGGGCGATTACAATGGCAAGAACGACGAGGACAACCGCGACGAGGCCATAGGGCAGGATCACCGATTGCGCATCGGCAAGGCGCTCGGCCTGGGTCAGCACGACGTCGGAGGTGGCGGTGCCGCCCTTGGAGCGACCGAGGATAAGGTAGGCGCCGAACATCGGCGCGAGCATCGTGCCCGCCGAGTTCATCGCCTGCACCAGGTTTAGGCGCGAAGACGCCGTTTCCGGCTTGCCGACGACGGCGACGTAAGGGTTGGCTGCCACCTGCAGCAGGGTGATCCCGCTCGCGATCACGAACAGCATGGCGAGGGTCACCCCGTAGGACGGGATGGAGGCCGCCAGCATCATGCCAAGCGCGCCCGCCGCCATGATGAGCAGCCCGATCACCAGCGACTTCTGGTAACCGATCTTCTCGATCAGCTTTGCCGACGGGATCGAGGCCACGAAGTAGGCGATGAACCACACTGATTCGATCAATGTTGTCTGCGTATAGTTCAAGTCGAACACACTGCGCAGGTGCGGCAGCAGTGTGTTGTTGATGACCGTGATGAACCCCCACATGAAGAACAGGCAGGCCAGCAGGGTCAGCGCGGGCCCGTAACGCACGCCGGAATCGCCCTCTGTCATGGAGTTTGCCTGGGATGAAGGCACTGGCGGCATGGACTTGCGCTTCCTCTCTCTTGCCCGTTGCGCGATGCGGTACGCTTACCGTCTTGCGCAATTTCTATTTGTCGGACTATATCGGCGAGCACACCGCGTCAATGGGCGCAAGGCAGTGCATGTTTCCGAAAGGATCCTGAGGATGAGGATTGCGGGCAAGCCGAATAACGGCACCCTGCTGATGCTGGCGCTAGCAGTACCGGTTGCCCTGCCGGCCCAGTCGGTCAGCGCGGCAGAAGCGAAACAGGAAAGCGCAGGAAAGCTCGCCGACGGCACCGAAGCATTTGCGATCACGCTGAAGGCTGCCAACGGCGTTTCTGCCCGCGTGCTGACCTACGGCGCCACGCTGCAGTCGCTGATGGCGCCTTCACGCGATGGCAAGGTCGCCGACATCCTGCTCGGCTATGATGATGTGCAGACCTATGAGGCGAAGCCAAACTTCTTCGGCGTGACCGTTGGCCGCTATGCCAACCGCATCGCCAAGGGCCGCTTCACGCTCGACGGCAAGGCCTATCAGCTTGCCCAGAACAACCTCGGCAATTCGCTGCACGGCGGCGTCAAGGGCTTCGACAAGCGCAACTGGAAGGTCGTCTCGGTCAAGTCAGGCCCGGTGGCGAGCGTGGTATTGTCCTACGTCAGCGCCGATGGCGAGGAAGGTTATCCGGGCAAGCTCGATACCAGGGTGACTTACACGCTGGACGAGCGCGGCAACCTTGGCATCACGTTCGAAGCGACGACCGACAAGCCGACGATCGTCAACATGACGAACCATGCCCTGTTCAACATGGCTGGCGAAGGTGCGCCTATGGGCGCGATGGGCAACCGGCTGATGATCCCGGCGTCGGCCTATACCCCGGTCGATGCCACGCTGATCCCCACGGGAGAGCTGCGCAAGGTGGCGGGCACGGTGTTCGATTTCAGTCGGCCCAAGCGCATCGCCAATGGCCTGCGCAATGGTCGCGATGAACAGATCGCCATCGGCCGCGGCTATGACCACAACTTTGCGCTCGACAAGGGCGTGACGGCAACACCGCAACTTGCCGCAAGGCTGGAAGACCCGGCTTCAGGCCGCGTGCTCGAAGTGCTGACGACCGAACCCGGCGTCCAGTTCTACACCGGCAATTTCCTCGATGGGACCGTGCAGGGCAAAAATGGCCACGTCTATCGCATGGGTGACGGGATCGCGCTCGAGCCGCAGAAATTTCCCGATGCGCCGAACCAGCCAAAGTTCGCTTCCACGCGTGTCGAACCGGGCAAGCCCTATCGCCACCAGATGATCTACCGCGTCAGCGTCGCGCCCCGCCCCCGCTGATTTTCCCGCGCTGAACTTCACTCGAATAGCCGAAAGCCGCAATGACCGACTCCTCTCCCAAGGCCCCGAAGCTCCGCTCGCGCGCGTGGTTCGACAATCCCGACAACATCGACATGACCTCGCTCTACCTTGAGCGCTATCTCAACTTCGGGTTGAGCCTGGAGGAACTCCGGTCGGGCAAGCCGATCATCGGCATTGCGCAGACCGGCAGCGATCTTTCGCCGTGCAACCGCCACCACATCGTGCTGGCCGAGCGCGTGCGCGAAGGCATTCGCGAGGCGGGCGGGATCGCGTTGGAAATTCCGGTGCACCCCATCCAGGAGACTGGCAAGCGCCCGACGGCCGGGCTTGACCGCAACCTTGCCTACATCGGCCTTGTCGAGGCGTTGTACGGCTATCCGATCGACGGCGTGGTGCTGACCACCGGTTGTGACAAGACCACGCCGGCGCTGCTCATGGCGGCGGCCACGGTCAACATCCCGGCAATCGCGCTGTCGGTCGGCCCGATGCTGAACGGTTGGTTCAAAGGTGAGCGCACCGGTTCGGGCACGATCGTGTGGAAGGGCCGCGAGCTGATGGCCAAGGGCGAGTTGGACGAGGAAGGCTTCATCAAGCTCGTCGCCAGTTCCGCACCGTCGACCGGCTATTGCAACACCATGGGCACGGCGACGACAATGAACAGCCTTGCCGAAGCGCTGGGCATGATGCTTCCGGGATCGGCCGCCATTCCTGCCCCGTATCGTGACCGGCAGGAGTGCGCATGGCGCACCGGCAAGCGCATCGTCGACATGGTGCACGAAGACCTCAAGCCTTCCGACATCATGACGCTTGACGCGTTCCACAACGCCATCGTCGTCAATTCGGCGATCGGTGGATCGACCAACGCACCAATCCACCTTGCAGCCATCGCCCGTCACATCGGCGTCGATCTGCCGCTGACGGATTGGCAGCGCCTTGGCCACAAGGTGCCGTTGCTGGTGAACCTGCAGCCGGCGGGCGAGTACCTGGGCGAGGACTATTATCGCGCCGGCGGTGTTCCGGCAGTGGTGGGTCAGTTGATCGCGCAGGGCCTGATCGCCGAGAACGCGATGACGGTGAACGGCAAGACCATGGGCGAGAACTGCCGTGATGCCGTGATCGAGGACGAGAAGGTGATCCGCCCCTTCGGCCAGCCATTGGTCAAGGATGCAGGCTTCCTCGTGCTGTCGGGCAACCTGTTCGATTCGGCGATCATGAAGACCAGCGTGATCAGCGACGAATTCCGGGCGCGCTATTTGTCGAACCCGGACGATCCCGATGCCTTTGAAGGCCCGGCGGTGGTGTTCGACGGCCCCGAGGACTACCACGCACGTATCGACGATCCGGCAACGGGCATTACGCCTGAAACGCTGCTGTTCATGCGCGGCGCCGGGCCGATCGGCTATCCGGGCGCGGCGGAAGTCGTCAACATGCGTGCGCCGTCCTACCTCATCACCGAAGGCGTGACCGCGCTGCCCTGCATCGGTGACGGCCGCCAGTCGGGCACTAGCGGCAGCCCGTCGATCCTCAACGCCAGCCCGGAAGCGGCGGCCATGGGTGGCCTTGCCATTCTCAAGACCGGTGACCGCGTGCGCATCGATCTGCGCAAGGGAACTGCCAACATGCTCGTGCCCGAAGAGGAACTGTCATCTCGTCGTGCCGCGCTCGAAGCAGCGGGTGGTTACGCCTACCCGGCCTCGCAGACGCCGTGGCAGGAAATCCAGCGTGACCGCGTCGGCCAGCTCTCCCACGGCGCCATTCTTGAAGGTGCAGAGAAGTACCAGCGGATTGCCCAGACGATGGGCCTGCCGCGCGACAACCATTGACGATGTCGGGAGCAATGCGGCGAGGGGCAAACCCCCTCGCCAGCGGCGCACTCAGGTTCTCGGCCTGGCTTCGGCAAATGCCAGCGCCAATGCGGCATGCACCGGCTTCGGCTTGAACGCGGAATCGTAAAGGCACCCGCGCGCTTCGGCCTTGTCCGCACGCGGCTCGTAGCCCTGAAGCCATGAGTAGGCGTCGACCAGCCCCCAGGCCAGCACGTCCTTCAGCTGTGGGTAATCGAGCATCATCTCGAAATAGGCCTTGGTCGTGTCGGCCACTGTGCGGTCCCGGCTGGGGATGTCGACCGGCAGGTCCCGGTCGCGCACGTCAAACTCGGTTATGACGAGCTTGTAGTCCATCGCCACCACGTCATCGACAAAGCGCTGCCATTCCCGGCGATGGGCGGCATCGGGCAAGGGTGCGATCAAATGCGACTGCACGCCCAGCGCATCGACGGGCGTGCCGCGTTTGCGAAAGCCTTCGAGCAATCGCAGCACGCCCTTGCGGTGGAGTGCATTGCCCGGCTCCCAACTCATGTAATCGTTGTAGACCAGTTCGGCACCCGGAGCAGCCTTGCGCGCCGTGTGGAACGCAAGGTCCACCAGCGCCTCGGTGCCACCCATGGCCTTCGACAGCGCCGTTTCGGCCAACGATCCATCCTCGGGGAGAACGGTTTCATTGACCACGTCGTAGGATACGATGCGACCTTGAAAGCGCGCACAGACCGTTTCGACGTGGTTGGTCATCATTGCTGCGGCGCTTGTTGCGGACCGCGGACCGAAATCATGGCTTTCCAGCCAGCGCGGCATCCATTTCGGCCGATGCCACAGCAGCGTGTGGCCGCGCAGCTTCATCCGGTTCTGCGCGGCGAAGGCGGCGATCGCGTCAAACGCCGCAAAGTCGAATGAAGTGGGCGAGGGCCTGATCGCCTGCCACTTCATCTCATTCTCGGCGACCAGAATCGCGCATTCCCGCCTGAGCAGATCGGCAAGCGCGGGATTTCTCCACGATCCGCCACCTCCACCGGCTACCGCCGAACCGAACCGCATCCCCTTCGCAGCAGCCAGCACGGACAAGGACGAAGGCTGCGTTGCGGCCATGCCGCTCAGTGGGCGCGAGAGCATTGCAACGCCGCCAGCGATCACGCCAAGGCCCTGCCTTCGAGTCATCTTGCTCGGTCTTGTCACGCATTTCCTTTCCCGATTGCTCCGGACTCTATCGTCTGGTTGTGCATACGATAGCGCTACCAAAGGAGCTTGGGAAGGTCCTGCCTACCGGCCGAGGCGGCGGGGCCGAAACTTGCCTGCACCCGCCGTTTGCTTCGGTCAGCCCGTCGTTTCGCCCCCTGATGGGCGTCAGCCCATGGTTTCGCCATTATCGATCACGATGTTTGTACCAGTCATGTGCCGTCCATCGTCGCAGGCGAGGTACAACACCATGTTGGCGATATCGATCGGCTGGCCCATGCCGTGGTTGTTTGCCTGTTCCAGCCCCGCGTTGTCGGCGGGAAGTTCGGCCAGCGCCTGTGCGGTCATCGGCGTGACGATGCCGCCCGGCGCGACTGAATTGCAGCGGATGCGATAGCCCTGCTCGCGGCAGTGGACTGCGATCGAGCGCGTCATGCCGATGATCCCGGCCTTGGCTCCGGCATAGGCCGGGATCGCGCTGATACCCTTGATGCCGCCAATCGAGGCCATGTTGATGATCGAGCCGGCACCGTCCTTGCTCATGTGCGGGATCGCGGCCTGGCATCCCAGGAACGTGCCGCCCAGCATGACCTCTGTCTGGAGACGAAAATCGGCGTAGGGGAGATCCTCGACCGTACCGAAGCGGACCAGCCCGGCATTGTTGACCAGCGTATCGAGCCGACCGAAGAGGCGCAGCGTTTCAGCAATAACCTCGTGCCAGCGGGCCTCGTCACGCACGTCCTGCTGCATGAATACGCAGTTCGGAATTTCGGCGGCGGTCTTGCGGCCGAGATCCTCCTGCATGTCGGTGATGACGACCTTTGCGCCTTCACGGGCGAGCAGGCGCGCGTCCTCCGCACCAAGCCCCGATGCGCCGCCGGTGATGATTGCAACGCGGCCTTCCATCTTGCCAATGGCCATTGTCTGTCCTTCGTTCTGAAAACAAAAAGTGCCCCGGTCGCTTGTGTGGAACGACCGGGGCCAGGGAGGATTCCGTCAGGTCGAAATCAGAAGTTGTAGCCGACCGTCACGCCGAACTGGCGGGGCGGGGCATAGCCGACGAGGCCCATGTAACCGGGGCTGTCGTAAACCGTGGAGATGTAGCGCTTGTCGAACAGGTTCTTGCCCCACAGGCCGACCGAATAACGCTTGTCCGGTCCGTAATACGTCAGCAGTGCGTCGACATAGTAGGTCGGCTGGATCGAGGAGCGCGGGGTGTTGACCACGGCGGTGTAGAACTTCTGCCCGGTGTACATCCAGCTGACATCGGCCATGATGCTTGAACCACCTGCAAACTCGTGGGTGAAGTTCGCTCCCAGTGTCGAGGCCCACCGCGGCGCGTTCTGCAGAGCATAGCCTTTGAGGTCGATGAACTTTGCCGCCACCGGATCGAAATACAGGAAGCTCTTGTACTTGGTGTCGAGATAGGCGAGCGAGCCGCGCAGGGTCAAACCCTCTACCGGAATTGCCTGAACTTCCAGCTCAAAGCCCTTGATCTCCGACTTGGCTGCATTGAGGATGCGATTGCCCTGCACGTTGGTGGCCGGATCGAAATAGATCTGCGCAACCTGCATGTCGCGGTAGTTGGTGTAGAATGCGGCAAAGTTGGTGCGCAGCCGACGGTCGAGGAAGTCCGCCTTCAAGCCAACTTCAAAGGTATCGACCTTTTCCGGGTTGTAGGGTGTGTCACCGTCAGCTGCCACGCCGATGCGGCCGGTATAGCCGCCCGACTTGAAGCCGCGCGCCCAGCTGGCATAGATCAGCTGGTTCTGGCCGACTTCGTAGTCGAGACCGATCTTCCAGCCGACATTGTTCCAGCTCTTCTTTCCGCCAACGTCCAGGCTGCCGGGGAAAGTCACGTCGAACTTGTCCCAGTCGGGCGAGGTGAGCGCCTCACTGCCAAGACCGGTATCGAGCGTGGCGCGCGCGTTGATGCTGTCGTGGGTGTAACGGATGCCTGCCGAGAGCTTCAGCGCATCGGAAAGCTGTGTGTAGGTCTGGAGGAACGCCGAGAAGGACTCGGTCGACTGGTCCTGCACGTTGTACTGGATCAGGCCCGGCAGTGCGAAATCCAGATGGTACATCTGGTAGTGGTTGTAGTCGGTCTTTAGGTAGAACAGACCGGCTACCGCGTTGAAGCTGTCTCCGGCCGAGAATGCGCTGCGCAGCTCCTGGCTGAACTGCCAGCCACGGGTGCGGCGGCGTGTGGCGTTGTTGGTCTTCGCGGTGCCGTCCTGGTCGGTATATTCGAACAGGGTAAAGCGCTTGTAGCCGGTGATCGAGGTGATGTCGCCCAGCGGCGTGTTGTCATACTGGATCGTGCCGATGAAGAACTTCGTCGTCATGTCCGACTGGTCGGGCACTTCGTTGTTGCCCGAGAAGTACTTGTCCGGCGCCTTGCACGGCTGGTTGGGCACGGCGCAAGGGCTGCGATACATCGGCAGCTTGGCACCGTTCCAGAACGTGCCTTCGGGCACATAGTTCGCCTCGCCGGGGAGGCCGCCGTTGACCACGATGGGCGCACCATTGCGCGCTTCCACATATTCACCCTGGAGGGTGATGCGCAGGTCCGGGCTGGGCGTGATGTAAAGCTGGCCGCGCACGGCGTCGACGTTCTTGCGACCCATGTCCTCGCCGTTCCACACGTTGGTCGTCCAGCCATCGCGCTGGGTGTGGATGCCGGCGACCTTGATGCTGACCAGATCCTTTGCCAGCGGCGCCTCGACCGACGCGTTGATGTCGAAGCGGTTCCAGTTGCCGTAGGTGCCGCGGACATTGCCCCCGAACTCGCCGGTGGGCTGGTTGGTCACGACGTTGACGACGCCGCCGGTAGTGTTCGCGCCGAACAGCGTGCCCTGCGGCCCGCGCAGGATCTCGACGCGGTTGGTGTCATAAGTATCGAGCAGCGCGCCCATCGAGAAGAACTGCGGCACGCCATCGACCACGATCGACACGGTGTTGCCGGCATAGGGATCGGGCTCGATCACGCCGATGCCGCGGATGGTGAACACCGCGTTGTTGGGGGTATTGGCGAAGTTGTCGATCTGGACGTTCGGGACCGAGCCCTGCAGCGCCTGAAGCGTCGTGACGTTGTAGGCGGCGAGCGTCTCACTGCCGACCGCTGCGATCGAGATCGGCACCGACTGGATGCTCTCGGCCTTCTTCTGCGCGGTCACGACGATTTCGCCGAGGCCTCCTGCCGGGGCCTCATCGGCTTGCGCCTGAGGCGCTTGCGCGTCCTGCGCCTGGACGGCGGCGGGCAGCATGGCGATGGCGAGCGCCGCAAGGCTGCTCGTGATGAAAGACCCGTTCCTTGTTCTCATGATCTCGATCCCTCCCAAAGGCGCCGGCATGGCCGTGTCGCCGCTTGTGACAGCGCGATTCGATATAACCGGCGCGTCTGCCGGTTTTATGCGCTGTGCCGCATGCCTGATTAAACTGGCCGTTTTGTCAGGCGGTCTTGCGCAGCAAACGCGGGCATGACAGGACAATGACGATGGCTGGCTCCACGATGCAGAAGCGCATGCTTGCCGCGATGCGACCGACCTTGCTGGGCGAGCAGGAGCCGGTGCGCTGGCAACAGCGCAAGTCGGCGCAGACGCGACTGAAGATGCTCGAAGCGGCGGTCGATTGCCTCGTCGAGGGGGGCTATCAGGGACTGACCACCGCTCAGGTGGCAGAACGCGCCCAAGTATCGCGCGGGGCCATGCACCACCATTTCGCGACGCGCATGGACCTCGTGGCGGCAGTGGTCGAACACGTCTTCTATCAGCGCATGCGCCTGTTTCTTGATGATTATATCGGCGCCATGGCGCAAAGTCGCGATGCGCTGCTGATCGACCTTGCTACTGAAGCGCACTGGCGCAGTGTGCAGACCCGGGAATACGCTGCCTACCTCGAACTGGCCGTCGCCGCTCGCACCGATGCCGAACTTAATGCGGCCTTTGCGCCCGCGGCACGGCGGTATGACGAAGTCTGGATCGCTGAAATGATCGAGTCTTTCCCGCAGTGGAAGGATCAGTGGGAAGCGATGAAGCTCGGCAGCGACTTTGCGATTGCTGTCCATTCCGGCCTGCTGCTGCATCGCACGGTGATGGGGCCTGAACGGATCGAGAAGGTGCTGAAGCTGACGATCGCCAGCATCCGCGGCCTCTATGATCCGCTGACCTGATTCGAACCCGGCAGAAGTGCCGGATTCATTTGAGACAAGACCGTAGTGGGAGAATTAGGATGACGACCGTTGCAATAACCGGTGCAGGTCGCGGTATTGGGCTGGAACTGGTGCGCCAGCATGTCGACGCCGGGGACCGGGTGATCGCTCTTGTCCGCAATCCTGAAAAAGCGCGGGAACTGGCCGATCTGGCGGCAACCGCCGACGGTCGCCTGACCATCCATCGCCTAGACGTGGCAGACGACGCCTCGGTCAAGGCAGGAGCCGCCGAAACCGCAGGCGAGGCGGTCGACGTACTTTACAATGTCGCTGGCGTGAGCGGTCCGGTTCCGGCTGAGCTGGAAAGCGCCGACTGGGCAGAATGGGATGATGTGTTCCGCATCATGGTCCAGGGTCCGCTGCGCGTGCTTCAGGCCTTTCTCCCCCGTCTGGGCGCGGGTTCGAAGGTCATCAACTTCTCGAGCCAGCTCGCCGCCTCCACCTGGCCCTATGGCGGCTACTATTCCTATGTCGCGGTCAAGGCAGGGCTTAACCGCCTGATGCGGTCGGTCGCCATCGATCTCAAGGATCGCGGCGTGATCGTCGGCCTCGTCCATCCGGGCTGGGTGCAGACCGACATGGGCGGCGAAGCCGCAGACATCACCCCGGTCGAGAGCGCCGAGGGCATCCGCAAGCTCGCCCGCGAATGGACGCTCGAGCGTTCTGGGGATTTCCTCAAGTGGAATGGCGAAACCCACCCCTGGTAAGGAGCAGGCCCATGCCTTTTACAGGACCGCTCGAAGATCGCATGGCGATCCGCGAGTTGATGGATACCCATGCCCACGGGGTGATGACGCTCAATGCTGAACTGTGGGGATCGATCTGGGCCGAGGATGCCTATTGGGAACTGCCGGAGTATCCTGATCTCGGCGGATTTTCCGGCAAGGCGGCAATAGTTGCCGGCTGGACGGAATCGATGAAGCACTACGGCCTCGACAACTGCACGAAGCCGATGGTCTATTTCATGCAGCCCGGTTCGATCGAGGTGGATGGCGATGTGGCACGGGCCGTGGCCTATACCATCGAGATCTTCGACGAACCGGCTTCGGGCAAGCGGGTCCATGCAACCGGGCGCTATGACGACGAGCTGAAACGGATCGATGGGACCTGGAAGTTTACACGCCGGTCCTATCGCACGGTCTTTGCCGACTGATTGACGCTTTTCCGGAACCGCCCGGCCCTGACGGTTTTGGGCGGGGATGGACACGCCACATCTTGATTGCCTGATCGTCGGCGCGGGGCCTGCGGGCCTTACTGCCGCGATCTATCTCGCCCGCTTTCACTTGCGCGTGGCGTTGGTCGATGCCGGCCACAGCCGCGCCGCACTCATCCCTCGCACGCACAATCACGCGGGCTACCCTGGCGGCATTGCGGGCACGGCGCTGCTTGCCCTGATGCGCCAGCAAGCGGCGGAGTTCGGGGTGTCCGTCGATGAGGCGCTCGTCGAACAGGTAACGCGGGAGGGCGAAGATTTCCTGGCCAGGGCCGGGGACCGTCGGTGGCGGTCCCGGTCAATCCTCTTGGCAACGGGCGTGGTGAACAACCGTCCGCCGATGGCGCCCGAGGTCCACGACATGGCGTTGCAGCGCGGGCTGTTGCGCTACTGCCCGGTGTGCGACGGCTACGAGGCCAGCGACCAGCGCATCGGCGTGCTGGGTACAGGGGAGCATGGCCATAACGAAGCCTTGTTCCTGCGCGGCTTCTCAGCCGATGTCACGCTCATCGCGCCTGACGGAAAGCATGGCATGGAGGATGGGCAGCGGGAGCGCCTGGCAAATACCGGGGTCAAGCTTCTGGACGGGCCGTGCGAGCCCCTGCGCATTGCCGGCGATACAATTCTTGTGCCGACGCCGGCGGGAGACCTTGCGTTCGATACCGTCTACCCCGCACTCGGTTCGCTGATCCGTTCCGGTCTGGCGCTCGACCTTGGCGCCAAGGCAACCGAAGAAGGCTGCATAGAGATCGACGCGCACCAACGCACCAGCGTGGCGGGGCTCTATGCCGCAGGGGATGTGACGCGCGGGCTGGATCAGATCAGCCACGCGATGGGGCAGGCGGCTGTCGCGGCAACCGCTATCCGCAATGACCTGGCGTCACAGGCTCCATTTTTGCGCTGATCAGAGGCGCGAAACTTGGCGCTCTACTCGATAGGTGCGCATGCGGGCACGGTCGAACAGGCGCTCCTCGTCGGCCACGATCTCGGCCATTGTTTCCGGATCGGCCATCGCCGCAAAGCAGGCATCGCAGGTCTGCTGGTCGGGAAAGTCGATCTCCAGCACGACGTCGAAATCGTGGAGCACGTCCGTGCCGTCGAGCGGGTGAAGATGGTTGCGCTGGTAGCGCGTTGCCCAGCCCTGCAGCACCTTTTCACCGATCAGGCGGTGGCGGCTTTCGTAATAGGCGATGAAATCCGCCTTGCTCATGCCGTCACGGCGCTTGAGCAGAGTGAGGACGGTGACTGTCATGGGTGGGCTTGCAACCAGCGGCGGGTGGCCCCGGCCACGGCAGCGGCGCGCAGGGCCGGGTGCGGGAATGCGTCGCGCAGCGTCTCGGAACGCAGCTCGATGGCGAGCGGAATGCCCGACGGCAGGGCCTGATACAGCGCGGCCAGCGGCAGCGCGCCTTCACCACACTGTTCGCGCAGGTCGATCGCATCGCGGATGACGGCATTGAAGTCAGCAGGATCGGGCCGCTCGGCGGGGGCATCGCAGAACTGCGCGTAGGGCAGCAGGGCGGGATCGAGCTTGGCGATTTCCGCAATAGAGGAGCCCGAGCGGTCAACGTGGATCGGGTCGATCAGCAGGGCCTTGAGTGGGTGGTCGATCCGGTCAAGAATGCCGAGCGCGGCCTGCAAATCCTTGACCTCGGTAAAGATGCCGAACTCCAGCGCAACGCGCATGCCAGAGCCCTCGGCATGGTGGCACAGATCGTACAGGCGCGCGGCGGTCCGAGCGTGGTCCGGGTCGGACGAGACGCAGAGCACGTTCCGCGCACCAAGATCGGCGCCGACATCGATCACCTTGCGATGATCGTCCATTGCGGAAACCGGCTTGAGCCAGATCACCTCGACATCGAGCAGCGGCAGGCCCGTTGCGGCCAGCGCCGCCCGCGCGTCGCGCGTGTGTGCCGGTGTCCAAACTGCCGGATCGACCCAAAGGCCGACCATGTCGAAACCGCCGGCGCGGGCGGCTTCGATGGTTTCAACCGGTCCGAATTCCGGGACGACGCCCGAAGCAAGCGAGATCGGGTTCATCGCCAACTGCCGATCACATCTGCGGTTCGGGGAGGTCCGGATCGTCCTGCAGGTACCAGTCCAGCCATTCGTGGAAGTACTGGTTGCCGCGTTCGTTGCGGCCGAACACCAGTTCGTCGTGTGCGCCGGTTTCGAGGCCCTTCTGGATCTCGAGGCCGATCAGGTAGTCCTCGGTGTAGGTCACGTCGCGGAAGAAGTTCATCGCCGCTTCCACGTTCGCGCGGTCTTCCTCGTCGCGGATGGGCTCGCGGCGCAGGTAGTTGAGCACGGTGCGGTTCTCGCCGGGCGTCGGCCCGGGGAAGAGCTGGGCAACCTGCGTGATTTCCGGCGCGATGAAGGCCGATACGTTGGGGAACATGATGCGGACGAAATCGAAGCCGTTGTTCTCCTGCGTACCCCACTCCTCGCGCGGCACGTCCTTCAGCGCCTCGGCGATCTTGTGGTGGGGGAAGCCGATGCGCTGGTGCGGGCCGAAGCCTTCATAGTGCATGCAGTTCGACGGCGTGCGCGGGAAGATCGTCTCGGGGTGGAGCGAGGCGAAGTGATAGCCTTCGAGATAGCCGTCATAGGCTATCTTCCAGTTCGCGCCTTCGATCACGCGGCTGCCCATGTAGGTCCAGTTGCCGAAGTCGAGCGCTTCGAAATCCTCGAGGAAGCCGCGGTAGAAGGCATCGACATCGATCGGGGCATTGGGCGTGAGCACCACGAAAATCATGCCCGCCTTTTCCTGACACGGCAATTCGCGAAGGCCGAGTTCTGACTTGTGGACCTCGCCGAACTTCGATGCTTCTGAAATGCCGATCAGCTTGCCGTCCTGGCCGAAAGTCCAGCCGTGGTACTTGCAGGTAAAGCGCGGGCAATTGCCGTGGCCCTCGTTGGCAACGGGCGCGCCGCGGTGCGAGCAGACATTGAGGAAGGCGCGGACCTTGCCGGTCTTGTCGCGATTGATCAGCACCGGCATGCCGACGGCGTCCATCGCCTTGTAATCGCCGGGATTGGGCAATTCGGCGGTGAAGGCAAGCATCAGCGGAACGCGCTTGAAGATCAGCTCCATCTCGGCCTTCCACTGGTCGGGATCGGTATAGCTGCGCACCGGCACGCGCTTGGTCGTGTCGGTGAGAAAGGTCTTCTTGTTCTCGACATAGTCGCGCATGATTTCAGCGACTTGTCCGATGCGTTCGATACGGTCCATCTGGGTATTGCCTCTCCGTGGCCTTGTGGCCAGTGTTGCTGCTGACCATGCCGTGCGCGGATGCGGTGCGAAAGCTGTGACAGGGGCTAGGTTACTCACCTTTTCGCCAATTGCTGAAGCACTCGGGCGCTTGGAACAAGCACGGCATGAACGAGAACACTGCAAAACCCTGGGACTGGCTGCCGATTCCCGCCCCACACCAGCAGGCCTATGCCGCATCGGGCATCTGGCAGCGCAAGACGCTGGCAGACCTCGCGCGTGAGCGGGCCGCGGCAACGCCGGACTTCGTGTGCTTCATCGATGGGGAAGGGCAGTACACGTACGCACAGGTGCTGGCCGAGGCCGAGGCACTTTCGGCCTCGCTCCACGGTCGCGGTCTGCGCAGCGGAGACGTGGTTGCATTCCAGGTACCCAACTGGCGCGAAGCTGCCGTAATCAATCTGGCCGCAGCGCTTTCGGGCTTTGTCGTCAATCCGATCGTGCCGATTTACCGCGATGCCGAAGTGACGATGATGCTAGGCGATTGCAGGGCCAAGGCCATCTTCGTGCCGGATGTATGGCGCAAGGTGGACTATGCGGCAATGGCGCGGCGCTGCCAGCAGTCGCTCCCCGATCTTGCGCATGTCTTCACGGTACGAGGCGATGGGACTGACGATTTTGCGGCTTTGGTAACTGCCGGACGCGGCGTGCCGTTCGCTTCCCCTGAAGTCGACCCGCTGGGCGTGAAGATGGTGCTCTATACATCAGGGACCACCGGGAGGCCCAAGGGCGTGCTGCATAGCCACTGCACGCTGGCTCATATCGTGGCGACGAGCGGCCGCCATTGGGGCATGGCTGCAGGTGAGGCGACGCTCATGCCCTCGCCGGTCACGCATGTGTCAGGTTATGCCAACGGGCTCGAAGCGCCGTTCATCTGCGGCATTCGCTCCGTTCTGATGGAGGCCTGGAACGCTGCCGAGGCGCTGGCGCTAATCGAGCAGCATGATCTTGTCGGCACGGTGGCGGCAACGCCGTTTCTGGTGGAGTTGGCGGCGGCCGCACGCGCAGCGGGCACGGGCCTGCCGAGCTTCCGCTTCTTCGCATGCGGTGGCGCGGCGGTGCCGGCAGACCTTATCCCGGCGGCCAATGCGGCCTTCGAGAACTGCCGGGCGTTCCGCGTGTTCGGTGCATCCGAAGTGCCGCTGGTGACATTCGGTTGGCCGCAGGATGAGCATCTTGCCGCGACAACGGACGGCGAGGTGGTGGACTACGAGGTCCGCATTGTCGACCACGAGGATCGCGAATTACCGAAGGGAACAGAGGGCGAAATCCTGGCGCGCGGCCCCGGCATGATGATGGGATACGCCGACGCGGCGCAGACCACCGAGGCGATCACGCCGGACGGCTTCTTCCGCACCGGTGATCTTGGCGTGCTGGACGATTCTGGCGCAGTCACGATCACGGGTCGCAAGAAGGACCTCATCATTCGCGGTGGCGAGAACATCTCGGCCAAGGAAATCGAGGACGTGCTGCACACGCACCCTGCGGTGAAGGAAGCGGCGATCGTTGCCATGCCGCACGAGCGCCTTGGCGAAGGCGTTTGCGCCTATGTCATCCTTGCAGGGGAGGCTGAGAGAGGGGACCTGGTGGCACACGTTTCCGCATCGGGCCTTGCCCGGCAGAAGATCCCCGAACGGTTCGAATTCGTCAGCGATTTCCCGCGTACGGCCAGCGGCAAGGTGCGCAAGGACATGCTGCGGGCGATGGTGCGAGCAGCCATGACGGAAGGCTGATCGACCAGCTTCTCACCTACATCAAGGAACCACATCAGCGTGTTTCCCCGGGGAAACAATCGCCAAATTGGTTCTTAATACCGTGAGTGCTGCGGATCTCAATCGTCGTCGGGGACGACCTCGGGCTTGGTGATCTTGGCCATGCGGGCGTTGTACTTGACCGTCTTGACCGCGATCGAGGTTTCGACGTGGTGGACGCCATCGATGGACAGGATCTTGTCGGACGCCAGTTCAACCAGTTCGTCCAGCTCGTCGATCAGGCTCATCGCCGTAATGTTGAACTGGCCCATGGTGATCAGCACGGCATTGACGCCGGGTACCTCGGCAATGATCTGCGCCACTTCGCGGACGCGGTCGACATCAGCCTGGACGTTGATGAAAGCGAGCCGGGCGAGCTTGCCCATCTCGAACCCGGCGATCGCAGTGAAGGCGATCAGGCCGTCCTGCTGCAACCGCTTGATGCGCCCGCGGACGGTGCCTTCGGTAACGCCGAGTTCTGCCGCGATCTTGCGGTTGGAGATGCGTGCGTCGAGCGCCAGCATGTCGACCAGCTGGCGGTCAAGTGCGTCAAGCTGAACCGCGGCCATCAGGCGTTCCCTCCATTGCCGCGGCTCTCGCCAGGGCGGCCCTCGATCGGTGCGACGTCGAACTGGTACTTGATGATGTCGACCACGATGTGTGGCGTCAGCGTGCGGATTCCGCGCACGGTTGAAAGCTTGTCGAGCAGGAATTCCGAGAGATCGTCGAAGCCGTGCAGGGCGACGAGCATGTCGATATCGTAGCGACCCGTCACCATGTGCGCAGCGACCACTTCGGGCAGGGCGCCGAGCTCCTGCGCAACTTCGGAAGCCGGGCGGCCGTCAACCTCGACCGAAATGCGCAGCAGGACGTTGAAGCCGTGGGCGGAGAAGTCCGACACGGCGACGACGCGCAACTGGTTGGCATCTTCCATGCGGCGGATGCGGGTTGAAACCGTCGTCGCTGTAAGTCCGAGGACTTCGGCAATTTGCTGGTTGTTGGCCCGCCCGTTGCCCCGCAATTCGCGGATGATTGCCTGGTCGGTTGCGTCGAAACTGAAGATCTGGCTCATCGGTCCCCGTGCCATGGTGCCGTGACGGCAGACGTTGCGGTTTGCGCAGCAACACGACGACCGTCAACCTGAAATTGCTGGTCAAGCGCTCGGTTAACGCACTTTTCCGTAGGCTCTCAGCCCGCTGCCCGCCTTCGGATTGATGCAAACCGAGGCGGCGCAACGGGAATCTGAAAGCTACTGCATCATTGCAGTCCGTTTTGTTCGTGGCTGCAATCGAGCCAGAGTTGATGGGCATCGATACGCAATTTCGTCTCGGCCCGTAGCGCAGCGGCCCGAGCCCGGGTTTCGGCGAGCGCCGCGTCCTTTGCCTGACGTTCGGCAAGAAGCAGATCCGCAAGATCGACGTGACCGAGGCGATTTCCGGCCTCAAGCCGATCGGCGGCGCGCCTGCTGCTGGCCGCAGCCGCCGCTGTTGCCTTCCATGCCTGCACTGTTCCCAGCGCCGCCGAGTAGTCTGTCGTGGCCATTTCCATCACGTCGAAACGAGCGCTGGCAGCTTCGGCAGCAGCGACTTGCGCCTCGGCTGCGGCCTGATCGGACAGCGCCGCGCGATAGCGACCGCCGATCGGCATCGAGAACACGATCCCGGCGCCGCGTTCCAGTCCGCCGCGCTCGCTGAAGAACTGCGCGCCGATTGTCGGATCGGCGATGCGGTTGCGACTGCTGCGCTCGGCCAGGGCGGCGAGGCGCTCGGATTCGGCCAGTGCCGCCGGGAGTTCGTGATTGCAGGTCATGACCGCTTCACGCAGGCGGGCGAGTTCTGCAGGTGGCTGGCCGGGTTGAGTCAAGGGCGGGGCTTGCGCAGGCAAGGCCAGTTGTGGGAACTGGGCGGCCAGCCTTTCGCGCGCAATGCCTGCCCCAGAAAGCGCCGCGTCCAATCCGGCGCGGTTCATGGCCGCTTCGGCCATGGCACGGTCGGCATCCACTTGCGCCGCATCCTGCACGCGCACCTGGCTGTCCACCGCCCGATAGGCGCGCTCCAGCGTCTGTTGCGTCTGGGCCAGGGTCGTTGCCTCGGCCGCTGCAGCTACCCAATCCCACCACAGCTCGTTAAGTTGCAGCGCCAGTTGATGCCGGGCGTCTTCGGCGCGCAATTCGGCGACGCGGACACCCAGAACGCCGGCCTTGCGATCCAGCGCAGACTTGCCGGGAAGACGGATCGGACGTTCCAGCGAAACGGTGTATTCTGCGTAGCGCCCTTCATCCTCGATGGTGCGCCGGCTGACATCGCCTGACAGCGTGAACTCATTCTGGGTGGCACGCAGCGCGTTAGCCTCCTGTCGCGCTGCCTCGACCTTGGCATCGGCGGCGCGAGAGCGGGGATGGGACTCTATCGCCTCCACCACAGCCGTATCGGAAAGACCGGTGAGGGACTGGTCGCTGGTCTGGGCAAGGAGCGGGGCCGCCATCAGCAGCGGCCATGCAAGAACAAGACTGTACTTCATGCTGAAGCGCCTTCCATTCCGCCATCAAGCGCGGTGCGCTCGGCGGAATTTTCGCCGAACCGCTCATAGAGCATCGGCAGGAGGAACAGGGTGAGCAGCGTCGAGGTGATGAGCCCGCCGATCACGACGATGGCCAGCGGTCGCTGGATCTCCGAGCCGGAACCACTGGCAAACAGCAGCGGAACGAGGCCGAAGGCAGTTATCGCGGCGGTCATCAGCACCGGGCGCAGGCGACGCTCGGCCCCCTGTCGGACGGCATGCTGCAGGGTCAGGCCCTGTTCGCGCAGCTGGCGGAAATAGGTGACCATGACGAGGCCGTTGAGCACGGCGATGCCGAGCAGGGCGATGAACCCGACCGAGGCCGGAACCGAAAGATACTCGCCCGACACTGCCAGCGTCACGATCCCGCCGACGACTGCGAAGGGAATCATCGCGATGATCAGCAGCGAGGCCCTGACCGAGCGCAGCGTCCAGAACAGCACGCCGAAAATCAGCAGCAAGGCAATCGGCAGAACCACGCCGAGCCGGGCCGAGGCGCGCTGCTGATTCTCGAACTGACCGCCCCATTCCAGGCGATAGCCCGGCGGCAGCTGGACGTTGGCGGCGATGTCGGCCTTGGCTTCTTCGACGAAACCGACGAGGTCGCGTCCGGAAACGAAAGCCTGCACCACCGCAAAGCGCGATCCGTTCTCGTGGTCGAGCTTCACCGGGCCTTCGACCTGATGGACCCGCGCCACGTCACCTACACGCAGCAGCGTGCCGTCCGGACTGCGGATCAGCTGGTTGGCGAAGACATCGAGGCTGGCCGCGTTGGCGGGATCACCCTTGATCACGATCGGAACGCGCCGATGGCTTTCGGCAACCACGCCGGCGTCAGTGCCTTCAAGCTGGGCGCGCAGCACGTCCTGCAGTTCGGCAACCGGCATTCCGGCACGGCCCGCGGCCAGACGGTCGATATCGATCTGGAGGTAATCGACCTTGTCGTCCGCCAAGGTCTTGACCTCGGTCACGCCCTGGATCTTGCGCAGCCGGTCCTGTGCCTTGGCGGCAATCTGGCCGAGCGTTGCAAGGTCCGGCCCGAAGATCTTGAGCGCCAGATCGCCGCGCACGCCGGTGAGCATTTCAGATACGCGCATTTCGATGGGCTGGGTGAAAGAGGCCTCGATGCCGGGCATCTCTTCCATGGCGAGGCGGATCTGTTCGATCAGCCATTCCTTGTCCTGCTCACGCCATTCCGCGCGCGGCTTCAGGCGCATGAAGGTATCGGTATCGTTGAGCGACATCGGGTCGAGGCCGAGCTCGTCGGCACCGACACGGGCGATGATGTCCTGCACCTCCGGCACCTTGGACATGATCAGCTTCTGTGCCTTGAGGTCTCCGGCGATAGTGTGATCCAGCCCGATGCTCGGCTGCTTTTCGAGCTGCATCAGCACAGCGCCTTCGTCCATGGTGGGCATGAAGGTCTTGCCGGTGAAGCCATAGGCAACCGCCGCTGCCAGCAGCGACCCACCGGCCATGGCATAGACGCGCGTCCGATTGTCAAAAGCCCATTGCAGGGCCGAGTGATATCGCGGACTCAACTGACGCATCAGCCACGGGTCGTCGTGACCGGCCTCCTGTTTCAGGCCAAAGTAGGCCAGGACCGGAATCAGCGTGAGCGACAGTACCAGCGCGCCGGCCAGCGCCAGAACGATGGTCATCGCCACCGGGCCGAACAGCTTGCCTTCCAGCCCCTGCAGCGTCAGCAGCGGAAGGAAGACGAGGGCGATGATCGCCATGCCCGAGGCAACCGGGGTTGCCACTTCGCTGGTTGCCACCAGCACCTGATGAAGCTTTCCGGTGGAGCCGTGGTGCGGATGGGCGAAGCGGTCGACCACGTTTTCGACCACGACCACCGCGCCATCGACGAGCATGCCGATGGCAATGGCCAGGCCGCCAAGGCTCATGAGGTTGGCCGACATGCCCAGCCAGCGCATGAGGATAAACGTGATCAGCGTCGCCATGGGCAGGGCCGCGGCCACGATCAGCGAGGCACGGACGTTGCCGAGAAACAGGAAAAGCAGGATGACGACGAGCACGCTGGCTTCGATCAGGGCCTTCTCCACCGTCGAAACGGCATGGCCGACCAGTTCGGAGCGATCGTAGAACACGTCGATCTTCATGCCCTTGGGCAAGCCGCTCTCGATTTCCGTCATGCGCGTCTTGACGTTTTCGACGACCTTGCTGGCATCGGCGCCGCGCAGGGCGATGACCAGGCCCTGCACGGCTTCGCCGGTGCCGTTCTTGGTCACGGCCCCGTAACGGGTCAGGCTGCCTGTGGTCACTGCTGCCACGTCGCCAAGGCGCAGGACGCCGCCGGCTGCGCTGCGGATGACGATGGCGCGCAAGTCATCGGCAGTCTGGATGGCCCCTACCGAGCGCACGATCAGCGTGCTTTCGCCATTGGCCAGCCTGCCGGCGCCATCATTGCGGTTGCCGCTTTCGATTGCGGTCTGGAGATCGTGATAGGTGAGGCCCGCTGCGGCCATGGCTCCGGGATCGGGCCGGACCTCGAACGTCTCGGCATGGCCGCCGAGCGAGTTCACGTCAGCCACGCCAGGCACCGTGCGCAGGGTCGGGCGGATGACCCAATCGAGCACGCGGCGCTTTTCGGCCAGCGATTGCGGACCTTCGATAGTGAACATGTAGACATCGGACAGCGGAGTGGAGATCGGCGCGAGGCCGCCTTCCACTGACGAGGGCAGGTCGGCCATGACGTTGTTGAGGCGTTCGGTGACCTGGGTGCGCGCCCAGTAGATGTCGGCGCTGTCGGAAAAGTCGATCGTGATGTCGGCGATGCCGTACTTGGCGGCCGAACGCAGAATTTCCTGATCGGGGATGCCCAGCATCTCCATCTCGATCGGGGTGATGACGCGGCTTTCGACTTCCTCCGGCGTCATGCCGGGGGCCTTCATGATGATCTTGACCTGCGTGGTCGAGATATCGGGGAAAGCGTCGATCGGCAGGTTATGGAATGACCAGCCTCCGAAAATCGCCAGCGCCAGCGCCAGGCCAAGCACGGCAAGCCGCGCCCCCAGCGACCATTCAACAAGGCGTCTCAGCATCACTCACCCCCGCCGCCCAGCAGCATCTTGAGTTCGGGGATCGCGCTGGTCGCCACCACTTCGCCGGGCTTCAGGCCAGAAAGGATTGCGCTTTCGCCGTTGCCGCTGCCACCGAGGCGAACCTCGCGCTGCTGGAAGCGATTGCTGGTGCGAACGAAGACGACGTCCTTTTCGGCGATGCGGGTGACGGCAGTGGAAGGAACGCTCACCACTTCACCGCTGCCGCCCGCGCCAATCGTGACCATGACCGACTTGCCGGCAATGAGGCCTTGCGCGCTGCCAATGGTCGCCTTGGCAACCACGCTGCGCGTTGCGGGATCGATGCTCGAGCCGACCGAAAGAATGCGGCCCGTGGCGGCTCCGGGCAGCGATACTGTCATGCCGGGGCGAACATTTCCTGCAAGCCTTTCGGGCAATTGCAGATCGAGCTGGTAGGCATTTGCCGCGTCGATCACGAAAGGCGCGGTCATGCCATCGACCGGCCCACCGGTCTGCACCGCCACCTTGGAAACGCGGCCCGAGATTGGTGCGCGCAGGGTGACAATGCCGCTGCCGCTGGCACCCGAGGCTGCCAGGATACGCGACGCTTCACCAGCTTCGGATTGCGCCTGCGCCAGTTCAGCGCGCGCTTCCTGCACGCGCGCGCCGGCAATTACGCCTTCCTTGAAGAGGGCTTCGGTGCGGGCGAGATTGGCCTTGGCCAGCGATATGCGCGACGAAGCGCGGCTGCGCGACCCGCCCAGTTCCATCGCATCGCGGCTGACCATGGTTGCCAGCGGCTGTCCGCGGCGCACTTCCTGCCCCTCGATCACGAAGACCTGGCGGATCGCGCCGGGCAGGGCCGCGGTCACGGCCACGCGGCTTTCGGGGGGAAGCGTAACGACGCCAGGAACCGCACCCAGCGGCACTTCGCCACTGAGGCGCGCGGCTGCCGTCTTGATGCCGAGCCGGGCGAACTGGGCGTCGGTCAATTCCATCGGCGTTGCGGACTCGGAAGCCTGCTCGGCTTGAGGCGCCGGTGCGGTGTCCTTGCCCAAAAGCGCGTAACCGCCTGCAGCAGCCGCGAGGACGGCCAAGGTGCCGCCCACAACCAGATTGCGGGTATTCATTGCAATGCCTTTCCTGAACGCAAGTTCCTGGCGGCTCACAAACAAGCCGCCCTGCACGAGCGATCAGGTCAACGGCGGTTCGAGCGGAGGGACTGTCTTGCGCGAAGTCAGCGCTGTGGCCCTTGCCGGAAAGTGCAATGACGGCGTTGGAGCAAGGTCGTTTGCCCCGGCTTTCAAGTCCATGCCAATGGCCATCGGGCTGTGATGATGGTGGGCCGCCTCTCCTGCCTGATCGTCGGGCTGGGTGGAATGCTTGCCAGCATTCTCCGGCCCGCCATGGTCGATGCAGGTATAGGCTTCGACGTCACCATCGATCCTGCTTTGCGCGGCATGGGCAGGGAAGTGCATTCCGGCCAGAAGGACCGAGAAGACGATCGCAAATCGGATCAGCAGTTCCCGCATGGCCCCGCCCATAGCAATGACTGGCTGATTGGGCAATTCACCGGTCACAACGGCACCTCCTCTATGCGACCTAGACCTTATAGTCGCGGCAGGCGGACGGATTGCGCGGAATGCAAAGGACTCACAGCAGAAATCGCTGATTGGGGTCACTGTCGCAGCGGAGAATGCGCCGCGCGGATAAAAGTCCCGCCGCGCGGGCCTCAAGGCCATCGGAAATGTGCAAGACGGCACAAAGACTCCGGTGTCACCATTTTTTCACAATAAAAGTTCGTCGCCGTGCACCCTTTCGACGGAAGATTCGTCTGCGGACCCATAAGCTCGACGGATAAGAACAAAGACGCAGGACGGTTCAAACCGACGGTTTCGCTTGAAGGCGATGTAACAATGTTACATGGTCGGGGCGGGGTCGATGACACGCATCACAGACGAGGGGTGAAGTTGCGATGAAGAAAATGTCCGCAGTAAAAGGCGCGCTGATTGCCGGCGTTGCCATGGGAGCGATGCCGATCACTGCCTGGGCGCAAAGCGCAGCC
>OFDC01000497.1_pt1 | contig 29266 bp, 27 predicted proteins | sample 1520941 | NCBI WGS metagenome assembly OFDC01 (sample SAMEA94258168, study PRJEB24077) | hot springs metagenome | biome: Aquatic biome; feature: Water | place: India | collected 2012-12-06 | depth 5 m | reverse complement strand
CCGATGGGCGTCTGAACTTCGCCGGCATCAGCGGCACCAGCGCCGGCGCCGTCAATGCCGTGGCGCTGGCGCATGGCTGGGCGCAGGCCGTGGCGGACAAGCAGGACCCGTACGAAGGCGCGCGCGCCAGCCTGGCCCGCGTGTGGAACCAGGTCATGGAACTGGGCGCCGCCAGCGAAAGCACGGCGCGCCTGACCAAGCTGATGATGGGCGCGCTGCCGGGTGCGCTGACGCGTTTTTCGCCCTACCAGACCAACCCGTTCGGGCTCAATCCGCTGCGCGATCTGATCAAGCGCGAAGTCGACTTTGACCTGCTGGCGCAGCAGCGCTACCTGAAGGTGTTTGTGGCCGCGACCAACGTGCGCACCGGGCGCGGCGAGATTTTCAGTGGCGCCCGCGTGTCGGCCGATGCGGTGATGGCCTCGGCCTGCCTGCCGGCGATGTTCCAGGCGGTGCAGATCGAGGGCGAGTACTACTGGGACGGCGGCTATTCGGGCAACCCGGCGATCTACCCGCTGATCTACGAAACGCGCAGCGCCGATGTCATCCTGGTGCAGATCAATCCGGTGGAAGCGCCCTACGTGCCGGGCGTGGGCGCCGCCGACATCATGGAGCGCGTGAACGAGATCACCTTCAACGCGCCGCTGCTGGCCGAAATTCGCGCCATCGAATTCGTCAGCCGCCTGCTGGCCGAAGGCAAGCTGGACCGCACCCGCTACAAGGACGTGCTGTTGCACCGCGTGGACGGCGGCGCCGCGCTGGCGCAGGAAGGCGGAGATGGCATCGCTCGGCCGGCTCCAGTCGCCGCGAAGGGCCACCACGTCCGGGGCGGACAGGGCCTCCTGCACCTCGCCCTGCAGCAGCAGGTACATCTCGTCGGCCTGATCGCCCACGTGCACGAGCACCGTCCCGGCGTCCGCCGATTGGCGAAGCAGGCGCGCATCGAGCCAGTCGACCTCCTCCGGCGACAAGCCCGTGCACAGTCCGTGCTCCGCGAGCGTGACCCGCCACTGTGGCTGGCGGTCGGCCACGTGACGCGCGACGAGCTGCCGCTCGCACCACTCCAGCGCGCCGTCCAGTTGGGGCTGGAAGCGCAGGGCACGCACATCGCGCGGATGCACCTCGCCCCCCAGGCCGTCGAGCAGGTCCCGACGCACCCGGCTGAGCACGAGCTGACGGCCATGGCGCGCCCCCTGCTCGACGAGGCGGGCGAGCAGGCGCAGGGCCGCAGCGTCGACCCGGCTCACGCGCTGGAAATCCAGGACCGCGAACTCGGGGGCCTCGTCCTTGCGGCACAGTGCCCGCACGACCGGCTCCAGCGTCGTGAAGCACAGGTCGCCCTGCAGTTCGTGCACCAGGATGGCGTGACCGAAACGGTCGAGCACGGCCGATTCCGGCGCCGCCCAGCGCCGCTTGGAGCGCACCTGTGCTGCGCTGTAGCGCGCGCGCACCGCGTAGCCCGCACCCCGGGGCGGCTGCAGGAAGTGCAGGCCGAGTTCCCCGGACAGGGCCTCGCACACCCGCACCCCGCGCACGCTGTTGCCGCGCTCGTCCAGCGCGGGGGAGAACACACCGATCCCCAGCTGTCCCGGCAGGACCGCGATGATCCCACCGCCCACCCCACTCTTGGCCGGCATGCCCACGCGGGTGACCCATTCCCCGGCGAAGTCGTACATGCCGCAGGTGGTCATCACGCTGAGGATGGCGCCGACGTGGGCCGCGTCCACCGCCCGGCGTCCCGTCAGCGGATGGAGGCCGCCGTTGGCCAGCGTCGCCGCCATCAGCGCGAGGTCCCGGCAGTCGACCCGCAGGGAGCATTGGCGGAAGTACAGCGCGAGCGCATCCTCCGGATCGCCGCTGAGGATGTCGTGATTGCGCAGCAGGTGGCCGATGGCCCGGTTGCGGTGGCCCGTGGCGCGCTCCGACTCGAACACCGCCTCGTCGACGTCGAGCGCCCGCCCGGCGTAGGCGGAAATCGCGTCGACCACGCGCGCCAGTCGCGCGGCCGCGTCCGCCCCGCCGACCAGCGAGGCCGTGGCGATCGCTCCGGCGTTGATCATCGGGTTCAGCGGCCGCCCGGTGCCCGGCTCCAGGCTGATGGAGTTGAAGGCGTCGCCGCTCGGCTCCACCCCGACCGTTCGGGCCACCACCTCCGCGCCGCGGTCCTCGAGGGCGATGCCGTAGACCAGTGGCTTGGAGATCGACTGCAGCGTGAACGGCTCGCGGCTGTCTCCCACCTCGTACACCTGGCCGTCGACCGTCGCCAGCACGATGGCGAAGTGGCGGGGGTCGGCCCGGGCGAGTTCGGGGATGTAGCTCGCCACCCGCCCCTCCTGCAGCGGCGCGAAGCGGTCGTGCAGGCGTTGGAGGGTGGCCTGCACCGGGGAGTCGGCCAGGGTCGGTGACGGGGATGGGGCGGGCGGCAGTGGCGCGGTCATGCGCGCCGCCACGCAACTTCCGTACAAGGGAGGCCCCCCGGGACAAGGGAGCGACCTCTGCAGCGCGACTCCTCCGCATCGCCCAGGGCCGCCAGCCAGGCACCGGGGCGGTGCGGCCGAAGGGTTCGCCGCGCCGCAGGCGTGCACATCGCGCACCTCGCGCACCAGCAAGCGCCGTCGCAGGGTCTCCTGTGTCGCGGCCCCTCGCGATGACGTAAACTCCGCGGCGCTGCGGGTGTAGTTCAATGGTAGAACGGCAGCTTCCCAAGCTTCATACGAGGGTTCGATTCCCTTCACCCGCTCCAGCCGCTTTCCCGTCTGATGCAGCCCCTCCGGGGGCTTTGTCTTTTGTGAACGACGATTCCTCGCCCTCCCCCGTCGACCATCCGCGCACCATCCGCAGCTACGTGCTGCGCGCCGGGCGCATGGGCACCGGCCAGCAGCGGGCCCTGGCCGAGCTCGGCCCGCGCTTCGTCCTGCCTTTCCAGCCCCAGCGGCTGCGCTACGCCGAGGTGTTCGGTCGCCAGGCTCCGGTGGTGCTGGAGATCGGCTTCGGCATGGGTGACGCCACGGCGCAGATTGCCGCCGGCCGGGCCGACACCGACTTCATCGGGGTGGAGGTGCACACGCCGGGAGTGGGCGCGCTGCTCAAGCACATCGGCGAGCGGCAACTGACCAACCTGCGCATCGTCCAGCACGACGCGGTCGAGGTGCTTCAGCACATGATTCCGCCGGCCTCGCTCGCAGGGGTGCATGTGTTCTTCCCCGACCCGTGGCACAAGAAGAAGCACCACAAGCGCCGGCTGATCCAGCCAGCGTTCGTGCAGCAGCTCGTCGCCCACCTCGCTCCCGGCGGCTACCTGCACTGCGCCACCGACTGGCAACCCTACGCGGAACAGATGCTGGAGGTGCTGTCGGCCGAGCCGGCGCTGCGCAACACTGCAGAGGCTTACGCCCCCAGGCCGCCGTACCGCCCGCTCACCAAGTTCGAGCAGCGCGGCCTGCGTCTCGGGCACGGCGTCTGGGACCTGGTGTTCGAGCGCCGCTGACCTCGCCGGCGGCGCGACGCACGCAACGAACGCCCAGCGCGCCGGGGCCTCAGGCCCGCCACTCCGCCACGCCGGTCCAGGCCGTCAGCAGCACGATCAGCCCGAAGGCGATGCGGTACCACGCGAAGACGGTGAAGTCGTGCGTGGAGACATAGCGGATCAGCCAGCGGATGCACAGCAACGCGCTGATGAACGCGAAGACCAGCCCGACGGCGAACATGGGCAGGTCGTCCAGGCTGAGCAGGTGACGCTGCTTGAGCACCGAATACGCACCCGCCCCCATCAGTGTCGGGATGCCCAGGTAGAAGCTGAACTCTGTGGCCGCCTTGCGAGAGAAGCCCAACACCATGCCGCCGATGATGGTCGCGCCCGACCGACTGGTGCCGGGGATCAGCGCCAGGCACTGCAGCAGGCCCACCTTGAGCGCGTCGGCGACGCTCATGTCGTCCACTGTCTCCACCCGTGCGCGCCGCTGGCCCTGCAGGTCCATGTCACCGTAGGCGCGCCGATGCCGCCGCTCCACCCACAGGATGATGAGCGCGCCCACGATGAACGAGATGGCCACCGGCACCGGACGGAAGAGCAGCCGGTCGATCAGGTCGCCCAGCAGCAGGCCGAACACCACCGCCGGGATGAACGCCACGATCACGTTGCGGGCGAAGCGCTGCGCCACCGGGTCCCGGGTGATGCCGGCCACCGTCGAGATCAGGCGGCGCCGGTATTCCCACATCACCGCGAACATCGCGCCGGTCTGGATGGCGATCTTGAAGACGTTGGTCTTGCTGCCGGTGAAGTCCAGCAGCGAGCCGGCCAGGATGAGGTGGCCGGTGGACGAGATGGGCAGGAATTCGGTGAGGCCTTCGACGATCCCCATGATCGCGGCCTTCAGGAGCAAGACTGGGTCCAACGGACGTCCTTCGTGGAGGTCGGGCAAAGCGCCGGATCATAGCGGCGCCGGCGGGGGCGACGCAGGTCGCCGTGGAGGGGTCAGCGCGCGGCCGCCAAGGCGATCTCCAGCCCGCGGGAGGTCACGGCCAGCGCCGGTCGCTCCAGCCCGGTCACTCGCAGCAGTTGCACATGCTCCGGCCGCAGGCGGTAGACCGACAGGTTCTCCAGCAGGCGCTCGGCGACGAGCGCGGCCACCCGCTGGCCCTGCAGCGGCAGGACCGAGCCACCCCCTTCGAGCTGGAACTGCTGCACCCGCACCTGCGCCAGCCGGATGGACGCGTCAGAGGGCTCGTAGCGCACGCCGGTGTCCAGCCCGAGCTGGCCCAGCACGGAGCGCCGCGTCAGCCGCTCCTCGGCGCGCAGGCTGAACCCGACACCCAGCCGGTTGTCCTGCGGCAGCAGCCACAGCCGCGGCGAGGACAGGGTGACATCGGCGATCTCGGCCACGCGTTCCGTGCGCGGGAACTGCCGGGCGATCAGGGCCAGCAGGTCGGACTGGCTGAGGGTGTAGGCGCTGGGCAGTCCGAGCTCAGCGCAACCGGTCGCTGCCAGAGCGACGGACGCGCCGAGCCCGCCGAGCCTGCCGAGCCATCGGCGCCGATCGATCATGGAACTGCGGGGCAAAGGCGGGTGGCGCGAAGTCATCTTGATGGGGTCCAACGTTCACATCGGAAGATCCGGGGGCGAGCAGGGGCACGGCCGCATTGACCACGTTCCGGGGGACAGATACATTACTGACCAGTCAGTCATTAATATGCCGCTCACACCGTCCCCTCCCCCGGATGCAGGCACCTCCAGTGCCCGCCAGCGTCGCAAGGAAGCCCGCCCCCAGGAACTGCTGGATGCCGCCCTCGACCTGTTCGTCGAAAAAGGCTTCGCGGCCACCCGCAGCGAGGAGGTGGCCAGCCGCGCCGGCGTGTCCAAGGGCACCTTGTACCTCTACTTCCCCAGCAAGGAGGAACTGTTCAAGGCCGTGGTGCGGCAAAACCTGTCGACCCTGATCGCCGAGGGCGAGGGCCTGGTCGACAGCTTCGAGGGCACCACCGCCGACCTGCTCAGCTGCCTGATGCAGGCCTGGTGGGAGCGGGTGGGCCACACGCCCGCCTCGGGCATCTTCAAGATCATGATCTCCGAGGCGCGCAACTTCCCGGATCTGGCGCAGTTCTATGTCGACGAGGTGGTGCAGCCCTCGGAGCGACTCCTGGCACGCACCATCGAGCGCGGCGTCGAGCGCGGTGAATTCCGCCGACTGCCCGCCCACGACGTGGTGCACGCCTTGATCGCCCCGGTGCTGTTCCTGGCCATGCACAAGCATTCGCTCGGCGCCTGCGGGATCCGGGGCACCGAGCTGGACGCCGACAGCTTCATCTCCACGCAAATGCAGATGGTGCTGCACGGTCTGGTGCTGCCTGAGCGCAAGGATGGCGACAGCGCGGATCATAGAATTGCCGGTTGCCGTTGACTCCTTGAGACCAGGACCCGAGATGAACGTCGAACAAGCCCGCTTCAACATGATCGAGCAGCAGATCCGCCCCTGGGACGTGCTCGACGGCGAGGTGCTTCAGCTGCTGTCCATGGTCCGGCGGGAAGACTTCGTGCCACAGGCCCATCGGGCGCTGGCCTTTGTCGATGCCGAGGTGCCGCTGCCCGGCGGCGAGTGCATGCTCGCCCCCAAGGTCGAGGCCCGGCTGCTGCAGGAGCTCAAGCTCAAGCGCCACGAGAAGGCCCTGGAGATCGGGACCGGTTCCGGCTACATGGCCGCATTGATGGCCCAGCAGGCGCAGCAGGTCCACACGATGGAGACCCGCCACGAGCTGGTCGAGCTGGCGCGGGACAACCTGCGCCGCGCGGGTGTCGGCAACGTGCAGGTGCACGAGGCTGACGGCGTACGCGGGCTGCAGGGCGAGGTCCCTTTCGACGCCATCCTGCTGTCCGGCTCGGTGGCCGAGCTGCCGCAGGCCCTGCTGCAGCAGCTGAAGATCGGTGGACGCCTGGTCGCCATCGTCGGCCACGAGCCGGTGATGAACGCCCTGCTGGTCACGCGAACGGGCGAGGCGCAGTTCGAGCAGAAGGTGCTGTTCGACACGGTGGCCCCGCGCCTGCACGGCTTCCAGGAGCCGACCCGCTTCCGCTTCTGAATGCAGCAGCTGCACGTCCAGGACCTGTCCCCCTTCGTGGACGCGCAGCCGGCGGTCGAGCCGGCGTTGCTGCTGGACGTGAGGGAACCCTGGGAGATCGCGCTCGCGCCGCTGCATTTGCCGCGCGCGCAGTCCCTGCACATCCCGCTGCATCAGCTGCCGTCGCGCCTGGACGAGGTGCGACCGTCGCAGCCCGTCGTCTGTATCTGCCATCACGGGGTGCGAAGCCTGCAGGCCGTCGCATTCCTGCTGCACCACGGCTTCGAGCGCGTCTATAACCTCGCCGGCGGCGTGGACGCCTGGTCGATGGAGGTCGACCCGGCCGTGCCGCGCTACTGAGCCGCGCCGACTGCCCCCCTTCTCGCCCCGCGCTCTTCGACCACAACAAGCCCCACGAAGGAAACCCCATGTCGCTCCAGCGTTCTTCCCTGCCGCGCCTGCGGCGGCTGCCCCTGCTCCTGGCCCTGGGGGCGATCGCCCCGCTGGCGCAGGCGGAGGACCTGCTGGAGCTGTACAACGCGGCGCGCGGTTACGACGCCACCTACCTCGCCGCCCGGGCCACCGCCGACGCTGCGGTGTACCGCGCGGCCCAGGCCAACGCCCTGCGCCTGCCCTCGGTGGGCCTGACCAGCAGCGCCACGCGCAGCGAGAGCGAGCCGCTCACGGCCAGCAGCAGCCTGTCGCAGAACACGGTGACGGCCGGCATCAACGCCCGCCAGCCCCTGTTCAACCAAGGCAACCGCGCGCAGATCGCGCAGGCCGAGCGCCAACTGGAGATCTCCAAGGCCACGCTGGAGACTGCCGAACAGGAACTCGTCCTGCGGGTCGCCCAGGCCTACTTCGACGTGCTCGCGGCGCAGGACACGCTGACGCTGGCGCGGGCCTCCAAGGCAGCGATCACCGAACAGCTGGCCTCGGCCCGCCGCAATTTCGAGGTCGGCACGGCCACCATCACGGACACGCGCGAGGCGCAGGCCCGCTTCGACCTGTCCACCGCACAGGAACTCGCCGCCGAGAACGACCTGCGCACCAAGCGCATCGCCCTGGACCAGCTGGTGGGCCGGGCCAACGTGCAGCCCAACCCCGTGGCCGCCCCGGTCGCGCTGCCGGCGCCGCAGCCGGCCGATGCCGAGCAATGGGTCGCCACCGCTGAACGGGCGCACCCGGCGATCCGCCGCGCCGCCCTGGGCCTGGAGATCGCACGGCTGGAGATCGACCGCGTGCGCGCCGGGCACCTGCCCACGGTGGACCTGGTCGGCGGCCTCAACACCACCCGCAACACCGGCCAGCTGCCCGCCCTGCAGCGCACCAACGGCACCAGCACCGGCGCCAGCGTGGGCGTGCAGCTGAACCTGCCGCTGTTCGCCGGCTTCGCCGTGCAGAACCAGGTGCGCGAGGCCACCTCGCTGGAGCAGCGTTCGCGCGAGGAGCTCGAGGCGGCCCGGCGCACGGTGGCGCAGAACACCCGCACCGCCTACTTCGGCCTGCTGACGAGCCAGTCCCGCGTGAAGGCGCTGGAAGCGGCGGAGTCCTCGAGCAAGCTGGCGCTGGAGGCCACGCAGCTGGGCTACAAGGTCGGCGTGCGCGTCAACCTGGACGTGCTGAACGCGCAGACGCAGCTCTACCAGACCCAGACCGACCTGGCCCGGGCACGCTACGACATGCTGCTCAACAGCCTGCGCCTGCAGCAGGCCTCGGGCCAGCTCGACCCGCAGGACCTGCAGACCATCAATCAGCTGGTCGTGCGCCGCTGAGCTGGCCGGCCCTCAGCGCCTGGCGCTGTCGACCACCGGCTCCCCGCGGTCGAACACCACGCGCCACACCCCTGGCGCCTCCTGGCGCCAGACGCTGTTGAAGCGGCTCACCACCTTGCCGGACGGGTCGCGCACCGGGCCGCTGCTGTGGGCCAGGGTGCCGTTGTCCAGCACGTCGACCTGGTCCGGCTCCCAAGAGAACGGTGCGGCGGCCGGCTCGTAGAAGCGCTTCCAGCCCTGCAACACGGCGGCCTTGCCGCGCAGCGGCGGCTTGGCGGAATAGAAGATCGCGTCGTCGGCCACGTGGCGCGCGAAGGCCTCGAAGTCGCGGTCGGCCATGGACTTCGCGAAGGCACGCTCGGCCGCGAAGACCTGCTGCTGCCAGGCCGCCACATCGCCGGAGGACGCCGGTTGCGGGTTTGCACAGCCTGCCAGCGCCGCAGCGGCGGCGACACCGAGGACCAGACGGACCATCGCGGACTCCAGGGGATGAGGAGTGGCGATGGTAGTGCTCGCGCAGGTTCTTCCCCGCCCCGCGACAGGGGGGGCCGGATGCCGGCGAGGCGTCCGAGGGTCAACCGATGATCGCGCCGATCCGGATGGAATGCGTCTCGGGGATCTCGCTGTGCGCCAGCACCTTCAGCCGGGGGGCCGAGCGCTTGAGCAGGCGTGCCATCTGCGAGCGGATCATGTCGGGCACCAGCAGGCAGGCCGGCAGGCCCAGGTCTTCCTGGCGCTTGGCCATGTCGGCGGCGGAACGGGTGAGCGTGTCCGCGACGCCGGGGTCGAGCGCGGCGCCATGCGGCGAGTTCAACGCCTGGGTCACCAGCCGCTCCAGCTCGGGCTCCAGCGCGATGACGTCCAGCTCGCGCGCCGGCCCGTAGATCTGCTGCACGATGGCCGGGGCCAGGTGCACGCGGATGCGCCGCGACAGCTCGTACGGGTCGGTGACGGTGGCCGCATGCTCGGCCAAGCACTCCACGATGGAGCGCATGTCGCGGATGTGCACGCCCTCCTCCAGCAGCAGCTGCAGCACCTTCTGCACCGTGGCGATGCCCACCATCTTGGGGATCACGTCCTCGATCAGCTTGGGTGCGAGCTTGGTGACGTGCTCGACCAGGTTCTGCGTCTCCACGCGGCCCAGCAGCTTGGCCGCGTTGACCTGCATGAGGTGGCTCAGGTGCGTGGCCACCACGGTGGCGCAGTCGACCACGGTGAAGCCGTTGGCCTGGGCGTTCTCCTTGTGGCGCTCCTCGATCCACACCGCGGGCAGGCCGAAGGCCGGGTCGGTGGTCTTGGTGCCCGGCAGGGCCTGGGTGGCACCGCCAGGGTTGATCGCCAGCAGCATGCCGGGATAGGCCTCGCCCTCGCCCACCACCGCGCCGCGCAGGGTCACGCGGTACAGGCTGGGCTTGAGGTCGAGGTTGTCGCGGATGTGCACCGGCGGCGGCAGGAAGCCGACGTCCTGCGCGAACTTCTTGCGCACGCCCTTGATGCGCGCCAGCAGGTCGCCGGAACGGTTCTTGTCGACCAGGGTGATGAGGCGGTAGCCCACCTCCAGGCCGAGGGTGTCCACCGGCACCAGGTCCTCCCAGGTCGCCTCGGCGTTGGCCTCCGGCGCAGCGCCCGCGGCCCCGGGCTGCGGACGGGCGGCGGCTTCCTTCTCGCGACGCTCGATCTGCGCGAGCTTCCAGGCGCCGAAGCCGATGCCCGAGGCGAGCATCAGGAACACCAGGTGCGGCATGCCCGGGATCAGGCCCAGCAGGCCGATGATGCCGGCGGCCACGCCCAGTGCACGGGTCGAGCCGAACAGCTGCTTGCGGATCTGGCTGCCGACGTCCTGCTCCTTGCCGACGCGGGTCACCACCATGGCCGCGGCCACGGAGATCAGCAGCGCGGGCACCTGCGCGACCAGCGCGTCGCCCACGGCCAGCAGGATGTAGCTGGAGGCGGCGTCTGCGGCCGACAGACCGTGCTGCACCATGCCGATGGCGAAGCCGCCGACGATGTTGATGAACAGGATCAGCATGCCGGCGATGGCGTCGCCGCGCACGAACTTGCTCGCACCGTCCATCGAGCCGAAGAACTCGGCTTCCTCGCCCACCTCGGCACGCCGTCGCTTGGCCTCGGCCTGGTCGATGAGGCCGGCATTGAGGTCGGCGTCGATGGACATCTGCTTGCCGGGCAGGGCGTCCAGGGTGAAGCGCGCCGCGACCTCGGCGATGCGCTCGGCGCCCTTGGTGACGACGATGAAGTTGATCACCATCACCACCGAGAACACGATCAGGCCGACGGCGAAGTTGCCGCCGATGAGGAAGTGGCCGAAGGACTCGATCACCTTGCCCGCGGCGCCGGCGCCGGTGTGTCCTTCCATCAGCACCACGCGGGTGGAGGCGACGTTCAGCGACAGCCGCAGCAGCGTGGTGATCAGCAGCACCGACGGGAAGGCGGCGAAGTCCAGCGGCCGCACCATGTGCGCGGCCACCAGCATCACCACCAGCGACAGCGCGATGTTGAACGTGAAGAAGACGTCCAGCGCGAAGGGCGGCAGCGGCAGCACCATCATGGACAGCACGAGCACGATGAACACCGGCGCCATCAGCGCCTTCATCGTGTCCGCGTTGCCGCCGCCAAACCCGCGCAGCCGCGCCATGAGCTCGTTCATGGCGACCGATTGTCGGCAGCCGCCTGGCGGACTTCAGTGGGAAAAGCGGGCGAAACCGGGGCCAGTCGGCGCCCTGAACCGGGCTTGGCGACCCCGCTATGCGGCTTCGCGCGCCGTGTCGTCGGCCGGGGAACAGGCGGGCAGCGGCGCCTGCCGGCCGTACCAGGCCTGGTCGATCCACTTGTACTTGCCGCTGGCCTGCACGGCAATGTCGTCGACCACCTGCAGTTGCAGCTCCACACGGTCGCTGACCAGGGTGCGGAAGTTGTTCAGGAGCTGGCGTGCGGTCTCTGGCCCGTAGCCGGGCAGAGGCATGACGCGCACCTGCCAGGTGCCGGGCGCGGTCTGCACCACCTGGGCACGGGCGAGGTGCGGCACGCCCTTGAACGCGAAGGTGACCACGCCGGCCGTCACCGGCTGCTCGTCGGCGTCGTACAGCAAGTCGCTGGCACGGCCGCGCAGCGTGCGCAGCCAGGGGTAGCTGCGTCCGCAGGCGCAGGTGCCCTCGCCCCACTCGGCCACGTCGTCGACCTGGTAGCGCAGCAGGGGCATGGCGAGGTTGTGGAAGGTCGTGCCCACCACCTGCCCGGGGCCCCGGGTGGGCCGGCCCTGCTCGTCGACGATCTCCACATGCGAGTACAGCGGGTGCACATGCAGGTGGCCCGCGCCGCACTGCATGCCGAAGGCGATGCGCTCGGCCATGCCGTAATGGTCGTAGACCCGGGCGCCGAGCACCTGCTCGATCAGTTCGCGCTGCAGGGGCAGCAAGGCCTCCGAGCTGGTCAGCACCGAGCGGATCTTCAGCGACAGGCCCTGCTGCTTGAGCAGCACCGCCAGCGAGTAGGCGGCCGAGGGGTAGGCGCGCAACTGCGATGGCGCGTACCGCTGCAAGGCCTCGGCGATGGCGCCGATGTTGCGCGTGCTCAGGTGCCGGGTGGAGACGAACAGCTGGCGCCCGGCGCGGTCGTCGAACCAGAACGGCGGCTCGGTGCGGCCGAGGGGCACCACCATGTCGCCGCGCAGCACCGCCTGCCGGTCGCCCGGCTGCCAGCCGGCCCAGCCCCAGTGCTGCAGGAAGACGGCCTGCTCCCAGAGCACCGAGTCGTAGCTGCGGAACACGTCCAGCGGCGTCGCCGTGCTGCCGCTGGTCTTGCCGACGGACCACCAGGCGCGCGGGCGCCCCTCGCGCGGGTAGTAGCGGGACCGCTGGGCCACGAGCTGGGCCTTGTCGATGATCGGCAGGGTCTGCAGCAGTTCGAAGGGATCCTCGCCGAGCCGGGGCCGAAGGTGCGCGTAGGCCGGCAGGATCTCTGCGGCGCGGTGGAGCGTCGCGCGCAGCCAGCGCTCGCGATGCGGCTGCCACTGCGCAGGGTCGGCCCGCTCGGTCTCGACCAGGCGAGCGCAGCGAGTGCCCACGAACGGCACCTCGCGGACCCAGTGGCGGGTCGCATATTTCAGGGTCAGCCCCACAGACGGCATGCTCTCCTCCGCGCAGCGTGAGAGGGTGCCGACCGCGGCACCGAAGACTGCGCAATCGGCAGTCGCGGGCAATTGTGATGCCTGGGGCTGACAGCCCCCCTCACGGCGACAGCGGCGGTGCGCGTGAAGCTCAGTCGTCGAAGGCCTCGGCCGAGGCCTGCTGCGCCTTGGGATGGTGCGGATCGAGCTCCTCGGGCACCTTCAGATCGGGCAAGGGTCCCGGCCCGCGCCCGGGAAGCCCCACGGCCGCGCGCAGCTGGTACACATAGGCCAGCACCTGCGCCACCGCGCCGAACAGCGCCGCGGGGATCTCGCGGTCCAGCTCGGCATGGGCGTACAGCGCCCGCGCCAGCGGCGCGGCCTGCAGCACCGGCACCTTGGACTCCTTGGCGAGGTCGCGGATGCGCAGCGCCAGCAGGTCGGCGCCCTTGGCCACCACCCGCGGGGCGGCCATCGTCTTCTCGTCGTACTTCAGCGCGACCGCGTAGTGCGTCGGGTTCATCACCACCAGGTCGGCGCTGGGCACGGCGGCCATCATGCGGCGCTTGACCAGCTCGCGCATGCGCGCGCGCACCTTGGCCTTGACCTCGACGTTGCCCTCCTGCTCCTTGTGCTCCTGCTTGACTTCCTGGTGGCTCATCTTGAGCTTGCTGGTGTGCAGGAAGCGCTGCAGCGGCACGTCGATGAGCGCGAACAGGGCCAGCGCGAGCACCAGCCACAGCAGGCCGGACTGCAGCGAGCCCAAGGCATGGGCGAAGGCCTGCGGCAGGGGCAGCGCCAGCGCGTCGACGAAGGCGGGCAGGCGGCTGCGAAGCCACAGCGCGCCGATGATGCCAAGGACCAGTGTGAGCAGCACCGCCTTGAAGGTGGTGGCCAGGTGCTGCTTGGAGAACAGGTTCTGGAGGCCGGACAGCGGGTTGAGCTTGCTGAACTTCGGCGCCAGCGGCTTCATCGTCCAGTTCCAGCCGCCGGAGATCACCGCGGCCAGCACGCCCACCGCGATCATGGCCGCGCCCAGCGGCACGATCACCCACAGTGCCTTGCCCACCACCGGGGACAGGCGTTCCAGCATGACCTGCGAACGCTCGAGGCTGTGGACGTCGAAGCGCAGCGCCTCGGCCACCAGGCTGCGCAGCCACCCCCCCAGGGCGGGCGCCGCGGCCACGATCAGGCCGATGCAGGTGGCCACCGCCGCGAAGTGCGACAGGTCGCGCGAGCGCGCGACCTGGCCTTCCTCGCGCGCCTTGCGCAGGCGCCGCTCGGTCGGTGGCAGGTGCTTGTCGGAATCGGACATTCAGGGCAAGGCGCAAGGCCGAGCCGGCAGTGTCCGCCTCGGCCGCATGGGCCGATCGGTCGAAAAGCGAGGGCCCAGGCCCTCAGAAGCCCAGGCTGGCCAGCAGGTCGTCGACCTCGCCCTGGTTCTGGACGATGTCGGTGCGCCCTTCCGGGTTCACCACCGGGCCGTGCAGCACCGCCTCCTCGACCTTCTTGGCCTGCTCGGGCGGCGCGGCCTGCACCAGCAGCTTGACCAGGCTGTCCTCCAGCTCGGTGGCCAGTGACACGACCTTGGCCACGACCTGGCCGGTGAGGTCATGGAAGTCCTGCGCCATCATGATGTCGGTCAGGTGCTGGTCGATGCGCGAGGTCGACTGCTCCACGTCGGCGACGAAGTTCATGATCGCGCCGGAGGCGACCGCCTTGACCGGGTCCTTGACGATGGCCTGCGCGATGCGGCGCGTCTCGGCCGTGATGTGGCCGTGCTCGGTCTTGGCCTGGTCGACCGAGTTCAGCACCTTCTCCGCCGCCTCGCCGGTCTTGCGGGCGATGTAGTTCAGACGGCTGCGCGCATCCGGCAGGTTGTCGGCGGCGATCTGCAGCTTGGGCATCACGCCCAGCTGCTGCAGCGTGTCGTGCAGCTGCCGCGTGATGTGGCCCAGCTGCTGAAAGATCTCCGGGGAGGCCTGCGCCGCCATCTGCGGCGCGAGGCGGTCGATGTCTTCCATCCTCATGATGTGTCCCTTCCCCGCTCGTCTCAGGCCGTCGCAGCCAGCTTCTGCATGATCTTCTGCACCTTCTCTTCCAAGGTGGCCTTGGTGAAGGGCTTGACGATGTAGCCCGCGGCACCGGACTGCGCGGCCAGCACGATGTCCTCCTTGCGGGCCTCGGCGGTGACCATCAGCACCGGCAGGTGCTTGAGGCTGTCGTCGGCCTTGATGGCCTTGAGCAGCTCGAAGCCGTTCATGTTGGGCATGTTGATGTCGCTGACCACGAAGTCGAACTTCTGCGTCTTCAGCATGTTCAGCGCGATAGCGCCGTCCTCGGCCTCGTCGGCGTTGTTGCAACCCATCTCCTTGAGCAGGCCGCGGACGATGCGGCGCATGGTGGAGAAGTCGTCGACGATGAGGAACTTCAGATCGGTGGGATTCATGGCGGGCACGTCCTTGGCAAGCGGGCGTCAGGGCTTGGGCGGGTTATCGGCGAGGTGGGGACGGACTTGAGGCACGATGTCCACCGCCGCCGAGGCGGCGGGGGCATTCGTCACTGCCTGGCTCGCCAGGTCCTGGCCGAAGAAGCGGTCTTCCGCCTCGCGGTTCATCACGATGATGCTGATGCGGCGGTTGACGGGGTGGTTGGGCTCGGTCTTGTCGAACAGCACGCTGCTGGCCAGCCCTTGCACCCGCAGCACGCGGTCCTCGGGCAGGCCGCCGGCCAGCAGTTCGCGCCGGGAGGCGTTGGCGCGATCGGCTGACAGCTCCCAGTTGCTGTAGCCCCGCTCGCCCGCGGCGAAGGCCTGCGCGTCGGTGTGGCCCTCCAGCGTGAGGCGGTTGGGCACCTCGGTGAGCACGCTGCCGATCTCGCGCAGCAGCTCGCGCATGTACGGCTGCACAACCGCGCTGCCGGAGGCGAACATCGGCCGGTTCTGCTCGTCGACGATCTGGATGCGCAGGCCGTCGGCGGTCATGTCCAGGCGGATCTGCCGGCTGATGGGTGCCAACGTGGCGTTGGCGCTGAGCTTCTGCTCGATCTTGGCGCGCAGGTTCTCCAGCCGCGCGATCTCCGCGCGCACCTGCTCGGCCTTGAGCGCCTTGATGTTCACCGCGGCACGCTCGGCCGCCACCTCGCCGCGCTTGACCTGGCCGGTGGTGCGGGTCAGGTCCTCGCCACCGCCCTTGATGACGTGCGAGGCATCGCCCGCGCCGGAGCCGGAGGACAGCAGCGCGATCTTCAGCGGCGAGCTGAAGTAGTCCGCGATGCCCTTCTTGTCGCCCTCGGTGGTCGAGCCCAGCAGCCACATGAGCAGGAAGAAGGCCATCATCGCGGTCACGAAGTCGGCGTAGGCGATCTTCCACGCCCCGCCATGCGCCGCATGGCCGCCCTTCTTGACCTTCTTGACGATGATGGGCTGCAGCTTCTTGCTATCACCGGCCATCTATTGCCCCCCCCCTACGGCCTTCGGCCGCCCCCCAGGGGGCACCACCGGCGGACCGGCGGAGCCGGATCCGCGGTGGTCGCTGGGCTTCTCGCTGGCTGTCTGCCTGCCCAGGCGCGGCATTGCTGGTGTCGGATGCGCCTTGCGGTGTCGTCGGCGCCCTTCGAGTCGCACCCGCGGACGTCGCAGCGGGCACTCCAGCTGACCGGCGGAGCCGGATCCGCGGTGGTCGCTGGGCTTTCACCGTGGCGTGCGAAGAAAGTGCGTCGAACACGGCCGGGGTCATGCCTTCTTTTGCTTCACGTGCTTCTCCAGCTCGGAGAAGGACGGGCGCTCGGTCGAGTACAGCACCTTGCGGCCGAACTCGACCGCCACCTGCGGGGCATAGCCCTGCATGCTGGCCAGCAGGGTGGTCTTGATGCACTGCAGCTCCTTGCCGCTCTCGTCGATCTTCTGCTCCATCAGACCGGCCAGCGGCTCGAAGATGGCGTAGGACAGCAGGATGCCCAGGAAGGTGCCGACCAGCGCCGAGCCGATCATGGCGCCCAGCACCGCCGGGGGCTGACCGACCGAGCCCATGGTGTTCACCACGCCCAGCACCGCGGCCACGATGCCGAAGGCCGGCAGACCGCCGGCCAGGCGCTGCACGGCCGCGGCAGGGGCATGTGCCTCGTGATGGTGGGTCTCGATCTCGCTGTCCATCAGCGACTCGATCTCGTGGGCGTTGAGGTTGCCCGAGACCATCATGCGCAGGTAGTCGGTGATGAACTCCACCACGTGGTGGTCCGCGCTGATGGTCGGGTACTTCTGGAACAGCGGCGACTTGTCCGGCTCCTCGACGTCCTTCTCGATGGACATCAGGCCCTCCTTGCGCGCCTTCTGCAGCACGTCGTACATCAGGGCCATCAGTTCCATGTAGCGGGCCTTGGTGTACTTGCTGCCCTTGAAGCACGTGCCCAGCCCGGCCAGGGACGCCTTGAGCACCTTGGGCTGGTTGGTGGCGACGAAGGCGCCGAGGGCCGCGCCCATGATGGCGGTCATCTCGAAGGGCAGGGCCTTCATCACGACACCGATGTTGCCGCCGTGCGCGATGTACACGCCGAACACGCAGGCCAGGGCGACGAGCCAACCGATGATGACGAACATGGGGAGCGATTCGACGAGGGGTTTTGCGGACTTATCGGCCCTGCAGGAACTCAGCTTGAGTGTCGATCGCGCTCACGCGCGCCGTTCAGCGCATGTGGGGGCCTTTGTCGGTGCTGTTCGACACGTCGCCCCGGGAAGAAAAAACGGGTCCCGAAGGACCCGTTGGAAAAGCACAGGGGATGTGCCAGGAGGAGACAAGCAAGAAAAACCGAAAGTTCAGACTGCCTGACAGGGTATTCGGCCCCCGGCCGGCAGCACTTGAGCCCTCAATGCATGCACAGGGCGCCGGCGGCCTTGCCTTTGCCGGCCCGCGCGGGCGGATTGCACAGCCCGCACACGTAGTGCTTGGCGATCTCGTGCGGATGGGTCACGAAGTGGCCCCCGCACTTGGAGCACTTGGTCATCGTCAGCATGCCGTTGTCGATGAACTTCACCAGGCGCCAGGCGCGGGTGACCGACAGCAGCGGCTCCAGGGTCTGCGCCTGGGTCTGCTCCAGGTACAGCTGGTAGGCCTTGATGACGACGTCGATCTCGTCGAGCTCGACGCTCTTGTTCAGGTACTCGTGGATGTTCAGGAACAGGCTGGCGTGGATGTTCGGCTGCCAGGTCATGAACCAGTCGGTGGAGAACGGCAACTGCCCCTTGCTGGGCGACTTGCCGGAGACTTCCTTGTACAGACGCAGCAGGCGCTCGTAGGACAGGTCGGTCTCGCTTTCCAGCACCTGCAGGCGCGCACCGAGCTTGATCAGGGTGACCGCACGGTCGATCTGCTTGGCTTCGGTGAGGATGCTCTTCTGACGGGTCATACGTGCTCCGAAATCTCTCGATGTCCCTCAGGGACAGCCCCGAAGGGAAAGCGGGCCCCACTGCCGGGAACCTCTCCACGTCCCTCAGGGACAGGCCCGAAGGGCCAGGGGGCGGTCTCGACAGGCGGGCGCTGTGCGATCCGGGTTTCCCGGTCGCGCGGCGTGCCCCCTCGGGGGGCGGCCGCCAGGCGGCCGGGGGTCAAAGCGAGTAATACATGTCGAACTCGATCGGGTGCGTGGTCATGCGGAACCGCTGCACTTCGGTCATCTTGAGTTCGATGTAGGCGTCGATGTAAGCGTCGGTGAAGACGCCGCCCTTCGTGAGGAACGCACGGTCCTTGTCCAGCGCTTCCAGGGCCTGGTCCAGGCTGTGGCACACGGTCGGGATCTTCGCGTCCTCTTCCGGCGGCAGGTGGTACAGGTCCTTCGTGGCAGCCTCGCCCGGGTGGATCTTGTTCTCCACGCCGTCCAGGCCCGCCATCATCAGCGCCGAGAAGGCGAGGTACGGGTTGGCCATGGGGTCCGGGAAGCGCGCCTCGATGCGGCGGCCCTTGGGGTTCGCCACGTACGGGATGCGGATGGACGCCGAGCGGTTGCGCGAGCTGTAGGCCAGCTTCACCGGGGCCTCGAAGCCGGGCACCAGGCGCTTGTAGCTGTTGGTGGTCGGGTTGGTGATCGCGTTGAGCGCACGGGCGTGCTTGATGATGCCGCCGATGTAGAACAGCGCGAACTCGCTCAGGCCGCCGTAGCCGTCACCGGCGAACAGGTTCTTGCCATCCTTCCAGATGGACTGGTGCACGTGCATGCCGCTGCCGTTGTCCCCCACGATGGGCTTGGGCATGAAGGTGGCCGTCTTGCCGTAGGCGTGGGCCACGTTGTGGATCACGTACTTCTGCAGCTGCAGCCAGTCGGCGCGCTCGACCAGGGTGCTGAACTTGGTGCCCAGCTCGTTCTGGCCCGGGGACGCCACTTCGTGGTGGTGCACCTCGACCGGCACGCCCAGCGATTCGAGGATCAGGCACATCTCCGAGCGCATGTCCTGGAAGCTGTCGACCGGGGGCACCGGGAAGTAGCCGCCCTTGACGCCCGGGCGGTGACCCATGTTGCCGCCCTCGCGCTTCTCGCCGGACGACCACGGGGCCTCCTCGGCCTCGATGTGCACGTAGCTGCCCCAGGGGCCGTCGTCCCAGCGGACGCTGTCGAAGATGAAGAACTCGGGCTCCGGGCCGAAGTAGGCGGCGTCGCCGATGCCGCTGCTCTTCAGGTAGGCCTCGGCACGGCGGGCCAGCGAGCGCGGGTCGCGCTCATAGGGCTTGCCGTCGCCCGGCTCGATCACGTCGCACGACAGGAACAGCGTGGGCTCCTCGAAGAACGGATCGATGTTGGCGGTGTTGGGGTCCGGCATCAGCAGCATGTCGGACGCCTCGATGCCCTTCCAGCCAGCGATGGAGGAACCGTCGAAGGCGTGACCGGACTGGAACTTGTCTTCGTCGAAGTGCGAGATGGGCACGGTGACGTGCTGCTCTTTGCCGCGGGTGTCGGTGAAGCGGAAGTCAACGAACTTGACTTCGTTCTCTTGCACCATCTTCATCACGTCGGCGACGGTCTTGGCCATCAAAAACTCTCCTAGCGGGGGCGCTGCGTTGGAAGGGTAAACAGGGGGTTGGCTGAAAAGCGCACCGGAATGTAGCAGAAACCATACCAGCGGCAATGGGCTCTGCCGGAGCACTTCCACGAGGGAAACGGCCGGTGGAGCCCGGCCCTTCGACGGGTCGGTGTCCGTGTTGGTGCGTGTGTCGCACCCAGGTAGTGCGCGTCAGCCCTTTCGCACCATTTCGGGGCCCAATGCCAGGCCCGCGTCCAGCAGACCCTGGCGCAACTGCTCGAAGGCCGGCGGGACGCTGTCGTCCGGTCCCTTCACCCCGAGTTCGATGTGCCGCCCCCACTGGGGATGGTCGACACTGGGCAGGCTGAACACCCGCACGGACGGGTGGTCCCGCTCGATCGCCTCCATCAGCGGGGTCAGCGAAGCCTCCATCGCACCCGGAACGATCACCGATCGTTCGGTCTGCCGGTGACTGCCATGCAGCGCGGCATAGCGCGTGTCGAGCAGCCACTCGATCATCGGGTGCGCCATCACCGGGAAGCCGGGGACGAAGTGGACGTCTTGCACCGAGAAGCCGGGGATCTTGTTGTAAGGATTCGGGATGATCCGGGCGCCCTCGGGGAACACGCCCATGTTGAGGCGGTGCACGTTGTCGGCGCGCTCGGGCTCGAACGCGACGCCCTGCTCCGCTGCGACGTCGCGCATGCGTTCCAGGATGAGCGCCTTGGCCTCGTCATGCAGGACCAGCGGCACGCCCAGCGCGGCCGCGGCGCACTGGCGGGTGTGGTCGTCGGGCGTCGCCCCGATGCCGCCGCAGGAGAACACGACGTCGCCGCTGCCGAAGGCGTGCTGCAGCGCCTCGGTGATGCGGGGCCGGTGGTCGCCGACATAGCGCGCCCACGACAGCGACAGTCCGCGCGCGGCCAGCAGCTCGATCACCTTGGGCAAGTGCTTGTCCTGTCGCTTGCCGGAGAGGATCTCGTCGCCGACGATGATGAGGCCGAAGTTCATGCGGGATCCTTCACTGATGGGGGGCCGGCAGCGCAGGGCCGGCAGGAGGAGGCGGCGGGCCGGGCTGGGTGGGGTCGATGTCCACGATGTCGGCCGCCGCGGATGCGCAAGGCTGCAGGCGCAGCTGCTGCAGCGCGGCCAAGGCGTAATGCGCGAACCACAGCGCCGCGAAGGCGAACACCGCGGTGTACAGCCACAGCGACACCGGCATGAGCACCGGCGCCAATGGCAGGGCCATGGCCCCGATGCCCCAGATGAAAGTGGGTGCGCTGCCCAGCAGCCCGGTGATCACGCCGATGACCAGCAGCGGCAGCCGGTGCTCGCGCAGGAGGCGGCGGCGCTCGTCGCGGTCGGCGTGCTCGGCCAGCACGTCGAAGGCCATCACCTTGTAGCTGAGCCAGCCCCAGATCAGCGGCGGCACGATCAGCACCAGCGGCGGGATGAACCACAGCGGCATGCTGGCGACGGTGGCCACGCCCGCCAGCAGCGTGCAGCCGATGGACCAGCCGATGCTCGCCAGCAGCGAGGCGCCGCGCCGCCGCTGCAGATGCGGGAAGCGCCGCGCCTCGACCAGCCGCACCATGGACGGCACCATCAGCAGCGCCACCAGCAGCAGCGTCAGCAGCACCAGCGCGGGCACCACCAGCGCCAGCAGCACCAGGATGGGCAGCATCGCGTAGAGCCCTCCCCAGCCGATGCTCTCCAACCAGGTGCGGGAAGCCTGCAGCAGCGACCAGCCGCGCAGCCACGCGTTGATGGCGTCGAGCGCGTCGGTCCAGAACAGCACGCCCAGACCCCACACCAGCGAGACGGACAGCACCAGCGGCAGCAGGGACAGCAGGATGACGCGCGGATGCAGGCAATAGGCCGCCGCGCGCCAGAAGGCGTCGATGAGGGCGTTCATCGGGCGCGAGGATACCTGCGCGGCCAGGACGCTGTCAGGCGCGCCGGAACATCCGCTTGAGCCCCAGCCACTGCTGCTCGACGAACCCGTCGCCGTAGTGGCGCCCACCCTCCTCCGGCAGCTGGTCTCGCACGCCCGTGGGCTCGTAGCGGTTGGCGAAGTTGGCCGTGCCGAACAGCCGGTCCCACACCGGGAACAGCACCGCGAAGTTGTGCCCGCCGAGCGTGCCCTTGCCCTGCGACTCGTGGCCGATGCCGATGCTGTGGTGCAGCCGGTGGAAGCGCGGGCTGACGATCCAGCGGCCAAGGGCGCCGAAGGACATGCGCGCATTGGCGTGCGACAGGCTCTCGACGAGGCGGGTGAAGGCCACCACCGCCACGAACTGGCCCGGAGCCATCCCCACCGTGAGGGCCACCAGCACCAGCGCGGTGTCGCGCAGCAGGTCGTCCAGCAGGTGGTTGCGGTTGTCGCTCCAGATCGTCATCTGCCGCTGGCTGTGGTGCAGGGCGTGCAGCTGCCACCACCAGGTGAAGCGGTGCTGAGCGCGGTGCAGCCAGTAGTCGACGAAGTCGAACAGCACCAGGTAGATGAAAAAGCTCACCAGCGCGCGGTCGCTGACGCCGGGCCACAGGTGGTCGAGGTGGAAGGTCGGCAGGCCGTTCAGGCGCGCCAGGGTGACCAGCGCGTCGCGCACCGGGTCGACCGTGAAGAACAGCGCCAGCCTGAAAAGCCCCAGGCGGTGGATCAGGGTGTAGAGCACATCCACCCGCACGGCGCGACGGTTCTCGATCCGCTCCACCGGCTTCCAGCGCTCGAGGGCGCTGAACAGCGTGATCATGAGCACGATCTCGACCAGCCCCACCAGCAGCCAGCCGGTGGCGGCGAACCCGTCTTCCAGCAGGTTGCCCAGGCCGAGGGCGAACATCAGCGGCTGCAGCAGCTGCTCGTACAGCGCCTGCTGGGCGTCGTCGAAGAGGTCGGTGAGGGATGGCATGGACGGCAGGCTCAACGCACGAGCGCGGCGCCGGTGTACCGCGGGTGCTCGCGCAAGGTGGAAAAGCAGAAGCCGCGTGATTTCAGGCCGCGGATCAGGGGCTCGAGCACCGCCGGCGCCCAAGGATCGCGGCGCGACCAGATCCCCAGGTGGGCCAGCAGGATGTCGCCGGGGCGGATGTCGCGCAGCGCCTGGGCCAGCAGCCGGTCATTGGGGTAGCGCTCGCTGGGCAGTTCGTCGCCCAGGAAGCCTGCGGGCGACCAGCCCACATGCTCGAAGCCGCAGCGCCGGGCCGCCTCCAACAGCGCGGACGAGGTGCGGCCGGCGGGCGCACGGAACAGCGCCAGCATCGGCTGCCCGGTCATGGCCTGGAAGCGCTCGGCCGGCTGGCGCAGGGCACGGCAGTAGTCGACTGCGTCGACCGTCAGCACCGGCGCCTTCGGCAAGGCGGTGGCCTTCACGCGCAGCCGACCGTCCGGCAGGTCGGCCTGCCAGACCCAGTGGTCCTGGGTGTGGCTGGCAAAGGCATGGCCCTCGGCGGCTCGTTCGCGCCACCAGGGCGCCCAGCGGTCGTCCAGGCTGCGACCGCCGGCCTGCGTCGGCTCGTCGGCCAGGAAGAAGGTCGCGCGCACCTGCTCGCGGCGCAGCACCTCGGCCACCAGCGGTGCCACCCCCATGTGGCCGGTGTCGAAGGTGAGGTAGACCGGCTTGTCGCCGCAGGATGCCGGGGTGGCGCCCTGGGCTGCGCGAGCGGCACCCGTCGTCGCCACCACCGTCGCCAAGGCGGCCGTCATGGCGGCGACCGCGGGGCGGCCACGCGTCCCGCTACTGCCGCGCTGCATGGTCCAGCGTCCACACGCCATGCGGCGAGCGGCCCACCTTGACCTGCGCGATGACCTTCTTCTGCTCGATGTCGATCATCGTGAGCTTGCGCGCCCAGCGCGAGGTGACCAGCAGCGTCTTGCCGTCGTTCATGAAGTCCATGCAGTCGGGCCCGCCCGGCGCCGGGTACTCGGCCACCACCGCCATGGTGTGCAGGTCGATCAGGCTGATGGTGTTGCCCACCCGGTTGCTGACGAACACGTGGCGCCGGTCGCCCTTGGCGCGGAAGGCGTGCGCGCCGGCGCCGGTGCGGATGCGCTTGACCAGCGCGGGCTGCGCGCCCGACACGTCGTAGACCTCGACCACCTCGTCGCCGGTCATGCCCACCAGCAGGTAGCGGTCGTCCGGCGTGAGGAACACGTCGGCGGGCATCTTGCCGGAGGGGATGGTCCAGCGCGGCGTCTGAGTGGCCAGGTCGATCGACATCAGCTGGTCGCTGTCCTGGAGCGAGGCATAGAGCGTGCGGCTGCGGCTGTCGATCACCAGGTGGCTGGGCGTCTTGCCCGCAGGCAGCCGCTTGACGAGTTGCATGGGCCGCGCGGCGTCGGTGGGCACCCAGCGGTAGATGTCGATGTGGTTGAGCCGGTTCGCGGTGGTCGCGAACCATTTCATGTCCGGCGAGAAGCGCAGGTGGTAGGGGTCGACGATGTCGGCGAGGGTGCGCTGCACCTCGCCCGTGCGCGGGTCGATGAACAGCAGCGTGTCACTCAGTGCGTTGGCCACCAGCAGCGACTTCTCGTCCGGGGTGAGGTAGAGGTGGTGCGGCTCCTTGCCGGTGGGGATGCGCCGCAGCTCCTGCCGGGTGGCCGCGTCGATCACGCTGACCGTGGCGTCCAGGGAGTTGAGCACGAACACCGGTGCGGCCGGCTTGACCTGCGCCGCCAGCGGACCGGCCAGCAGCAGTGCGAACGCACCGGCGGCGAAGACGCGGCCGCAGCGCGCGAGGAAGGTGGAAGGCATGGAACGGAGTAACGGGTGGAAGGCGGGCCAGGACGACAAGCGGGGGCAGTCTAGGACCGCCCCCGCTGGCAGAAAGACAGGAAAAGCGGGCCCTTCAGCCCGCGTTCATCACTCGTCGTCGCCGCCGAGGACGCCCCCGAGCAGTCCGCCGCCGGCAAAGCCACCCAGCACCGAGCCCTCCTCGCGCCGCCCACCCATCTGCGGCGCGGCGGCGAACACGCGCGAGGCCAGGCGCGAGAACGGCAGGCTCTGCAGCCACACCGTGCCCGGTCCGGTGACCTTGGCGAAGAACAGCCCCTCGCCGCCGAACAGCGCCGTCTTGATCTTGCCGACGTACTGGATCTCGAAGTTGACGTTCGGCGTCATGGCCACCAGGCACCCCGTGTCGACCATCAGCGTCTGGCCGGGCTGCAGCTCGCGCTTCTGCACCGTGCCGCCGGCGTGCACGAACGCCAGGCCGTCGCCCTCGAGCTTCTGCATGATGAAGCCCTCGCCGCCGAAAAAGCCCACCGACAGCTTCTGCTGGAAGTAGATGCCCAGCGACACCCCACGGGCGGCGCACAGGAAGGCGTCCTTCTGGCAGATCAGCATGCCGCCCAGCTGGAGCAGGTCCATCGGCATGATCTTGCCGGGGTACGGCGCGGCGAAGGCGATGCGCTGCTTGCTGCCCGCCTGGTTCGTGTAGACCGTGGTGAACAGCGACTCGCCGGTGATCAGCCGCTTGCCCGCGCCCAGCAGCTTGCCGAAGAAGCCGCCCTGGTTCTGCGAGCCGTCGCCGAACACCGTGTCCATGGCGATGCCGGCGTCCATGAACATCATGCTGCCGGCCTCGCCGACCGCCGCTTCGCCCGGGTCCAGTTCGACTTCCACGAACTGCATCTCGGAGCCCTTGATCTCGTAGTCCACCACGTCCATCGCCATCGTCGTCCACTCCCGGGGGGTGATTGCTGAAACGGGCGCGATGGTATCGAAACCCGGCGGCCTCGTCGCATTGAAGACAATCGCGCGCATGACGCCCGAGGTTGCCCCTGCACCGACGCCCCCCGACCCCACCCCCGGCGACGCCTATGTGCAGTCCTTCGCGCGTGGGCTGGCGGTGATCCGCTCCTTCAGTTCGCAGGCTCCGTCACAGACGCTGAGCGAGGTGGCGCAGCGCACCGGGCTCACCCGCGCCGGGGCCCGACGCATCCTGCTGACCCTGCAGTCGCTGGGCTATGTCGAGTTGCAGGACCGGCAGTTCCGGCTCACACCGCGCATCCTCGACCTCGGCTTCGCCTACCTGTCCTCCCAGCCCCTGTGGCACCTCGCCGAGCCGGTGATGGAGGCACTGGTCGCCGAGGTGAAGGAATCCTGCTCGGCCGCGGTGCTGGACGGCAGCGACATCGTCTACGTGCTGCGGGTGCCCACGCAGAAGATCATGCGCATCCACCTGGGCATCGGCAGTCGCCTGCCGGCCTACTGCACCTCCATGGGCCGGGTGCTGCTGGCCGGCCTGTCACCGCAGGAGGCGCGCGAGCGACTGGAGGCCACGCCGCGGCCGCGCCACACCTCCCGCACGGTGACCGACCTCGGCGCCCTGGAGGCCGAGCTCGCCCGCACACGCGAGCGCGGCTGGTGCCTGGTCGACCAGGAACTGGAGGAAGGCCTGGTGTCGCTCGCGGCGCCCGTGCGCGACCGCTCCGGTCGCACGGTCGCCGCCCTGAACATCGGTGCGCAGGCCGGTCGCATCAGCGCCGAACAATTGCAGCGGCAGGTGCTGCCCCGGCTGATCGAGGCGGCGAGCCGGGTCTCCACCCTGCTGTCGCACTCACGCTGAGGGAACGGCCGCGCCGCCCGCAGGTCGGACCCGGATGATCGACAAACACTGGATGGCGGTGCTCGGGGCGCAGGACCCCGAGATGCGCGAAATCGAGAAGGCGCTGTCCTCGGCGGGCGTGACCGTCCTGCACGCCGCCCGGGCGGGTCAGCGCTGCAGTGCCCAGACGGCGTACGACGCCGATGGTGTGGTGCGCGTCGGCGCGGATGGCTGGGCTCGCCCGGCGGTGCTGCCGCCCAAGGCACCGGCCCTGTTCGTGGAGTGCGGCCTGCCGGGCCGGCCGGCGCAGGCGCTGGTCGATCATCACCACCCCGGCGACCCGGGGTTCGAGATGCCGCCCGAGCGCTACCTGGAGGGGTCCTCTCTCGGGCAGGTGCTCACGCTGCTCGAGCGCGAACCGACCGAGACGCAGCGGCTGCTGGCCGCGGCCGACCACTGCCTGACGGCGGCCTACCAGGGTTGCTGCCCGGGCGTCGACCCCGGCGAACTGCTCTACCTGCGCGCCTCCTGGCAGGCACGCATGAGCGGCCGCACGGTCAGCGAGGTGATCGAGGGCATCCTGGAGGCGGCCGAGCGGGTGAAGCGGCATCTGGACACGGGGAGCCACGAGGCCCGCTTCGAGGACCCGACGCAGGTCCCGCGGGACCTGCCCGAGGGCGCGGCGTACGCCGGGTTCCCGGTGCGTTACCGCGCCTTGCTGCCGGACGGGACGCTCAAGGAAATGCTCAAGGGCGCGGACGCGCCACGCATCGCCCGGTTCATGGACGCCCATGCCGCAGCCGGCCGGCGGACCTATGGCAACCCGTACCGAGGGTACGCCGGCGCTTACTGGCCGTTGGCCTCGTGAGGCCTGCCGAAAAAGACACAGCCCCGGATCCGGGAGGACACGGGGCTGTGTTCAGGGATGCTGGTGGAGCCGGCGGGAATCGAACCCGCGTCCGCAAGCCATCACCGGCCAGTTCTACATGCTTAGCTGTCTGGTTTGTTTCTCACGGTGCCGTCGCGCAGCAGCACGCTACGGACACCGCCAGTCACTGAATCTCGTCCCGGGTCGAGTGACCCAGCCCGGAACCAGCCAATGTGAATGACCTCTCAGCCCTTGCGGACCCGGCCCATTGGCCAACCGTTGAGAGGCTCACCGGTGTTAAGCGGCGAGGGCGAAACGTTCGTCGTTCGCAGTTACTTGCTTCCAGTGGTTTTACGAGCGAACTGGTGCTCGGCATGCCCTGTACCGGATCCGCACCCACGTCGAAACCAGGTCGGCCCCAGGAGACACTGCAGTTTAGGCCAGTTCCAGCCACTTCAAGAGTTGTGGGGGCGAATTCAGCACCAGATCGGCCCCCCAGCGCTCGATGGGTTCGCCCTCGCCGAGGTAACCCCAACCGGCGGCCAGCGTCGCCATGCCCGCCGCCCGGCCCGCGAGGATGTCGCGCAGGTCGTCGCCGATGTACACGCACTGCTGTGGCGCCATCCCGAGCCGTCGGGCCGCCTCCCACAGGGGCTCCGGGTGCGGCTTGGCATGCGGGGTGGTATCGCCGCACACCAGGGCGGCTGCGCGGTGGTGCAGGCCCAGCCCCTCGACCAGCGGCAGCGTGAAGCGCGTCGCCTTGTTGGTCACCACCCCCCAGGCGAGCCCGGCGGCCTCGATGGCGTCGAGGAGCTCGGCCACGGCCGGAAACAGCCGCGTCTGCTCCAGCAGGCGACCGGCGTAGCGGTCCAGGAATTCATCGCGCAGCGCCACGAAACCCTCGTCGTGAGGTTGCAGACCGAAGGCCGTGCCGACCATGCCTCGCGCCCCCGCGCCGACCATGGGGCGAAGCCGCTCCAGCGGCAATGGGTCCAGGCCACGGGCGATGCGCAGGTCGTTGGCGGCGCCCGCCAGGTCGGGCGCGCTGTCGACCAGCGTGCCATCGAGGTCGAACAGGACGGCGCCGACGCGCAGGGCGCCGGGTGCGTCCAGAACGGCGGGAGCCGTCGCCAGGGCGTCGGGAGAACTCATGGACGGAAGCGGGAGGAGCGACGGTCAGCCGGGCCGGCGGCAGGCGACGAGGTAGTTCACGCTGGTGTCGGACGACAGCCAGTAGCGCTGAGTGAACGGGTTGTATTCCATCCCGCGAGTCTGCACGAGCTGCAGCCCGGCGTCGCGGCACCATTGCGCCAATTCACTGGGGCGGATGAAACGGGCGTATTCATGTGTGCCCTTGGGCAGCAGCCGCAGCACGTACTCCGCCCCGACGATGGCGAACAGGAAGGACTTGGGGTTGCGGTTGATGGTGGAGAAGAACACCCAGCCGCCCGGCTTGACGAGCTGCAGGCACGAACGCACCACCGAAGCGGGCTCGGGCACATGCTCCAGCATTTCCATGCAGGTGACGACATCCACGCTGCCCGGCTGCTCGGCCGCCAGGGCTTCGGCAGACACCTCCCGGTACTGCAGGTTCGCCACCCCGGACTCCATGGCGTGCAGCTGCGCCACCCGCAGCGCCTTGGTGGCGAGGTCGATGCCCAGCACCTGAGCACCCCGGCGCGCCATGGATTCGGCCAGGATGCCGCCGCCGCAGCCGACGTCCACCACGCGCTTGCCGGCCAGCCGCACCTGCTGGTCGATCCAGTCCAGTCGCAGCGGGTTGATCTGGTGAAGGGGCCGGAACTCGCTGTCGGGATCCCACCACCGGTGGGCCAGTTCGCTGAACTTGGCCAGTTCCTGGGGGTCGGCGTTGAGCGTGTCGTTCATGGGCGGCAATGGTAGCGAGCGTGTGGCCAGGCCAGAAAGAAGAAGCCCCGCCGAGGCGGGGCTTGAATCAACAACCAACCAGCAGTGCGATCACTGGCGGGTGCGGGTGCCGACCACCTCGATTTCCACGCGGCGGTTCTTCGCGCGGCCTTCCGAGGTCTTGTTGTCGGCCACCGGCTGGGCTTCGCCCTTGCCTTCGGTGTAGACGCGGTTGCGCTCGATGCCCTTGCCGACCAGGTAGTTCTTCACTGCTTCGGAGCGGCGGATCGACAGGCGCTGGTTGTAGGCGTCCGTGCCGACGGAGTCGGTGTGACCCACGGCGATCACCACTTCCAGGTTGATGCCCTGGGTCTTGCTCACCAGGTCATCCAGCTTCGCGCGGCCCTCGGGCTTGAGCGTCGCCTTGTCGAAGTCGAAGAAGGTGTCGGCTGCGAAGGTGACCTTCTCGCTGACCGGGGCCGGCGGCGCGACAGGCGCGGGAGCCGGGGCGGGTGCCGGCGCGGGGG
>OFDC01000496.1_pt1 | contig 29298 bp, 26 predicted proteins | sample 1520941 | NCBI WGS metagenome assembly OFDC01 (sample SAMEA94258168, study PRJEB24077) | hot springs metagenome | biome: Aquatic biome; feature: Water | place: India | collected 2012-12-06 | depth 5 m | reverse complement strand
TTTTCATAATTTTGTGTAGGAAAAGGCCGCCCCATTGGAGCGGCTTTTTTTATATGAAAGAAGCGAAGTCTTCCTTGAAAATTCAGTAAATACTATGAATAATATCAAATTTTATAAATACCAAGGCACTGGAAACGATTTTGTTATGATTGATAATCGTGATGAAAAATTTCCAGCTAGTCAAGCATACATTGAACACCTTTGCCACCGCCGTTTTGGCATTGGTGCAGATGGCCTAATTTTACTTCAAAACGACCCCAATTATGATTTCCGAATGGTATATTATAATGCCGATGGCAAAGAAGGAAGCATGTGTGGAAACGGAGGACGATGCACAGTAAGATTTGCTGAAGATTTAGGTATTTTTAAAGATAAAACAAAGTTTATTGCAGTCGATGGTGAACATTTAGCCGATGCCAATGAAGCGGTAATAGCCTTGAAAATGGGTGAAGTACATAGCATCGAACGCCACGATTTTTACGATTTCATGAATACAGGTTCACCACATTATGTTGCATTTGTGAAAGGAATCGAAAGCTTTGATGTATATAATGAAGGTAAGAAAATAAGATATTCTGACGAGTGGGTTGCTCGTGGTGGCACGAATGTAAACTTTGTTGAAGTAATTGATAATGAAACTATCTACGTACGTACATACGAACGTGGCGTTGAAGATGAAACCTATTCCTGCGGGACGGGAGTAACTGCATCTGCTCTTTCAACATTCTTACGTTTTGGAATGAAAAGCCCAATTAATGTAATTACCAAAGGAGGAAATTTAAAAGTTTCATTCAATGAAAACTTTACAGATATTCGTTTAATTGGCCCAGCAATGAAGGTTTTTGATGGTATTTTATAAAATAACCACGATTTAATAGGTTTAAAGCCCTAATTGCATCTGCAATTAGGGCTTTTGCTTTGATACTCAAACATTTAATTCAAAAACATTGCATAATCAAATCGTACTTCCTAATTTGGTAAACCTAATATTAAATACGAAAATACTATGTCCGAATTTGTATTGGCCATCGAATGGCAAGGATTTGAAAAAGATAAATATGTTCACACAGTATTAGAAGATAATATTCTCCCACCTTATATAGCTCAATGTAGATGGTTTGCGGGTAAAGCACGGCAGATAAAACTTTTAAAAGTGAAAGATACCGTACACTTTGAGTCGTTTATTTTTATGACTTTCGAAGTAAAATACGATGAGGGCGACTCTGAGCTTTATTTACTACCCCTTTCTTTTGTTGAAGAAAATACGCAAGAAATAGCCCCAAAAGGCGTACTATGTAAAGCCAGTATGGACGAAAAAATTGGTTTACTGGTTGATGCCATTTATGATGAAAAATTTCGTGCTAAACTATTTACCAGCGTATTTCATCAATCAACTTTCCCACAACACAATGATGATTCTTTAGTGTTTGCGAAAGGGAAAGCATTCGTTGAAGAAACGGATGAAATAGACTCAATTTTACCCAATATCGACTCCTCTAACTCGGCAATGATTTTTGGAGGAAAATATTTTCTAAAGCTTTACCGTAAAATCTTTGCTGAGACAAATCCTGAAGCAGAAATGGTTGAGTTTATCACTCAAAATTCTGATTTCAGAAATATTCCAAGATTTGCGGGAAGTGTTTCTTGGAAACGAGAAACTGCTCCAGAAATTACTTTTGGTGTAATGGTCGAAGTGATACAAAGCTTGAAAGATGACTGGAGTATGACAGGCGACTATCTAAATGATTTCTTAGAAGCTTTTGTGGAAGGCAATTTCCAAATTAAAGAGTCGGTTTTTGACAAGGTTTCTTTATTAGCACATCGAACCGCAGAAATGCACAAGGCTCTTTTTGCTCTCAGAGGAGCCGATTCTTTCAATGCCGAACCATTTGACCGACAATATCGCCGCTTTTTACACGAAAAGTTCGAAAATCTTCTTGAACGGAGATATAATTTATTGACCGAAAATTATTTAAAACTTGATGGTCAAGCACAGGCACTCGCTTGGAAATTCATGGAATCTAAGGATATGATTCTTGAATTTATAGACCAAGTTTTAACTCGTCCGCTATTTTCCTATCGAACAAGAATTCATGGAGACTACCATTTAGGACAAGTTTTAGCCACAGAACATGATTTAGTAATAATAGATTTTGAAGGGGAACCAGAAAGTACAATTACTGAGCGGAAAATTAAACATTCTCCACTTAAAGATGTAGCGGGTATGATTCGCTCATATCACTATGCTGTTGCAGCTAAATTATTCAATGCCACCGAAACAAGCACTATTGAACCTAAGGTTCTCCAAAGAGCAGCCGATAGATGGTATAAACTGATTAAAGATACTTATTTAGATGAGTATCTAGGCGTCTTCGGGAGTCCACATCCATTATTTAAGGATAATAATGAAATTAATTATCTCTTACTTTTCCACCTATTAGAAAAAGCAGTTTATGAAATTGGCTACGAAGTAAATTATCGACCAAGTTGGGTAAAAATACCTCTTATTGGTATTGCGGAAGTGCTAATGGAGGTTGAAAAATTAAGGAGATAAACAAAGTAACAACTAAATGAATCAATATTACAAAAATTTATTTGAGCACGAATATTGGGCAAATTTAAAAGTTTTAGAAAGCATCATTCATTCATCTACTCCACCTCAAAGGGCTATTGAAATTTTTTCACATATAATTGCAGCCCAAAGAATTTGGCTAGATAGAATAATGGCAAAAAAAAAGAAGTACGTGTTTGGGAAGTTTTTGATGTAAACATAATGCTTGAACTGCTCGAAATAAATTTTGCTGATATAAATAAAGTAATTAAAAAAGAAGAAATGGGGCAGTTAATTGCCTATCATAATACCAAAGGAGATAGTTTTACAAATACAATTAGCGAAATATTTTCACATTTGCTACTCCATTCAGCGTATCATAGAGGGCAAGTGGTTATATTGTTAAAAGGAAATATTGAACAATTACCCATGACCGATTATATCTTATTCAAGAGATAATTTAAAATTAATCTAATCAATGAATCATATACCAACATTATCAGAAATTCAAGAAGCACACGAAAGAATCAAACCTTTCATTCATCACACCCCAGTACTAACTTCAGCCAGTATCAACCAACTTGCAGGGTGTGAAATTTATTTTAAATGTGAAAATTTTCAAAAAATTGGAGCATTTAAAGCCCGTGGAGGTATGAATGCCGTGCTTTCACTATCACCTGAAGAACAAGAAAAAGGCATTACCACCCATTCATCTGGCAATCATGCCCAAGCCATCGCTTTAGCAGCCAAAGCAGTTGGCACAAAGGCATATATTGTGATGCCTAGCAATGCCCCTAACATAAAGAAAAATGGCGTAAAAGCACTGAATGGTGAAATAATTGAATGTGAACCTACACTAGAAGCACGTGAATCGACTGTTCAACAAGTAATTGAACGTACTGGTGCAACTTTTGTTCATCCATTTAATAACTACGATGTAATTGCAGGACAAGCAACAGCAACTGTTGAGCTTATTGGAGAAGTGACCCATTTAGACGTCATTATGGCTCCCGTCGGTGGTGGTGGTCTATTAAGTGGTACGGCACTGGCAACCCATTATCTGTTACCCAATGCCGAAGTAATTGCAGGTGAACCAGAAGGTGCCGCTGATGCAGTTTTATCATTCAAAACAGGTAAAGTAGAAAAAGCACCTTATATCAAAACCATTGCTGATGGCCTTATGACAACTCTTGGAGATAAAACATTGGAGATAATTAGAAAGTATGTAAAAGATATAATCATCGTGAGTGATGAAGAAATTATTGCCGCAATGAAGCTAATTTGGGAAAGATTAAAAATTGTAATCGAACCCTCATGTGCAGTTCCATTTGCCGCACTTTTAAAAGAAAAAGAAAGATTCAAAGGTAAAAGAGTTGGAATTATACTTACGGGTGGAAATGTAGATTTGGGTAAATTACCATTCTAAAAATTTACTTTTTTTTTACCAAAAGGCTTGTTAGTCAATTACTAACAAGCTTTTTTATTTTGTATATTTACATTCTATCTATTCAATTAAAACAAAATTACCAATGAATCTACCATTACAACCGGCAAAGAGACACTTCTTTGTTTGGGTTTTACTTTTATTCACCATTAATTTAAGTTTTTCCCAAAATCAAAAGGTTTTGGTTTTCTCCAAAACCAAAGGTTGGAAGCATAGTTGTATTCCGTTTGGCATAAGAGCTATTCAAAAATTAGGGCAAGAAAATAATTTTTTAGTTGATACAACAACTAATTCTTCACTCTTCACCGACCAAAATTTACAAAAGTATTCAACTGTCATTTTTAACTGTACCACGGGCGATGTGTTGAATAATGAACAACAAGCAGCTTTCGAACGCTACATTCAAGCAGGTGGTGGCTATGTTGGTATTCACTCTGCTACTGATACCGAATATAATTGGCCTTGGTATGGCGAATTAGTTGGAGCGTATTTCGGTAGTCATCCAAACAACTCAAATATTAGAAAAGCGATTATTGATGTAACAGAAAAAAAACATATTTCAACTAGTCATTTACCAACTAGATGGGAACGCACAGATGAGTGGTATAGTTTTAAATATATTTACCACGGCATCAAACCATTAATGTATTTGGATGAAAATACCTATGAAGGAGGAACCAATGGGGGAAATCACCCAATTGCTTGGTATCATGAGTACGATGGCGGCCGTGCCTTCTACACTGCCAATGGACATACGGATGAAAGTTATTCAGACCCAATGTTTTTAGAGCATTTACTAGGTGGAATTAAATATGCTATGGGTGAAAGTAAACCATTAAATTATTCCAAATCATACGCAAAAGCAGTTCCAGAAGAAAATCGTTTTGAAAAAACAGTATTAGTAAATGACCTCAATAATCCAATGGAATTGGCTGTTTCTAAAGATGGAAGAGTATTTTTTACTGAATTAGCTGGAAATTTATCAGTTTTCGATACAAAAACGAATAAACACAAACTCATACATCGCTTCCCAGTTGTGATGAAAGGTGGAACTGGGCTAATAGGTATTACACTCGACCCTAACTTCGAAAAAAATCAATGGATTTATCTCTATTATTCACCACCAATTGAAGGCGAACCCATTTTATTTAATCTTTCTCGATTTAAGCTTTCACCAAATAATATACTAGATTTAGCATCTGAAAAAATATTGTTACAAGTTCCCGTTCAAATAAACAGTGGAGCACACCATGGAGGTTCTCTGGCCTTCGATAAAGACGGGAATTTAATCCTTTCAACTGGAGATGGAACTACGCCATTCCCATCTGATGGCTATGCACCTATTGATGAAAGACGAGAGGAAAAATATTATTCTATGGATGCTCAAAGATCTTCTGCAAATACGAATGATTTAAAAGGAAAAATATTAAAAATTCACCCTGAAGCCGATGGAACCTATACTATTCCTCAGGGAAATATGTTCCCCAAAGGAACACCCAATACCCGCCCCGAAATCTTTGCAATGGGTTGTAGAAACCCTTATAGAATTGCCGTTAATCCAAAAACTTCTACCATTTATTGGGGAGAAATTGGGCCAGATGCTGGGGAAGACAAAGAAAGAGGCCCAAGAGGTTATGATGAGTTTAACCAAGCAAAAAAGCCGGGAAATTATGGATGGCCTTACTTTGTAGGTAATAATTATGCCTATGCTAAATGGGACTTTGAAAGTGGTAAAGCGGGTCCGAAGTTCGACCCTTTAAAACCAATTAATAACTCACCAAATAATACTGGCTTAAGAGAACTACCACCAGCAACACCTCCAATTATTTGGTATCCTTATTCTCTTTCGCCTGAATTTCCTGAACTTGGTTTAGGCGGTAGAAGTGCTATGGCTGGTCAATTCTATACTTACAATAAAAACTCGGGTTCAAATAAAAAAATTCCTGAATACTACGATGGTGCCCTTTTTGTATTTGATTGGATGAGAAATTGGATGTTAGCATTAAGATTCGATGAAAACGAAAACTATGTTAGAAACGAAAAATTCATGCCAATCAACGGTGATTTTCGTCGCCCAATCGACTTAGCATTTAGTAATGAAGGTATCATGTATATTCTGGAATATGGTTCAGTATATGGTGCGGATAATGTTGATGCTCGACTTGTAAAAGTTGAGTATAATTCAGGTAATAGAGCACCCAATGCGGAATCTTATTTTGCAGACAGTCAGTTAATTGACAAAATAAATGCTCAATCATTTATCACTTCTGAGACTAGGAATTTTCCAAAACCAAAAGAAATTATTGGGAAAGCCCCACTTACAGTTAAAGTAGTTGGTAGAGGAACAGACCTTGATTTTGATGACAAACTTACTTACAAATGGATTGCCAATAACACTGTAATTTCTGAAAAACCTACTACCGAATATACTTTCACAAAGGGTGGGAAATATAAATTAATATTTAAAGTAACAGACCAAAAGGGACTTTCAAAAACTGATACTTTAGTTGCAATTATTGGTAATGAAAAACCTCAAGTAAGCATTGTTTCTGCTCAAAATAAGTCATTTTACTGGGATGAAAAACCTTTTAATTATTCAGTTGTTGTGAAAGATCACGAGGATAAAGTCATCAATCCAAAGAAAATTAAAGTTCAGTACAATTACAATCCACAGCCTTACAGTCCTGCCAATGAAAGTACAGATTCTAAAGCCATTTCAACAGTTGAGTCTGGTTCATTAGGAAAAACTTTGATGGAAGCGAGCGACTGCAAAGCCTGCCATACAGTTGATAAAAAAGCAGTAGGTCCTTCTTTTATTGAGGTATCAAAAAGATATTCTGGAAGAGAAGGTTCTATACAATTGCTCACAAACAAAATTATTGAAGGTGGTGGTGGTAATTGGGGAACTACCCATGTAATGGCAGCACATCCTCAATTAGCCAAACAAGATGTAACCGAAATGGTTAAATATATTTTGTCTTTAAGCGACCCTAAAAAAGAATTTAAGAATATCCCAGTCAATGGAAATTTAAGTTTAACTGCCCATCAAGCAGATTCGCCAAAAGGTTTTTATACTCTAAAAAGTACCTATACTGATAACAAAACTGCGGTTGCACCTGCCCAAACTGGTCAAGAAGTTTTAAGATTAAATTATCATGTTCTAAGAGCAATGGATGCCGATGCACATCCTGGTTTTAATTTCGAATGGGGTCAGCTCCGTCAAGGTGATTCTAAAGCCTATCTTCAATTTAAACATGTAGATTTAACAAATATTCGCTCAATTAGTTTTGAGTATGCCTCATTAGATAAAAGTGGCGAAATTGAAGTTAGAAAAAATTCAGTTGCGGGGCCTGTGATTGGTAAAGTTACCTACACTCCTACAGGGAATTGGGATAAAATGGCTTGGGTCGAATGTAGTTTAAAAAATTTAGAGGAAGGTTTTATGGATTTATATTTTGTTGCAATCAAACGAGATAAACCTAGTGATAAAATCATAAAGTTTAAATCCATCAAGTTTAATTAAATTTAAAAAAGGGGTATTTAAACATACCCCTTTTTTATTCATTTAAAAATAAATCTACAAATTCAAATTTTTCACCATCAAACAATCCTAAATCGCTAAGCTTTAAGCTTGGAATTACCAAAAGTGCCATAAACGACAAACTCATAAAGGGTGAATTTAACGAACTTTTTAACTGCTCTTTCACAAATTTATCTATTGTAGTATAACTTTCTGCAACCATATAACCATCTGCACTGCTCATTAATCCAGCGACAGGTAAACCTAAAACCCCCTTTTTAGTATTACTAACAGCCGAAACACCTCCCTTTTCACGAATAATTAAATTTATAGCTTCAGCGATTGATACATCATCTACACCCACAGCAATAATGTTGTGTGAGTCATGTCCAACTGATGAGGCAATAGCCCCTTCTTTTAATCCATAATTTTTAATAAAAGCAATTGATGGAGCAGAAGTTTTATAGCGATTCAAAACAACTATTTTTAAAACATCATTATCTAAATCCGAAACAACGAATCCATTTTCAACTTTGGGTTTAACCAATAATTCATTGGTAATAAGCTGGCCATCAATGACTTCAATGACCCTCATTTGGTTAACTCTCTCTGGTAACTCTATCTTTAATTGACTAGCTGTAATTGGTTCACAATTAAAGTTATTAATTTCTTTGCTCTGCAAGTTTTCTATAAATGTTACCCCTTTTTCTGCTACTTTTTCGCCATTGATATAAGTTTCTTCAATATTAAATTCTTCAAGACTATCAACCACAATAAAATCTGCCCAATCACCTTCTCTCAGTAACCCAATTCCCATTCTATAATGTAAAATTGGATTAATCGTGGCCATTCTGAGAACCTTGAATTTATCAATACCTTTTTTTATTGCTCTTTTAATCAGTTGATTAATATGCCCTTCAACCAAATTATCTGGGTGCTTATCATCTGAGCAAAACATCATATCAGCATAATAATCTTCAGCTAAGGGGATTAATTCTTCGAAGTTTTTGGCTGCACTTCCCTCTCTAATTAAGATTTTCATACCCAACTTTAACTTCTCTAATGCCTCAGCCTTCGTAAAACATTCATGGTCTGTCTCAATACCAGCACTGATGTATTTTTTTGCAGCTGCACCTCTTAAACCCGGAGCATGACCATCTACTGGCTTATTATAAGCATGTGCAAGTGCAATTTTTTCCAATACAAGGGGGTCATCATTCAAAACACCCGGAAAATTCATCATTTCAGCTAAATACCCAACCTCTTTGAATGAAAAAAGGTAAGCGATATCTTTGAGTGATATTTCAGCCCCTGCCGTTTCGAAGGTAGTTGCTGGAACACAAGAAGGTGCCCCAAAACAAAATTTAAACGGTACACGTTTACCGTCCTCAATCATAAACTCAACACCTCTAACACCTAATACATTGGCGATTTCGTGCGGGTCAGATACAGTCCCTACAGTTCCATGAACAACTGCCAAACGGGCAAATTGTGCAGGGGTAAGCATTGAACTTTCTATATGTACATGAGAATCTACAAGACCTGGCAATATATACCTCTCTCCAACCCTTTCTGCACCATTAAGATTAATTTGATGGATTCTAGCATTTTCTATCGTTATTGTTCCGTAAGAAATAGTTCCATCGAATACATTGACAATATTGGCACTTAAGTTTATCATCGAATAACTTGGGGTTTCATTTTTCCATGTAAATTAAACGTTTTTTTACAAAAACGTATCAAATAATCACAATGAAAATATTTATTAAAATGAATAATAAAGAATTATCAATTTAATGTAAGAAATCTATTAAAATAATCGTCTAAATTTTTGTAATCTAGTTATCCAAAGTAGGATTTTTTTGACAAATATTTAAACCATTAAATAATTTTTTTGATAAAAAAAACTTTGCAGAAACATTATAAAAAGTAAAAAGTCATCCAATAATATCAGATGACTTTAAGTCTATTGAGTGAACCTTTTTGAATACTTTATTGATAAAAACGTTAATTTAATACGCTTTTTTTTTCATGGAAATGTATTTTGCGAACAAAACCAAATTATCCAAAATCATGCCAAACATCACATATTAAACTAATTTAAAGTTTACTACAATACTTACAGCAAATCAAACAGTTACAGCTTACATTTTTTATCTTACTTTTTTTGGCATAAATTTTGATAATGGCGTTCTTTAAAAAATATAAATAACAAAATGTTTTTTTGCACTAGATATAGCTAAAGTTTATTTTTTTAGAAATTAAAATTGAACCCAATGATAAATCAAAATGAAAGACTAGTTCAGTGCATAGATGCGTAAAGATTTAATATTTAGTTTTATCCTTATGCTATTGGTATACCTACTTACATAATACAAACTTTTGATGAAGTAGCAGATATTGAAATTGCTCCAATTATTTCTTTATAGATAATCATGTACATCGAACAATAATTGGTACACTGGCAGGTTTCTTAGAAGAAATATACCAAGTGTTGACATCAATCTCAATTGCAACAATTGTTAATCTAAAAATGTCTTTCTCCCGGCTCACGCTTAGCAAGCATCACCGCACCCGCCATCGCTACTAAAAATAAAACTGATACTAACTCAAAAGGAAGTAAATACTCTCCGTATAAAGATTTACCTAGCACTTCAACCATGCCTGTTTGCGAATTAAAACCAAACTTTTCAGCTCCTTCTTTTCCCGCTCTTCTCAAGAATAAAATCAAAACACCTCCCAACAGAACTGCAGTTGCAATTGCTGCAGTAATAATCTTGTTGTTTTTTAGCTCATCTGATTCCTGTCTCAGATTCAAGAACATGATTACAAATAAGAAAAGAACCATGATTGCACCTGCATAGACAATGATGTTTACCGCAGCTAAAAACTGTGCGTTTAATAGAATATAGTGTGCAGAAATTGAAAAAAAGGTAACAATCAAATAAATTACACTATGAACAGGGTTTTTCGACATAATTGTACCCAATGCCCCGAAAAGTGTAAGCACTGAAAGAATTGCGAAAGTATACCAAATTGGCGGTAAGCTAAGAATATTTTGCATAATTTGTATCTAATCTGTGGCAAGAAGCCTAAATGAATGATTTTTTACTTCCAAAGTTTCATGGCATCTTCTTTTGTCCATGCATCTCTATGATAGCGTTGATTCATATCTTCTACCAACTGGTCTTTACCGTAAATTACATCAGAACGGTCTGTGAAAACTGGAACGAATTTATCATGGCGTAAATAAACAGCCTGTTTCGGACAAGCCTCTTCACATAAACCACAGAAAATACAACGCAACATATTAATTTCATATACTGCGGCATATTTTTCTTCGCGATATAGATGCTCTTCGCCTTTCACACGTTCTTGTGCAACCATTGAAATTGCTTCAGCAGGACATGCAACTGCACAAAGTCCACATGCTGTACAACGTTCACGGCCTTCTTCATCTCTTTTCAAGATGTGATGTCCACGAAAAACTGGCCCTAAATATCGTTTTTGTTCAGGGTATTCAATTGTAGCTTTCTTTTGAAAGAAGTGCTTAATAGTAATACCTAAGCCTGTTGCGAGTGAAGGTAAATAGCTTCTCTCAAACAAACTCATCTCGGATTTATCAGTTTTTTTTGCTCTATTAGTTAACTGCATAATCTTTATAATTTAGCCCATTAATTATTAAGGGCTTAACAACATTCATTTTATAAATTTGAGAAACACTCTCTTAATTTATGCCCCTAAAACTGCATTTTTCTTTTTAGGGCGAAATGACCAAGCAATTGAGATGATAGTAACCAAAATTGCTAGACCTACCCAAATACCAATTAATTTGTACCCAGATAAAATTGCCGCTGCTGTTACAACAAGGTTCCCAACTGCTAAAGGAATTAAGCCTTTCCAACCTAGATTCATTAGTTGGTCATAACGGAATCTTGGTACTGTCCAACGAACCCACATAAAGAAGAAAATTCCAAATAAAATTTTGGTAAACATCGAACCAATACCAACCAATGTGGCAATATTATGTCCTAAATTTAAGCCTAAAGCACTAACTAACTGTGTTTCAACAAAATCCATACCTGGATAATTATACCCACCAAAAAATAAACAAGCTGTTACAGCAGAAGAAGAGAACATATTTATATACTCAGCGAAAAGGTAAAAACCTAATTTCATAGAGCTATATTCTGTATGATATCCACCAACTAATTCGTTTTCACATTCTGGTAAGTCAAATGGCGTACGGTTACATTCAGCAAATGCACAAACAATGAATATCAGAAATCCGAGTGGTTGATAAAACACGTTCCAATTTCCACCATGTTGTTGTTCAACGATTTCACGTACTGATAATGTACCCGACATCATCAAAATTGCAATAATCGACATACCCATTGCAAGTTCATAACTAATGTTTTGTGAAGCCGCACGAATAGCACCTAACAAAGAGAATTTATTATTCGATGCCCAACCGCCAATCATTAAGCCATAAACACCCAATGAAACAACACCAAAGATGTAAAGAATACCAATATTAATTTCAATACCTTGTACAAAAACCTCTTTACTTCCAATCATAAATGAATCCCCAAAAGGAACTACTGCACTAGACATCAAGGCGGTGAACATTGATAAACATGGACCTAAGATAAATAACCAACGGTCTGCTTCTGCAGGTATGAAATCTTCTTTGAAGAACATTTTTCCCGCATCAGCTAAGGGTTGTAATAAACCACCCCAACCAGCACGGTTAGGCCCACGGCGGTCTTGAATATAAGCTGCAACCTTACGCTCAGCCCAAGTTGAATAAGCTGCAATACCTAAAGTGATAGCAAAAATTACGATAATAATAAGAGCTTTCCAAAGAAACATGCTTTCGGTAAGCCATTGTACAAAAGAACTCATAATAAAAAATTTACGAAGTACAATTGATGAAATATGAACTCTAAGAGTCGATACTTCGAATTTATTTTAATAATCTATTTCAAAAGAATTACTTTTTGAAGAAACCTTCATTCTTCTTCATTAAAGCTTTGTAATCATCTGATTGTTTGATTTCGGCCATTTCATTTACGTATGGACGCGTATCATCAATATTTTTGAATTGAGATTCTGCTAATTTCAAGGCAAACTCTGGTTTCTTCACTAAGTTTCCAGCATATTTATTAGCTGAAATAACTGAGGCTCTGTTTACCTTTGAAGGCCCTTCGATTGTCCAATCGCTAGTTTTCTTTCTTTCGAAGCGACAAGTATTACAAATGAATTCTTTTACTTCACCCCATTCATTTTTACGAGCAGTTACACGAATTACCTCGTCTCCTCTATACCATAATTGAACATTTCCACTGCATTTTTCGCAATTACAATGTGCATCAACAGGTTTTGAGAACCAGACACGATTCTTAAAACGGTATGTTTTATCCGTTAACGCTCCTACTGGGCACACATCAATAACGTTTCCTGAGAAGTCATTATCAATGGCTTTACCAATATAAGTTGAAATTTCGGCGTGGTCTCCTCTACCCATTACACCATGCACACGGCCGTCGGTAATTTGGTCTGCTGTATAAACGCATCTATAACACAATACACAACGAGTCATGTGTAATTGGATGTAAGGACCAATATCTTCTTTCTCAAACGTACGACGTTCTTCTTGGTAGCGAGTTGTACTTACACCATTTTCAAAAGCAAAATCTTGTAAATGGCACTCACCTGCTTGGTCACAAATTGGACAATCAAGTGGATGATTTAATAACAAAAACTCAACCACACCTTTACGTGCTTCTACAACTTGTGGATTAGTAAAGTTTTCAACCACCATACCATCTTGCACTTGTGTAATACAAGAAGCAACTAATTTAGGCATTGGGCGTGGGTCTTTGGCAGAACCAGCAGACACTTTTACTAAACAAGCACGACATTTACCGCCCGAACCTTTCAAAGGTTCGTAGTAGCACATTGCTGGAGGAGCTACCTCTGGACCGATTTTACGAGCTGCCTGCATGATTGTTGTGCCCGGAGCAACTTCAATTTCAATGCCGTCAACTGTAACTTTGAACATTGTTGGTTTTATATCTTCCATCAGTCTTTCTGATAAATAAACTTCAATTTTTTTTTTATTTAAGCTATATTAAACTAACACAGCACCTTGGTAAACAGCACCAGGTTTGATAGCTTCATTTGGATGCTTGATGTGCCATTCAAATTCATCACGGAAATGACGAATTGCACTTGCTACTGGCCAAGAAGCCGCATCGCCTAGTGGACAAATTGTATTTCCTTCAATTTTCTTAGAAACATCAACCAATAAATCTATGTCACTCATTGAACCTTTACCATGCTCAATTCGATTTAATACCTTTTGCATCCAACCAGTTCCTTCACGGCAAGGAGAACATTGTCCGCAAGATTCATGCTCGTAAAAACGTGAGAAATTCCAAGTATTACGTACGATACAAGCCGTTTCATCAAAAACGATAAAACCTCCCGAACCTAACATCGTTCCTGTTGCAAATCCTCCGTCTGATAGCGACTCATAAGACATCAATCTATCTTCGCCGTTGGCATTTTTTAAGAATAATGTACCCGGTACAATTGGAACTGAAGAACCTCCAGCAACAACTGCCTTTAGGCGATGTCCTGTGCGAACGCCTCCACAATACTCATCAGAGTTCAAGAATTCATCACAAGATAAACCTAACTCAATTTCGTATACCCCAGGTTTATTGATATGTCCTGAAGCTGAAATCAATTTTGTACCTGTACTTTTACCAACACCTACTGCAGCATAAGCCTCACCACCATTGTTGATAATCCAAGAAACAGTTGAAATTGATTCAACATTATTTACTACCGTTGGCGATTGATAAAGACCTTTTACCGCAGGGAAAGGTGGCTTGTTACGTGGATTACCACGTTTACCTTCCAATGATTCTAAAAGGGCTGTTTCTTCTCCGCAAATGTAAGCACCACCGCCTGGTTGAACTACTAATTCTAAATCGTAGCCGCTTCCAAGGATATTTTTACCTAAGAAACCAGCAGCTTTAGCCTCTTCAATGGCTTTTTCAAGAATACGCACAACGTACATCAATTCACCTCTCACATAAATGAAAGATTTATTTGCACCTAGAGCATAGCTTGATATAATCATCCCCTCAACTAATAAATGAGGGATAGTTTTCATCAAATAATGGTCTTTGAAAGTACCTGGTTCAGACTCATCGGCATTACATACCAAATAACGTGGAACACCTTCAGGTTTTGCTAAAAATGACCACTTCATTCCCATGGGGAAACCTGCACCTCCGCGACCACGAACGCCTGACTTTTTAACTTCTTCAACAACCTCATCAGGAGTCATTTTCTTCAAAGCTTTTTCCACAGCAGTGTAACCGCCTTTTTTACGGTAAACTTCGAAAGTATCGATTCCTGGTGTATTACAATGTTCGGTTAATATTTTTAGTGACATATCTCTTTATTACTTAGAAAGTTCTTCAATAATTTCGTCAACTTTCTGGTTGTTCAAGTGCATATAATATTTTTCACGAATTTGGAAACAAGGTCCCCAACCACAAGCAGCCAAACATTCAACTTCTTTCAAAGTAAATAGACCATCAGAAGTAGTTTCTCCTTTCTTAATGCCTAATTTCTTTTGTAAATGGTCGAAAACTTCTTCACCACCCATCAATACACATGGGCCTGTACGGCAATACTCAATTACGTGCTTACCTACCGGCTCTAAGTGAAACATTGTATAAAATGTTGCCACTTCATAAACCTCAACAGGCTTGATGTTTAATAAACTTGCTACATAATCCATTACTTCAGTACTCATCCATGCAAATTGCTCTTGAGCTAAGTGCATGATTGGTAATAGAGCTGACTTCTGACGTCCTTCTGGATAACGAGCAATAATTTCTTGGACTTTCGCCAATCTTTCGGGTGTAAAAACTATATTTTTATTCTCAGTCATTGTATAATCATTTATTAAGCATCTAACTCACCAGCAATTACGTTTAAGCTACTCATAATTGCGATGGCATCAGAAATTGATACACCTTTGCACATCTCTGGGTATGCTTGATAATAAATAAAGCTCGGACGACGGAAGTGTAAACGGTAAGGAGCACGTCCACCATCACTCACCAAATAAAATCCAAGTTCTCCATTACCCCCTTCAACAGCGTGATAAACTTCACCAGCTGGTGCATCGATTTCTCCCATTACAATCTTGAAATGATAAATCAAGGCTTCCATGTTTTTGTAAACATCATGCTTTGGAGGAAGGTAATAATGGTTTGCATTCGCGTAATATGGCCCTTCTGGAAGATTATCAAGTGCTTGACGGATGATTTTCATACTTTCCCACATTTCTTGGTTACGAACCATGAAACGGTCGTATGTATCTCCATTGTGTCCTACTGGAATATCAAATTCAAAATCTTCATACGAAGAGTATGGCTCCATTACACGAACATCATAGTCAATACCTGCTGCACGAAGATTTGGTCCAGTAAAACCGTATTCCAATGCTCGTTCACCAGTAATTGGACCTACATTCACAACTCTATCAATAAATATTCTATTTCTATTGAAAAGTTTTTCAAATTCGGCTAAAACCTTCGGTAAACTATTATTAACTAAGTCTTTAATTTTAGCAATTGCAGTTGGTGAAAGGTCTCTTTCCATGCCACCAATTCTACCCATGTTGGTAGTTAAACGTGCTCCACAGACTTCTTCGTAAATTTCATAGATTTTTTCACGCTCTTGAAAAACATACAAGAAACCTGAATAAGCACCAGTATCTACGCCTAAGATTGAGTTACAAATAATATGGTCAGCAATACGAGCAAGCTCCATCATGATAACACGGATGTACTGAGCTCTTTTAGGAACAGTAACCCCAAGTAATTTTTCTACTGTCATGTGCCAACCCATATTGTTGATGGGAGATGAACAGTAGTTCATACGGTCTGTGAGTGTCGTAATTTGATAGAAAGGGCGTCTTTCGGCAATTTTTTCAAAAGCACGGTGAATATAACCGATTGTTTGCTCACCAGAAACAATTTTCTCACCGTCCATTTTCAAGATATTTTGGAAAATACCGTGAGTGGCTGGGTGAGTTGGACCAAGGTTTAAGGTAGTAAGTTCGTTATCTTCAACGATTGGACGATTAAGTGCCAATGCATCTGATGTATTTTTTGGTATTAGTAAGTCTTCCATAAAACCGCTATCCTTCATTTAAGGACTTATAATGAAACTTATTCTATTTAGTTTTATCTTCCAAACAAGGCATCAATCTTATCTTGACGAGTAGCATCTTCGAGTGGATATTCTTTACGCATTGGAAAATAATCCATCTCTTCAATGTTCAAGATTCTGATTAATTTAGGGTGACCATCGAAAATGATTCCAAAGAAATCGTAAGTTTCTCTTTCCATCCAGTTTGCTGAAGGCCATATAGTGGTAGCAGTTGGAATGTGAATGTCTTCTTGCGATAAGAATACCTTTATACGAATTCTAACGTTATTTTCTAAACTATGCAGGTGATAAATCACTCCAAACTCAGCTCCTTGATTATCAGGAAGATGAATACCCGTTAAATCGGTTAAGAAAGTAAAACGGAACGTTTCGTGTTGTTTTAGATATTCAAGAAGCGATATGATATTCTGACGATTAGTGGTGAACGTAAGCAATCCCCAAGGTTCCTCAAAAGAATGCACGTTCTCGCCGTATTTGGCTACTATATCTTCAGCTATTTGTTGATTTGTCATTCTAATTCTAAAATTTAAGCTTTCTTCAAAACGAAATCTGTACTTTATTGAATATTGTATGATTGCAATAAAGACTGATATTCATCAGTATTTCTTCTGCGAAGTGACTCATTAATAGCCAATTCTTGGATTTGCATCAAACCATCCAAAATTTGTTCAGGACGAGGCGGGCAACCAGGCACATACACATCAACTGGAATAACGCGGTCAATACCTTGTAAAACAGAGTAAGTGTCGAACACACCACCACTTGAAGCACAAGCACCAACAGCAATCACCCAACGTGGTTCGGCCATTTGTAAATATACTTGCTTTACAATTGGAGCCATTTTCTTAGCTATTGTTCCCATAACCATTAGCAAATCTGCTTGACGAGGAGAGAAACTTGGACGTTCAGAACCAAATCGTGAAATATCGTAGTGAGCTCCCATCGTAGCCATAAACTCAATACCACAACAAGAAGTGGCAAATGGTAATGGCCATAAAGATTTACTACGTGCAATACCAATTACTTTTTCGAATGAAGTTGCAAAAAAGCCTGACCCTTCAAATCCTTCAGGAGCTTCTATAGTTTTTATTTGATTACTCATATTATCTGATTATCAATAGTATAATTGTAGGAACACAATTTCTATTATTCAACTAAGTGTTATATTAATTTGTTTGGGATCAAACAAATTATTAGTCTCTTTCCCAGTTCAATACGCCTTTACGTATGATATAGTAGAAACCAGCCATTAACAATGCTAGGAACACAACCATTTCTCCAAAGCCAAACCAACCTAATTTCTTGAAGTTAACCGCCCAAGGGTACATAAAAATAACCTCAACATCAAAAAGTACGAATAAAATGGCCGTTAAGAAATATTTGATTGATATAGGAGCACGAGCATCACCTACCGAGTCAATTCCACATTCAAATGGAGCATCTTTTTGTGAGCTACTTCGTTTTGGACCTATAGCATGAGTAACAAACATTGTTACTACGATGAATCCTATAGCAGCTAAAAGCTGTACTATAATTGGGAGAAAATCTGATGGCAAAAATTCTTTCATATCTAAATAATTAACAGTAGTCAAAATTGTTTAATAATCTATTTTAATCTTTTCACTTACTGTTGCCTTTTATGTTCCAAAATTACTATTGTTATACTTAGAAACAAAATAAAAAAGGGGTGAAAATATTTTCACCCCTTTTTTATTTGATAATTATTCGAGAAGATGCTTCATAATTCCCACTGTGTAGTCGAAGAATGTATTCTCCTTTCTCCAATTGTCTTAAATCAAGGGTTCGTTTTTCTTTCAAATCCGACAAATAACTTGTATAAACTTTCTCTCCAATTATATTAAATACGCTAATTATTGCATTTGGATTATCATCAATAGTTTCCAAAGTAATTATCCCATTTGGATTTGGATTTGGATATACTCTCAAGCCTTTATCAAGATATGGTACGAAAACATTAATGTTATTTGAATAAGTTGAAAAACATGTTAGATTTTTATTATCGGGCAATGGATATTTAACAATCGTTCTTACCGAGTAATTTCCTGAGGTATTCGCTTTTAAAATTGGGGTTATCGCTGAAAGCTCTTCATTATCTTTTTTCCAATTAAAAAGAATGTTAGACATTGATGTAGTTGGCAATATTGCTGATAACTGAAATGCCCCATCTACATTAAGAGTTGGGGATGGTGGGTTCTCCTTGACATCTACTGTGATTGAGTTCGGTTTCGAAAAACAGTTTTTTTCGTCTCTGATAGTCAATGTATAAACGCCCGCCCTATCTACTTTTATATCTTTACTATTTGAGCCATTACTCCAATAATAAGCAGCGGCATCGCTACTACTCAAAACTAATATCATTCCATTACAAATCGTATTAGATTGATTAGAGGTTGTGATGGTTGCAGTGGGAGAAGGTATATATTTTAAATTCAGTGAATCTGGAGATGATTCGCATCCATTTTCATCTTTTATAGCAAGTGTATATAAGCCTTCTTTTGAAGTATATATTTCTCTTGTTGATTCCCCTGTGCTCCATTTATAGCCAATTGCTGATTGAACGATTGGTGAAAGTTTAACCACATTTCCTTCACAAAAACTATCTAATCCTTCCACAACAATTTTTATTTGTGGTAATGAATTTACGGTTATTTTTTTTGAAATGACATCAGAAGTACAACCAAAAATATCTTTCACTCTTAAAGTATAAACACCGTCAGTTCTTACATTGATGGATTTGGTTGTAGCTCCAGTATTCCACAAATAGGTAGCAAAAGTATTTTCAGAAAATATATTAACACTTTTACCTAAACAGAAACTTGTTTCCCCATCAGCCAAAATATTTGTTGTAGGTCTTGGTCTATAAACCACATCAATAAAAGATTGTGATTCACATCCATTTTGTCCCTTTATTTTTAAATTATATGTACCCTCTTTACTAACAGTTATACGCTTAGACGTTTCGTTAGTATTCCACAAATACGAAACTCCATCGTTATTATTGGTATAAAGTTCAAGGGTTTCGTCTGGGCAAATAGGGATAGATTTTGTAGTATTAATAACATTTATTGGTGAAGGAATTGTACTAATACTAATCGAATTTGACACTTTAGATTTGCAGCCATTTAGAGAATAATTTACCACCGTATAATTTTCGGCCTTACGAGCAATGATTGACTGCCCTCTTTCACCATTACTCCAAACATTTCCAGTAGCTAAATTTGAAGTCAATACCACTCCTTGTCCATCACAAAAAGTAGTATTTCCATTAGCTGTAATGGAGGGTTGTGTTACATCATTATTGGGTGAAAGTGTAAATGGCTGTGAAAAAACTGTATTTCCAGCATCATCAATGGCTTTAAATGAATAGGTTCCACTTGTGGCTGAAATAACATTTGTAGTAATCCCATTACTCCATTTATAAAATGGGTAACCACCAGTACTGATTGTAAATTTATTAATTGTTGCGTCTGAATTACAAGCAATATTTACAACTGGTAAACTGCGAGCCATCAGTGGTTGTGAATTAGCAAAGAAATTCCTATCCAAAAAACTATTCCAATAGTCAGCAGCAACGGCTAAGCCATCATTAAAAAAATGTATACCATCTGCTCTAAAATTCGTACCAACAATTTCATCAGTACTTGGACCAGTGAAGACATTTGAAATTCTTTGGATTGTTAGGTTTTGGCCTTCGATTACCGCAGGCCAAACAAAAGGATTTCTTGATGAACGTGCAACTACCCATGCTAAATCATTCTTTCTTGCATCTGACCTACTTTTTTCAATAATCGTTTTTAGATTATTGTAATAATACTCAGCATTCGACTTATCATCACTTTCTCCCTGTTGCCACAAAACTCCTCTTACTCCTGTGCGTGTAACGTACTGTTGCAAAGCAGCCTTTAAACCTCTGTAAGGCATGCCTGCAACTTTCACAAATAATGGCAGCTCATTTCTCAAATCTTCACCTTCAGCGGAACGTCGCCAAACTTCACAACTTAAACCACCTAAGGCAGCTCCATAGAAAAGCACAGGCACATTTAGCTTTTGGACTAATTTATCACCAAGCCTTGCCCAAAACCATGGCACATAATTATATGGTGCCATTTTGGTATTATTGCCTAGTTGTGAGAACTGAAACGGAAGGTTATCCTCATTCAGAATGGGGTCATAATAGTTTATCGTTGAGACTCTATCGTCAGCAGCTCCAATTTGAGCACCCGAATAGGCAGGGTCTCCTTGGGCATTTGATTGACCTGCTACGATAAATACTTCTCCGATACCAACTTTTTCTAACTTAGTAGAAGCTACAATATTACCATTTAAAATACCTCTAGCCTCAATGTTATACCAACCACCACTTAATGTTATTGTGGTATTAAAAATTCCGTTATTATTAAAATTTTGTGCAACATTCCAAGAAGTTTCGGTACCTTGACCACTTGTTACAGGTACGGCTCTCACTTCAATTTTATCTAGTTGTTGGAAATAACTACCAGCAATGTTTATACTTGCTTGGTTCTGATTGTTTCTTTGAAAAACAATTCTTGTAACTGGAAAGGTTATCTGTATTTGCGAAAAAGAATCTAAAAGAATCAAATTCATTAACATGACTAACCCAATCTTCAAATAATTCATTTTTTTATGTATGGGTTCGGTTTTAAATACCTCATGCAAAATTAAAATGGGTATTTCCTTTAATCAATATTATATATACGATTCTTGATTAAAAAAATTATTCAAGTGTTAAAATACTATACTATCAATATAAAATGGAAAAAGTTTGAAATCGTTGGCAACAATCGCTTAATTATAAGAAATTGCAACTAATTATACTCAACACCTTAAGAAGCCTTATCACAGAACAAATGTTCATTTGGCATCTATTGAATAAAACCACTTAAAATAAATAACTACTAGATTACTTTTCCTATTATACTAACTAAATAATAATAGGTTGAGAATAAGTAAATTGTTGAATTACGGCTACCATTTTTTTGATAAGTGACAACAATTTTAATAGATTAGGGTAGAATAACATATCTATGCTCTTCAAGATTTAAGCTTTTACTATACAAATTTCCCAAGAAGCTCAATATGAACTAGAATGACAATTTTAAATTATATGAAAACGTTTTTATAACCTAGAGAAACAAAACCGTTTAACTTTCTAAGTTTTTATATTAAATCCTTAATTTTAGATTTAATCTTTTATTTCTCTAAATTCATCCAAATTAAGTCCTTTAACTCATCAATTCCTTGATTAGAAACTGCTGAGAAGCAAACAAATGGTAAATCTTCAGGTACTTTACTTTTAATTTTCTTTAATTGTTTTTCGTCAATCAAATCAATTTTTGAAATACCTAATAATCTCTTTTTATCTAATAGCTCTGGATTGTATTTTTTTAATTCTTTGAGAAGAGTTTTGTACTCTTTCATTGGATTTTCAGCAGCGGCTGAAACAACAAAAAGCAAAATTGAGTTTCGTTCAATGTGTCTTAGGAAGCGTAGACCTAATCCTTTACCTTCAGAAGCACCTTCAATAATTCCCGGAATATCAGCCATTACAAATGACTTGAAATTACGATAAGCTACTACACCAAGATTAGGAGTAAGAGTTGTAAAAGCATAGTCGGCTATCTCTGGTTTGGCTGCAGAAACTACTGAAAGTAAAGTCGATTTACCTGCATTTGGAAATCCTACAAGGCCAACATCTGCTAGAACTTTTAGCTCTAAAATTATCCAAGCTTCTTGTCCTGCATCACCAGATTGATGGTATTCGGGGGCTTGATTAACCGAATTTCTAAAATGCCAGTTACCCAAACCACCTCTTCCACCGGGTAATAAGATTATTTCTTGTCCATCACTCGTTACTTCTCCTATTATCTCTCCTGTTTCAGAGTCTTTAGCGATTGTACCAAGTGGAACTTCAATTATTTTATCTTCTCCTTGTCTGCCCGAACGACGTCCCCCCTCACCTGCTACACCGTGCTGGGCTTTGATGTGTTTTTGAAATTTTAAGTGCAAGAGTGTCCAATATTGAGCATTACCACGCAAGATAATGTGTCCACCTCTTCCACCATCACCGCCGTCAGGGCCTCCATTAGGAACGTGCTTTTCCCTTCTGAAATGCCTTGAACCAGCTCCTCCATTTCCAGAAACACAATTTATTTTTACGTAATCAATAAAGTTACTCGTCATATCTTAATACAATATATCAATGTACATACCTTGTGTAAACTAATTTAAAAAGTACACAATGTCCACATCATTCATTAAAATGAATTATTTTTTTGCTTCGTCAATTGCTGAACAAATAGCATTAAAAATTGACTCAATTTCTCCAATTCCATTTACCTTTACTACCTTACCTTGATTTTGGTAGTAAGGCAATACATGAATAGTTTTTGAGAAATACTCATCAATTCTTTTTATAAGTTTATCTTCATCATCATCTGCACGACCACTAACTTTTTTTCTTTCAGCAATTCTATTTTTAATTTCTTCCTCAGTCACATCTAATTGCAAAACGAGGTCGATTTTTTCTGATTTTCCTTCCAAAAATTTATCCAATGCCTCAGCCTGAGGGACAGTTCTTGGAAAACCATCAAAAATAAAACCTGTTGCATCTGGGTTATTTTGTACTTCCTCTTCCAACATTTCAATTGTTATTGAATCTGGAACAAGTAAGCCATCTGCTAAAATTTGTTTTACTTTTTGCCCCAAAGCTGTATTTTGGCTAATATGCATTCTGAACATATCACCAGTTGAAATGTGAGCTAATCGGTATTTATCAATAATCTTAGCTGATTGTGTACCCTTACCTGCACCCGGAGGCCCGAAAATAACTAAATTAAACATAATTGTGGTTCTTAAACTATTAAGAGGTTAGCTTTAGTGAATTTTAAAAAACTATGATTGGGCAAAAATAAATCATTATTTTAGAAAATATAAGTTTAAATAGAAATAAATTATCATTTAAAACAATAAAGTCTGGTAAATTATACCAGACTTTATTGTTTTAACCAATTTTAAAATCTTTGTTTAATTTTTTGGTTGAGCTCCCCCGCTAGGTGAATTATTATTTGGTGATGGTGTTGTACCTGCAGCAGGAGTTGTGCCAGCATTAATACTTTGCAACACTTGCTGTGCTTTAGTATTTGTTGGGTCAAACTTCAGAGCCAAATTCATAAATTCAGTAGCTTTAGCTGGATTTTTTTCAACTAACAATGCCTTGTAACCCAAATATCCATAAGCCTCTGAGAAATATTTAGCATTTTTAGGGTCTGCTTTATTAACATCAGTCGATAAATTCACATATTTTTCATAATATGGAGCAGCAGAGAATGTACTATCAACTGTTGTACCTAATGCATATTGTTTTGCACGAGCTTTTTGCATATATGGGAATAACCATGTGTCTTTATATAACTCAATTGCTTTTGAATATATAGTATCAGCTTTTGAGAAATTTCTTCCACGCATGTAAGCATCAGCTAAATTGTAATAATCTGTAGCTGTACCACCCTTTTTAGATACTGCAATTTGTTTTTCATAGCTTTCAGCAACTCTTGACCAATTTCTTTGTGCTTTGTATATATTCACAATTGCACCTCTATAATCATAAGTCGAGTCACCTTTTTCAATTGCAGTTTCCATATTGAAAACTGCTAATGAATCATTCAACTTCTTGTTTGCATCATCTTTAATACATGCATACCCACGACCTAACATACCCCAGTCAGAAGCTAAATGACGTTCTTTCGCTGCTTGATTCAAGAATTCGCCAATATTTTTTACACCATCTGCACATTCTCCTTTTTCAACTTGAATATAACCTTTCAAGCGGAATTTGATTGGGTCTTTTTCTGTATCAAAGATTTGATTCAAAATTGATAAAGCACCTTCATAATCTTTACTTGCAGTCGCTAACTTAATGTAACGTAACTTTTCAGCTGGCGTAGCTTCACTTTTTTCTAAAGCAAGTTTTGCATTTTTTGCCGCTTGTCCAAAGTTACCAAATGTAGTAAATAAATTACTTAAGTAATAGTAAGCAGGTGCGTATTCAGGGTCTGCAGCTATTGCCTCATTAAAGAAACCTTGAGCTTTTTGATATTGTTTTCCTTGATACCAAACACGACCCATTAATGTTTTAATCTTTGCTAATTTCTGACCCATATTTGCAGCATTTTCTAATGCAGTCATAGCAGCACCACCATCATTTTTGATGAGATAAGCTTTTGCCATTGCAATATAATAGTCAGGATTATTCTTAACTTTTTGCAAATCTAAGCCTGCTTGAATATTTGTTACTGCTTCGGCAGGGTCATTTACTTTGTCTGATAAAGCATACGCCTCACCAATTCTAAACATTACATCTGCGTTCTTATTTTTTGTATCTTTTTTAATCAAATCAAAATCAGCCTTTGCACCAGCTCTATCGCCCGATAATAACTTTACAGTTGCCAAGCCAACACGATTCAAAGGATCTGGACGCTTCGCATCAAGTGCTGCACCTTTTGTAAATGCATCTTTAGCTTTTTCCAAATCATTGGCTCCATCTTGAAGATTAAGATAATAATAGCCGAGATAATAATAGTTTTCTGCCGTTGGAGCCGATGATACCAATTGCTTGAAAATAGTTTCAGCAGCATTATATCGCTCAGCATCCAAGTTTTTCAGTCCGTCCTGCACAGTTTGTGCCATTGTTTGGAACGACGCCAGCACAGCTACTGCTGCTACTGCCAAAGATTTCAAAATCTTGTTCATTTACACTCTAAAAGTTAGGTTTACAGATTTTTTGATTTATATAAATACTAAGCAAAGTTAATAAAAATGTGTATTAGTTAAAAAAAATATTTAAAAACCTCAATTTTATTATTTTGCTTTTTCACAATTAGACAGATTTTTGTTTCGATAGTTATAAAAATATTTGTTATTCATTTGTTAAAACAAATCAAAAATAACTTATATGAATTAAGGTAATTTACCCATAGGTTTCCTATCAATAATAATCTCACGATTATATATATAATAAGGTAATAAACCTGATTTTTCAACAACTAATTGCCCGATTTGTGCACAACAAAATCTAATGAATGCACTTGTTAAGCCGTAGCCTTTCTTGGTATGTAGAATTATTTTTCTTTCAAAAGGGTATTTACGTGCCTTTAGATTTGCAGTTGTAGGCGTGTAGAATTTATCATTTTCTTTGCCCGCTGAAATTCCTATCACGTGTATTGTATTCATGAAAAATTGGCTTTTCGAATCATCAATATCACTTATCCAGTTTGCACCAATAAAACCAATTGCATTTGTATTTTTCTTAATGTATTCAATCACATCCTGATTCCCATCTGCAGCAAAAATATTGGCATTTTTAACATCCTTGATGCCAAGCCTTTGCATCATGTAATTTAAATTACTTGAGCTACTATTATCAAATACTAATTTAATATCCTTATTCTTATTGCCTTCAAACATTTCTTTCAAATCTGAAGCAGATAAGTTTTTAATTGAGCTATTCAAATTTGAAATAATTGCTACTCCATCAAGAGCCATTTTGGCTGGCAAATAAGGAATTTTATTTGAAGTATATACTTCCTGCTCATTTGCAGTTGCTTCACGCGTCACGATGGCAATATTTACTGAATCGTTCATCATCAACGACATTGCTCGTTGTTCAGGTACATAAACCACGTTAATTTTTGCTTTTGGATAATGAGCATTGTAAGCCATTACTTCAGCATCTACTATTGGCTTAACAGATTCATCCGCAGCAATAGTAATTTCACCCTCATTAGGTAAATCCTGTTTTTCTTGTGAATTACATTGCCACAAAAGCAATGACACAACAATAAATACAAAAATCCTTTTCATGTTCATCTGCTAAGATTAAGATTTGGACGTAAAATTATGAATTAATTTTACTAAGTCAATTCTATTTAGATTATTTTCTAAATATATAAACAATTCTTTCTCCAAATAAATTCAAAAAAAACAAAATAGGTCACTTCGTTTCCGAAATGACCTATTTATATTAAAAAGAAAGAGCTTAGTTTTGGTTTTTAAACGCATGATAAGCAGTCCATCCTCTGAAACAACCGTATAATACTACCAAAATGCCCATAGCATAAGATACATTTACGGAAAGCGGAACTAGAAGCCATTGTCGTTTAATAACGTAAATACCCATTATGATATATCCTAGTGCTGTTAAAGCTCGTATATACACCGTAACTTGGCTCAATCCTTGTGGTTTTCTGTTTTGTAACATTATTCAAGAACGAAAGAGATTGGCATAGTAAAGAATACCCTTACGTTACGTCCGTTTTGCTTTCCAGGATTCCACTTTGGCATAGACTTCAATACACGTTGTGCTTCTTCGTCACATCCAAAACCAATTCCTTTCAAAATCTGAACATCACCTAAGCTACCATCTTTCTCTACAACGAACTTGGCAAATACTTTACCAGAAACGTTTGCTCTTTGAGCGGCAGAAGGGTATTTAAGGTTTTTAGCAATAAAGCCATACATTTCCTTGATACCACCTGGAAACTCAGGTTGTTGTTCAACCGTAGTAAAGATTTCATCTTCTTTTGGTTGTTCAATTTCTACTGCTTTCGGTGCTTCTACTGGAGGTGGTGCGGCTGCAACTTCATCAGACTCAACACCTTCTTTAGTTTCGTTTGAGATTACCGCCTTCTCTATTTGTTCAGCTGGCGGTGGTGGCTCTTCGTTTTTAACTTCCTCATCTGGCTTTGGCTCAGGAGGAAGGAATTTAATGGTCGCAACTTCAGGTGGTTTTTGCTCTGGTGGCGGCGGTGGTGGAAGGTCAAGTGGTTTATCTTCCACTTTTTCTTCTTTCAACTTTGCTAAGTCAATTTCAACTGCCACTTCTTTTTTAGCTTTAGGCGTAATTGATGCATAAAGCATTGGAGCACCCACTGCTGCCAAAAATGCGACCGAACCATACAAAAGCGAGCGGTTTACCGTCTTTTTGTATGTCTTTCTTAAATCATAGGCTCCGTACGACTTGTTACGGTTTTCGAAGACCATATCATCTAAGGTTACATTGACATTATTTTTAGGGTCCATAATTTTAAAAATTAGCCATTAAATATGAATAATACTTAACGAGATTTCACGATTATTGCTTAGGAACAGCTATTTTCTGTTTGTAAATTTCGAGTTCTTCTTTCGAAGGGTCAACAATTGCATACAAATCAGATTTAGTAATAGCCATTTCGTCAAGAATATCTACTGTATTTTTATAAGTAGCATCATCGGTAGGCTTAATTACAACTGTGAACTTTGTTTGGTCAATTGCATTTACTCTTGCTTTCAAAATAGCGGTACGAATACCATCTTTTGAGTAATCAGTTTCCATCAATAATTCCGGAGTCAAATTTTTAGATGACTTTTGGTGATAGAAAACACGATTATCTTTTCCCATTAGAATCGTAATCGTATTTGATTCTTTGATTTCTGCCGTTTCAGGTTTTTTGGTTTCATCCTTATCCTTTTCTGGCATATTCAATTTCATCATATTCGGCTTACTGAACGTCGTGGTGAACACAAAGAATGTAATCAGTAGGAAACCTAAATCTACCATGGGAGTCATGTCAACTCTTGCGGATTGTTTCTTGGCCCGTACCTTACCATCACCTTTGCCACCACCACTGGAGGTGTCTATTTCTGCCATTGTTTTACAATGTTTAGATGGTTTCTACTAATTAATTTGGTGCATTTTCAACACCCGTAATTAACTGAAACTTGTTGATATCTCTTTTACCAAGTTCGTTAAGTACTTTTTTTACTGCCGGATAGTTTGTGGCTGCATCGCCTCTCACCGCCAATTTAGCTGAAGGGTTTACTTCTAATAAGTAAGTTTGAACCCAATCACCTAATTCACTCTTTGTACTATCATTTGGAATACCTGGCATTACAACATTTAATTGATCCTCTGGAGGCATATTCAAATATTGTTTTAAACCTAAGATACTGATTCCAAAATCTGATAATTTCTCAAAGCTTTTCAAATCTGTTGAACTAACAGAAACATTATACTTTTGAGCCATTCTTTGAAGCAGTTCACCACGTTGTTTTGCATCTGCAATACCAAAGTAATATTTTCCTTTCGGGTCAATACTTATGGTGGCTACACCTGTTTCAGGAATTTTTGTTTGCGAGATTGACGAAGGTGTGTCAATTGTTACTGATTCTTGACCTTTGAACTGAGTTGTCATGATAAAGAACGACAATAACAAGAATGCCACATCACACATCGCTGTCATATCCATGACAGGACTCTTTCGTTTGGGTTTTACTGCTGGCATAACTCCTTAATGATTTAGTTTTTACAAATATAACGAAAACAAATTAGATTATTGTCTAAATACTTAAATTATTTTTAGATATAATCCTAAATGTTTTATCTAATTAGTTATGAGCTGCAAAATTTTGTTGGATGCTCAAACCGATTTCGTCAATTTT
>OFDC01000495.1_pt1 | contig 29464 bp, 28 predicted proteins | sample 1520941 | NCBI WGS metagenome assembly OFDC01 (sample SAMEA94258168, study PRJEB24077) | hot springs metagenome | biome: Aquatic biome; feature: Water | place: India | collected 2012-12-06 | depth 5 m | reverse complement strand
CTGCCCGGCATCTGCCGGCAGGCCCGCCCCTGAAAGTTACTTGTACTTGCCGGTGTCCACGACTTCCGGGGTGACCGGCTCGGGTGCGGGCTCTTCCTTCTTGGCACAAGCAGCCAGAGCTGCGACCGCAGCCAGAACCAGAACGAGACGTGCGCTCTTCGACATCCTCTACTCCATCCTTCTTGGGGTGCTTCGGAGCCCTCGCGGGACACCGGCACCTGTTCGCTGTTAAAGGCCGATTTGGCCCGGCCCGTTGCCACTTTATCCGAAAGAATTCCGGATTGGTATGATGGCTGGGCCAAGTTCCCGACCTGTGGCGTTCCTACATCAGCCTCTTGTGCAAGGCCAGCAGGAAAAACAACATATCGCGGAGGGATGCCCACCAGCATCAGAAAACCTCCCAGACGCAGGCACCGTTTTCCGGGCGGAAGCTTTCGAAGAATTGCACCACGTCCGGCGCGGCCTCGCCGAAGGGAACTTCCGCTGCGGAAAGCGACACGATGATCTGCTCTGGCGGCGGCACCATGCCCTCGATGCGCCCGATCGCATAGCTGTCGCACAGTGCCTGCAGATCGGCAGCGGCGGCTTCGACATCGTCCTGGGTCAGGTCCGGCGCGAGAAACCGGAAACGCGCCGTCGCCCCTTCGGGACCGCGCGCATTCGTCACGACGTCGATCAGCGTGACCGTGCGTCCCGATGGCACCGGGATCGCCTCGCCTGCCGGAGCCTCCTCCTGACAGGCGCTCAGCAGGGTGATCGCGCCAAGCACGGCCAAGGATCGGGGAAGGGCGCGGCGCATGTTCACAGCGGGATGTTGTCGTGCTTCTTCCAGGGCATCACGGCCTTCTTGCCCCGCAGCGCCGCAAAGGCCCGCGCCACGCGGCGGCGGGTGGAATGGGGCATGATGACCTCGTCGATAAAGCCCTTCTCGGCCGCCACGAAGGGGTTGGCAAAGCGGTCCTCATAGTCCTTCACCCGCGCGGCGATCTTTTCGGGCTCGCCCAATTCGCTGCGATACAGGATCTCGACCGCCCCCTTCGCGCCCATCACCGCGACTTCCGCCGTCGGCCAGGCATAGTTGAAGTCTGCCTTCAGGTGCTTGGACGCCATAACCACATAGGCCCCGCCATAGGTCTTGCGGGTCAGGACCGTGACCTTCGGGACCGTGGCCTCGCCATAGGCAAACAGCAGCTTCGCACCGTGCTTGATGACCCCGCCGTATTCCTGCCCTGTCCCCGGCAGGAAGCCCGGCACGTCGACAAAGGTCAGGATCGGGATTTCGAAGGCATCGCAGAACCGCACGAACCGCGCGGCCTTGCGGCTGGCGTCGATGTCGAGGCACCCCGCCAGCACCATCGGCTGGTTCGCCACCACGCCCACGGTCTGGCCTTCCAGACGGATGAAACCGATGATGATGTTGGCGGCGAAATCCTTCTGCACCTCGAAGAAATCGCCCTCATCGGCGATCTTCGTGATCAGCTCCTTCATGTCGTAGGGCTGGTTCGGGTTGTCGGGTACCAGCGTGTCGAGGCTCGTCTCGATCCGCGACGGGTCGTCGAAGAACGGCCGCACCGGGGCCTTCTGCCGGTTGTTCAGCGGCAGGAAGTCGAAAAGCCTGCGGATTTCCGCCAGCGCCTCGACGTCGTTCTCGAAAGCCCCGTCGGCGACCGAGGACTTGCGGGTATGGGTGCTTGCGCCCCCCAGTTCCTCGGCCGTCACCACTTCGTTCGTCACCGTCTTCACCACGTCAGGGCCGGTGACGAACATGTAGCTGGAATCCTTTACCATGAAGATGAAGTCGGTCATCGCCGGGGAATAGACCGCGCCGCCCGCGCAGGGACCCATGATCAGGCTGATCTGCGGCACCACGCCACTGGCTTCGATGTTCCGCTGGAACACCTCGCCATAAGCGGCCAGTGAGGCGACCCCTTCCTGAATCCGCGCGCCGCCCGAGTCATTGATCCCGATCACCGGCGCGCCGTTCTGGACGGCCATGTCCATGATCTTGCAGATCTTTCCGGCATGGGTTTCCGACACGGACCCGCCCATGACGGTGAAGTCCTGGGAAAAGACATAGACCATCCGCCCGTTGATCGTGCCCCAGCCGGTCACGACGCCGTCGCCCGCCGGGCGGTCCTTTTCCATCCCGAAATCGGTGCAGCGGTGGGCGACGAACATGTCGAACTCTTCGAACGACCCCTCGTCCAGCAGAAGCTCGATCCGCTCGCGCGCGGTCAGCTTGCCCTTGGCGTGCTGCGCCTGTACGCGACGCTCGCCGCCCCCGGCGCGGGCGGCCTCCCGACGGGCCTCAAGCTCTTCCAGGATGTCCTTCATCGCGCCCTCCCCCGGCTGATGTCTGGCGCAATCTAGGGGAACGCTGCGGGTGCGAGAAGCGGGAAACGGCGAATTTGCAAACTGATTTGACGCACGACCCTTCAAATCGCAAATCCGCAAAGCCTTGGACCCGGCCCCGGCCCGCGCTATGCCCCCGTTATCCCAAGCCCCGAGGACAAAATGACCCTGCCCATCCCCGTCGTCACCATCGGCCTTCTCCTGGCCTCGAACATCTTCATGACCTTCGCCTGGTATGGCCACCTCAAGTTCAAGGAAAGCGCGCTGATCACGGTGATCCTGGTCTCCTGGGGGATCGCCTTCTTCGAATATGTCCTGCAGGTCCCCGCGAACCGCATCGGCCACGGCCATTTCTCCGCCGCCGAGTTGAAGACGATCCAGGAGGTCATCACCCTTTCGGTCTTCGCCATCTTCTCGGTCTTCTACCTGAAAGAGCCGCTCAGCTGGAACCACATCGTCGGCTTTGGCTTTATCGCCGCGGGGGCGTTTTTCATCTTCCACAAATGGACCTGACGTCAGCCCGCCCCCGGTGGACAATCCAAAGCCGCAGGCGTAGCCCTTCCTGATGCAAGACGCAGTGTTCCTAGACCGGACGACCCCTCCGAAGATCGTCACCCTGATCCTCATGGCCGGGCTGTCGGCCCTGACGATGAACATCTTCCTGCCCTCGCTGCCCGGCATGGCCGCCTATTACGGCGTGCCCTATGGCGTGATGCAGCAGTCCGTCGCGCTCAACCTCCTGCTCTCCGCGCTCCTCCAGATCGTCATCGGCCCGATCTCCGACCGCTACGGCCGCCGCGCCGTGCTGATCGGCGCGCTGGTCCTCTTCCTCCTCGCCACCATCGGCACCCTCCTCGCGCCCACCGCCACCTGGTTCCTGATCTTCCGCATGGCCCAGGCCGTGATCGCCGCCGGGATGGTCCTTAGCCGAGCCGTCGTCCGCGACATGGTGGCCGACGAACGCGCCGCCAGCATGATCGGCTACGTCACCATGGGGATGAGCCTCGTCCCCATGATCGGCCCCGTCATCGGCGGGGTCCTTGACGACCTCTACGGCTGGAAGGCCAACTTCGCCCTCCTCCTGATCCTCGGGGCCGCCACCCTTGCCCTCGTCTGGGCCGACCTGGGCGAGACTGCCACCCTGCGCAGCGTCTCGCTGACGGACCAGATCCGCACCTATCCCGCCCTCTTCGCCTCGCGCCGGTTCTGGGGCTACACGCTGGCCGCCGCCTTCGCCTCGGGCTGCTTCTTCGCCTACCTGGGCGGAGCACCCTACGTCGGCGACAAGATCTTCGGCCTCACCTCAACCCACGTGGGCGCCCTTTTCGCCTTGACCGCCATCGGCTACGCCTTGGGCAACTTCTTCGCCGGGCGCTACTCCGTCCGGATCGGCATGAACCGGATGATCCTTCTGGGCTGCGTGGTCACGACCGCCGGGATGGCCCTCCTCGCCCTCCTCACCGCGCTTGGCCTCTCCGGCCCAACCACCTTCTTCGGCCTCACCGTCTTCATGGGCCTTGGGAACGGCATCTGCCTCCCCAACGCCAATGCCGGGATGCTCTCCGTCCGCCCCGACCTCGCCGGCACCGCCTCGGGCCTGGGCGGGGCGATCCTGATCGGCGGCGGCGCAGCCCTTGCTGCCGTCGCGGGCATCCTCCTCGGCCCAGGATCGTCCGAGATGCCGCTTATCCTCCTGATGCTGGCATCATCGCTGGCCTCGGTCATCGCCATCCTCTTCGTCATCCGCCGCGCCCGCCAGATCGGTGCTTGACGCGTCTTTGCAAAGCGCCGCATAGCTTTGCAAAGAGGTTCCCATGCCCACCCAGAAACTCTACGCCGGCGTCAAACTGCGCGAGATCCGCAGCCGTCTGTCGCTGACCCAGAAGGCCTTCGCCGACAAGCTGAACGTCTCGCTGCCCTACCTGAACCAGATGGAGAACAACCACCGGCCCGTCTCTGCCGCCGTGGTCCTCGCGCTGGCCCAGGAATTCGGCCTCGACGTCACCGAACTGACGGTGGGCGAAAGCGAACGCCTGGTGACCGACATGCGCGAAGCACTCGCCGACCCGGTCTTCACCACCGCCACGCCCCCTTTGGCCGACCTCCGCCTCGCGGCCTCGAACGCCCCGGCCCTTGCCCGCGCCTTCCTCGACCTCCATCGCGCCTACCGCCAGACCCACGAACGCCTCGCTTCGCTCGATGAGGCTCTGGGTCGCGAAGACGCCGACCTCCGCCCCTCGGCATGGGAGGAGGTCCGCGACTTCTTTCACTATTGCGACAATTACCTCGATGCCATCGACCGCGCCGCCGAACATTTTGCGACTTCGGCAACCAATGGAAAACGTATAGAAACCCTGGCGCAGGACCTGTTGAAGCGCGCCGGGATCAGCCTGCACTATTCGAACACCGCGCCCTTGCGCCACTATGATCCGCAGGCGAAACGCCTCGACATTTCCGCCCGCGCCTCCGGCCCCTCGCAACGCTTCCAGCTCCTCCATCAGGTCGCGCTTCTCACCCAGAATGAGCTTCTGGAGGCAACCCTCGACCTCGCAAGGTTTTCCACGCCCGAAGCCCGCGACATCGCCAAGATCGGCCTTGCGAACTACTTCGCCGGGGCCGCGCTTTTGCCCTACCGGGCGTTCCTGACCGCCGCACAGGAAGTCCGCCACGACCTTGAACGCCTGGCCGACATCTTCGGTGCCAGCATCGAACAGGTCGGCCACCGGCTTTCAACGATGCAAAGACCGGGTGCCAAGGGCATCCCGTTCTTCTTCGTCCGCGTCGACCAGGCCGGCACGATCACCAAACGCCATTCCTCGACCCGCCTGCAATTCGCCCGCTTCGGCGGGGCCTGCCCCCTGTGGAACGTCCACCAGGCCTTTGAAACGCCAGGACAATTCCTGCGCCAGCTGGCCGAGACGCCCGACGGCGTCCGCTACCTCTGCCTTGCCCGCGACGTGTCAAAACCCGCCGGGGCCTTCCTCGCCCCGGTCCGCCGCTATGCCGTTGGCCTGGGGTGCGAGGTGCAGCACGCCCCACAGCTCGTCTATTCCGACGGGCTCGACCCGAAAGGCCGGTTCGAGCCTATCGGGATCAGCTGCCGGATCTGCGAACGCATCAACTGCCATCAGCGCAGTGTCCCCCCGCTGGAAGGCCGGTTGAAGATCAACCCCAACGCCCGCGACGTGTTGCCCTACGAGATCGGCTGAAACCTCGTCGCCCATCCGGCGTCTCAGCGTAGGGTGCGCACCAGCGCACCGTCCGAAGGTGCGCTGGTGCGCCCTACTTCCGCAACGCCGCCGCGATCTGGTCCTTCAGCCGCGCCCGCACCTTGCGCAGGATCTCTTCCTCGTCCTCGGTCGCGATGTCCAGCCGGGCTTCGGCACGATGCACCTTGTCGTTCACCACGTCATATTCAATCAAAAGCTTGGCGAAATGGGCGTCCGACGCCTTCAGGGCACTGATCTTCTGCGCATCTGCCGGAAATTCCTCGTGCAGCGTGTGCGGGGTATTCGACATCGGTCTCTCCTATGACTGTCCATGCGAGTCTAGAAGCGTCCACCCAACCCCGCCTTGACCCGGATCAAGCTACCGCTGCGACACCCGCCAGTTCGGGTTGATCCAGGGTTCCAGGTTCGAGGCCGGCAAGGGCGTCCGCCCCAGGATATGGTCTGCCGCCTTCTCTCCCGTCATGATCGACGGCGCGTTCAGGTTGCCGTTCGTCACCTGCGGGAAAATCGACGAATCGGCGACCCTCAGGCCCTCGACCCCGATCACTCGGCACTCCGGATCGACCACCGCCATCGGGTCCGACGCCCGTCCCATCCGGCAGGTGCCGCAGGGATGATAGGCGCTTTCCACATGCTCGCGCAGGAAGTCGTCCAACTGCGCATCGGTCGCCACCCCCGGCCCCGGCTGCAATTCGCCCTTGAGGAAAGGCTTGAACGCCTCCTGCCCGAAGATCTCGCGCGTCAGGCGGATGCAGGTGCGGAAGTCCTCCCAATCGGACGGGTCGGACATGTAGTTGAACCGGATCACCGGCGCGTCCGTCGGGTTGCCGGACCGCAGCGTGACGGCTCCCCGCGACTTCGACCGCATCGGCCCGACATGCGCCTGGAACCCGTGCCCTTCCGCCACCGCCTTGCCGTCATAGCGCACCGCGATCGGCAGGAAGTGGTACTGGATGTCGGGATATTCCACGCCCGCCTTCGACCGGATGAAGGCGCAGGCCTCGAACTGGTTCGACGCGCCGGGTCCTTTGCCCGACAGCATCCATTGCGCACCAACCCAGGCCTTGCCCCAGAGATTCCAGTATTTGTAAAGGGTTATCGGTTGGCTTGCCGCGAACTGCATGTAGATTTCCAGATGGTCCTGCAGGTTCGCGCCGACCCCTGGCCGGTCGGCGACGACCTCCACCCCATGCTCCTTCAGATGCGCCGCAGGCCCGATCCCTGACAGCATCAGAAGCTTCGGCGAGTTGATCGAGGACGCCGCGATGATCACCTCCCGCCCCGCCCGGATCACCTGCCGCCCGCCGCGCCCGTCGATCTCGACCCCTACCGCGCGCTTGCCCTCCAGCACCACGCGCCGGGCGAACCCCCGCACCACATGCACATTCCCCCCCGCCATCGCGGGTTTCAGGTAGGCGTTCGCCGCCGACCAGCGCCGCCCCTTGTGGATCGTCGCCTCGAAAGGCCCAAAGCCCTCCTGCTGCTGGCCGTTGTAGTCCGCCGTCACCGGATAGCCGGCCTGCCGCCCCGCCTCGATGAAGGCGTCGAACAGCGGATTCGCCCGCGACCCGCGCGAGACATGCAGCGGCCCGTCCACCCCCCGGAACTCCGCCCCCGACCCGCCGTGCGACTGCTCCATCCGCTTGAAATACGGCAGCACATCCGCATAAGCCCAGCCATCCGCCCCCATCTCGGCCCAGGTGTCGAAGTCCTTGGCGTGGCCGCGGACATAAACCATCCCGTTGATCGACGAAGACCCCCCGATCACCTTCCCCCGCGGCGTCGCCAGCCTGCGTCCGCCCAGATGCGGCTCGGGCTCCGTCGCAAAACCCCAGTCGTAGATCCCCATGTTCATCGGGTAGCTCAGCGCCCCAGGCATCTGGATGAACGGCCCCGCGTCCGAGCCTCCATGCTCGATCACCGTCACCCGCCGCCCCGCCTCGGCCAGCCGGTAGGCCATCGCGCATCCTGCCGATCCCGCGCCGACGATCACGTAATCCGCATGCATCAGACCGCCCCCCGCGCCAGTTCCGCCTCAAGGTGCCGCAGCGCCAGCTCCACCGCCGCCGCCCCGTCGGGGGCCCCCGATTTCAGCACCTCGCGCAGGTAGAGCCCGTCGATCAGCGCACCCAGCGACGCGGCGATCCCCTCGGCCCGCGCCCCCGCCAGCGGCCGCAGCGCCGAGACAAGGTTCGACCGCAGCCGCCCCTGATAGACCGCCAGAAGCCGCTTCGCCTCGGGCACCGTCTGCGCCAGCACCCAGAAGTTCAGCCAGGCGCCCACCGCCTCGCGCCGGAAGTTCCCCGGGCTGAACGACGCCCGCAGGATCCCGCGTATCCGCCCCTCCGGCCCCTCTGCCGCCGCCAGCGCCCCCCGCACCTCGGCCCCGTACAGCGTCATGATGTGGCGCATCGCGGCCAGGAACATCTCTTCCTTCGACCCGAAGTAGTGGTGCGCCAGGGCCGAAGACATCCCCGCCCGCTTGGCGATCTGGCTGACGGTCACGTCCAGTGACCCCACCCTGCCGATCTCGACAATCGTGGCTTTTACCAGCGCTGCCTTGCGGATAGGCTCCATTCCAAGCTTCGGCATTTCGGTGCGGCCCCGAGAAAACTCTTGCCAAACCGAAGTAGGGCGAAGTTTATTGACTCGTCAATCAACAAAAACACCGGGGAGCCTACATGTCCATCCGAACCACCCTTCTGACGACCGCCGTCACCTTCGCGCTGGCCGGGTCCGCCTTCGCCGAAGGCTGCGACAAGGTCATCTTCTCCGACGTCGGCTGGACCGACATCACCGCCACCACCGCCGCCACCACGCTCGTCCTCGAAGCGCTGGGGTATGAGACCGAGACCAAGGTCCTTTCCGTCCCCGTGACCTACACCGGCCTCGCAGAAGGCGATGTCGACGTTTTCTTGGGCAACTGGATGCCGACGATGGAGGCCGACCTCGCCCCGCACCGCGACGCCGGGAAAGTCGAAACCGTCCGCACCAACCTCGAAGGCGCGAAATACACGCTTGCCACCAACGAGGCCGGCGCTGCCCTCGGCATCAAGGATTTCAAGGACATCGCCGCGCAGAAAGACGCGCTCGGCGCCCAGATCTACGGGATCGAGCCCGGCAACGACGGCAACCGCCTGATCCTCGACATGATCGCCTCGGGCCCCTTCGGCCTGGACGGATTCGAGGTCGTCGAATCCTCGGAACAGGGGATGCTCGCCGAAGTCGCCAAGAAGACCGAGGCCGGTGAGCCGATCATCTTCCTTGGCTGGGAACCCCACCCGATGAACGCCAACTTCAAGATGACCTACCTGACCGGCGGTGACGACTATTTCGGCCCGAACCTCGGCGGCGCGGTCGTCGATACCAACGTCCGCGCGGGCTACGTCGCGGAATGCCCGAACCAGGGCAAGCTCTTGCAGAACCTTGCTTTCTCCCTGCCGATGGAGAACGAGATCATGGGCAAGATCCTGAACGACGGCGAGGATCCGCGCGATGCCGCCAAGGCCTGGCTGGCCGCCAACCCCGACACCTGGAAGCCCTGGCTTGACGGCGTGACCACCAAGGATGGTGGCGACGCCGTGGCCGCCGTCGAAGCCGCGCTGCAGTAAGACCAAGGGCCCCGGGAACCAACTCGGGGCCTTCTTCGTCCGACGGGGGAACGGGACATGGACTGGCTGACGGATTACAAGATCCCGGTCGGCAAGGTGGCAAAGACCATCTTCGACTGGATGAAGGACAACCTCTCGCCGCTGTTTGATGCGATATCCGCCGTCATGGACGCGATGATCGCGGGCATCCTCTGGCTGCTCCAGGCCCCGCATCCCCTTGTCATCGTGGCACTTTTCATCGCGCTGACCTGGTATCTGCAGCGCAGCTGGAAGGTTTGCCTGGGCGTCCTTCTGGGCTTCCTCTTCATCCTGAACCAGGGCTACTGGGAGGAAACCACCGAAAGCCTGACCCTGATCCTGTCGGCCTGTGTCGTCTGCATGGGCCTCGGCGTCCCGATCGGCATCGCCGCCGCTCACCGGCCGCGGCTTTACACCGCGCTGGCCCCGATCCTGGACCTGATGCAGACCCTGCCCACCTTCGTCTACCTGATCCCGGCCATCGTCTTCTTCGGCCTCGGCATGGTCCCGGGCCTGATCGCCACGGTGATCTTCGTCCTGCCCGCGCCGATCCGCCTGACCCACCTTGGCGTCTCTTCGACCCCGAATGCGTTGCTGGAGGCCGCAACGGCCTTTGGCGCCACCCCGCGCCAGCGGCTCTGGAAGGTCGAACTCCCCTGGGCGATGCCGCAGATCATGGCCGGTTTGAACCAGACCATCATGCTGTCCCTGTCGATGGTCGTCATCGCCGCGCTTGTCGGCGCGAATGGCCTCGGCGTTCCCGTCGTCCGTGCCCTGAACTCGGTCAACACCGCGCTTGGCTTCGAATCGGGCTTCATCATCGTGGTGGTGGCGATCCTCCTTGACCGCATGCTGAGGGTGCAAAGATGACCCGCGCCGCTGTTGAATTCGACCGCGTCTCCATCGTCTTCGGCGACAACCCGGGCCGCGCCCTGCCCCTGATGGACCAGGGCAAGACCCGCGCCGAGGTGCAGCAGGCCTGCGGTCAAGTGCTTGGGGTCCACGACTGCTCCTTGACCGTGGCCGAAGGCGAAATCCTTGTTCTCATGGGCCTTTCGGGGTCCGGCAAGTCCACGCTTCTGCGCGGCGTGAACGCGCTGAACCCCGTCGTCCGGGGCGAAGTGCGGGTGCTGGAGGGTGACAAGATGGTCTCGGTCACCAAGGCCAATGCCGAGACGCTCCGCCGCCTGCGGGCCACCCGCATTGCCATGGTCTTCCAGCAGTTCGGCCTGCTGCCCTGGCGGACGGTGCGCGAGAATGTCGGGCTGGGGCTGGAACTTGCAGGCATGTCGCCCGAGGCGCGCAAGCCCAAGGTCGATGCCCAACTGGAACTGGTGAACCTGTCGCAATGGGCGGATCGCAAGGTCGGCGACCTGTCGGGGGGCATGCAGCAGCGGGTCGGGTTGGCGCGCGCCTTCGTCACCGACGCGCCGATCCTTCTGATGGACGAGCCCTTCTCGGCCCTCGACCCCCTGATCCGCACCAAGCTGCAGGACGAGCTTCTGGACCTTCAACGCAAGCTCAAGCGCACCATCGTCTTCGTCAGCCACGACCTGGATGAGGCCTTCAAGATCGGCAACCGCATCGCGCTGATGGAGGGCGGCCGGATCGTCCAATGCGGCACCGCGCGCGAGATCATCGCGAACCCCGTGTCGGACTATGTGGCCGATTTCGTCGCCCACATGAACCCGCTTGGGGTCCTGACCGCCCGCGACGTGATGGAGCCGGGCGCGGCCTCAGCCACTGCCCGCGCGCTCGATGCCGAGACCCCGGTCAAGGACATCATGGACCTGATGGCGCAGGGCGTGGCCGAGCTGGTGGTGACCGAGAACGGCCGGAACCTGGGGATGATCCGCACCGCGGGGCTGATGGCGAAACTCATCAACCCGCGCGCCTGACGGAAACCGGGGACCAAAAGTTTTCGAAAACTTTTGGCAAATCTTTTCGAAAAGATTTGCGCCCGGCCGCGCCGTTGCACACCGCTTCCACCCCGTGCCTCCCCTCCCCCTCCGTGGGGAGGAGACAGCGGCGGGCGCTCACCAGCACCAGGTTAACAAACCCCTAACGTCCACGGTCAACTATCTGATCCCAAAAGGGAATCCTGAAATGTCCACCGTGGACACTATTCCGCCGAAACTACCTTTTTCTTCGCCGCAGCCTTCTTTGCCGGGGCTTTCTTCGGGGCCGCCTTCTTACCCGGGGCCGCCTTCGCAGCCGCCGCCTTTTTCGGCGCAGCCTTCTTCTTGCCCCCCGACTTCCCCGCCCTCTCGGCGATCAGAACCAGCGCCTCCTCCAGCGTGACCGCCTCCGGCTCCACCCCCTTCGGCAGGGTCGCGTTCACCTTCTCCCACTTCACATAGGGCCCGTATCGGCCCGGCATGACCTGGACCTCGCCCCCGTCCGGATGTGCCCCCAAGACCTTCAACGGCCCCGCCGGCGCGGCCCTTCCGGCCCCGCGCGACGCCTTCTGAGCCAGCACCTCCACCGCCCGGTTCATCCCGATGGTGAAGACCTCCTCCACCTCCGGAATGTTCGCATAGACCGACCCATGCTTCACATAAGGCCCGAACCGCCCGATCCCCGCCTCGACCAGCACCCCGTCCTCCGGATGCTTCCCGACTTCCCGGGGCAGCGACAGCAGTTGCAAGGCCCGTTCAAAGGTCAGCCCATCCGGGGTCCACCCCTTCGGCAGGCTCGCCCGGTCTGGCTTGGGGTTGGCCTCCGAAGCCTCGCCCCGCTGGACGTAGGGTCCGAACCGCCCCGCCCGCAGGGAGATCTCCAACCCGTTCTCGTCCTGCCCCAGCACCCGCCCGTCCGAGGCGACGCTTTCGGCATCCCCCGCCAAGGGCCGGGTATACCGGCACTCCGGATAGTTCCCGCAGCCGATGAACGCCCCGCCCGACCGCGCGGTCTTCAGGTGCAGCCGCCCCGTCCCGCAGGTCGGGCAGATGCGGGGATCGCCCCCATCCGCCCGCGCCGGGTAAAGGTGCGGGGCGAGGAAATCGTCCAGCTTCTCCAAGACCTCGCCGATCCGCAGGTCCGCCGTCTCGGCAATCGCCGCGCTGAAGTCGCGCCAGAACCGGGCCAGCACGTCCTTGTAGTCGCGGTCGCCAGCCGAGACATCGTCCAGTTCCGCCTCAAGATCGGCGGTGAAATCATACTCCACATACCGCTTGAAGAAGTTCGCCAGGAACGCCGTCACCAGCCTCCCCTTGTCTTCGGGGAAGAGGCGGTTCTTGTCCTTCCTCACATACTCCCGGTCGACGATCGTGGTCAGGATCGAGGCATAGGTCGACGGCCGCCCGATCCCCAGCTCTTCCATCCGCTTGACCAGCGTCGCCTCGGTATAGCGCGGCGGGGGCTGGGTGAAATGCTGGTCTGGGGTGACCGCGCCCTTCGTCAAGGCCTCGCCCTGCATCACCTGCGGCAGGCGGCCTTCCTCGTCGTCCTCCCCGTCCACACGATCGTCGCGGCCCTGGTCGTAGACCTTGAGATAGCCGTCGAACAGCACCACCTGCCCGTTCGCCCGGAACGCCACCTCCCCGTCCGGAGAGGCCACATCCACCGCCGTCCGCTCCAGCCGCGCGGCGGCCATCTGGGACGAAATCGTCCGCTTCCAGATCAGATCGTAGAGCTTCCTCTGATCCTCCTCGACCCGGATCTTTTCCGGCCCCAGGCCCATGTCCGTCGGCCGGATGCATTCATGTGCTTCCTGAGCATTCTTGGCCTTGTTCTTGTACATGCGGGGAGAATCCGGAACGTACTCCGCCCCGAACCGCCGCTTGATCTCGTCCCGTGCGGCCATCACGGCCTCGGGCGCCATGTCGATGCCGTCGGTCCGCATGTAGGTGATATAGCCCGCCTCATAGAGCCGCTGCGCCGCGTTCATGCACTGCTTGGCCCCCATCCCATACTTGCGGCTGGCCTCTTGCTGGAGCGTGGAGGTCATGAAGGGCGGCCAAGGGTTGCGGGTGGCGGGCTTCGATTCGACCGCCGTCACCTTGAAATCACGGTGTTTCGCGGCTTCGACCGCAAGCTCGGCAGCGGTAGCGGTGGGGATGTCGAACTTGGTCAGCTTCTTGCCGCCAAGGGTGACCATCCCGGCCTCGAACTCCTGCCCGCGGGGGGTGCGGAAGACGGCTTTCACGGTCCAGTATTCTTGCGCCTTGAACGCCTCGATCTCCATTTCCCGCTCGACGATCAGGCGAAGGCAGACGGACTGCACCCGTCCTGCGGACTTGGCGCCGGGAAGCTTGCGCCACAGGACCGGGGAGAGGGTGAAGCCAACCAGATAGTCCAGTGCGCGGCGGGCGAGGTAGGCCTCGACCAGCGCCTGGTCGACCTCGCGCGGTTCCTTCATCGCCTTGGTCACCGCATCCTTGGTGATCGCGTTGAAGGTGACCCGGGCGACCTTTTTCCCTTTCTTGAGGCTCGCTTGCAAGGCTTCCTTCAGGTGCCAGCTGATCGCCTCGCCCTCACGATCCGGGTCGGTCGCAAGGATCAGCGTGTCGTCGGACTTCAACGCCTCGGCGATGGCGCGGACATGCTTTTTCGATTCGGGCGCGACCTCCCACAGCATGTCGAAGCCATGCTCGGGGTCGACCGAACCGTCCTTGGGCGGCAGGTCGCGGACATGGCCGTAGGAGGCAAGGACCGTGAAGTCAGGGCCGAGATACTTGTTGATTGTCTTGGCCTTGGCGGGGGATTCCACGACGACGACTGGCATGTTTCCTGAAACTCCCGGGGCCTGCAAATGGCGCGGCAACATGTGGGGGAAGCTGCGGACTTGTCAACCGGGACAGGCGGACCGATTTGCTGCGACAGGGCCTGCCCGCAGGCCATGGGCCGATTTTTCGGAGAAAAATCGTGGACTTGTCAGTCCACCCGCGCCAGCAGGCCACCGGGCTGACGGGCGATGCGACCATCAAGTTCCAGCATCAGAAGCTCGGGTGCAAGCTGGGCTGAGGTCACGTTCAGGTCGCGCATCAGCTGGTCTTCGGCCAAGGGGCTTGGCCCAAGGCGGTTGAGGATCATCGAATGCAGAAGCGCCACGTCCTTCAGCGGGCGCTGGGGTGCGGCAGGGCCGGGCAAGGGCTGAAGACGCATTTCGGGTTCCGGTTGGGCGTCGGTCGGGGTGCCCAGTGCCTCAAGCACGTCCTGCGAGCCGCGGACGAGAAGCGCGCCGTCGCGGATCAGGATGTTGCAGCCCGAGGCGCGGGCGTCGAACGGGTGGCCGGGGACGGCCATCACCTCGCGCCCGTAGTCCAGGGCTGCCTTCGCGGTGATCAGGCTGCCAGATTTCGCCGCCGCTTCGACCACGATGACAGCCCGCGACAGGCCCGCGACGATCCGGTTGCGCAAGGGGAAGTGGCGCGCCTGCGGTTCGAGGCCGGGCGGGTGTTCGCTGATCCGGCACCCCCGGGCGTCGATCTCGCGCGCAAGGCCGTCATTTTCGGCCGGGTAGATCACGTCGATGCCGCCCGCCATCACGGCGACAGTGCGCCCCTCGCCCTCCAGCGCGGCCTCATGCGCAGCCGCGTCGATGCCGCGGGCCAGGCCCGAGACCACGGTCAACCCCGCCTCGGACAGGCCCTGGCCCAGCCTGCGGGCCATGCGCATCCCCAGGGATGAGGCATTGCGCGCCCCGACCATGCCGATCGCGGGGCGGTTCAGCAGCGACAGGTCGCCCTTCGCCCACAAGACGGGGGGTGCGTCAGGGATATCGGACAGGGCGCGGGGATAGTCATCTTCGCCATGGACCAGAAGCCGGGCACCGGCGGCAAGGCCCTGCCGTTCTTCGGCGATGATGACGCCGAGAGGACAGGGTTCGTAATCCTCGACCCCGGCTGCGGCGGCGATACCCGGCAGCGCGGCCAGTGCCGCCCGCGCCGAGCCGTGTTCGGCCATCAGCCGATGATAGGTGACCGCGCCGACACGCCGTGACCGGACCAGACGCAGCCGGTCCCGCCGTTCGTCGGTCGACAGACCGCAAGACAGGTGTGCAAGCTGACCATCCGCCATCTTTTCCCTCGTCGCTTTCTTGACCGCAGTCTGCGCCGGGGAAGGTTAATGAATGCTGAATCGCGCCGGTGAGCTTTGGTCTTACAAGGATTGAAGTTGCCCTGAATATTTGATCAAATGCCCGCAAGACCCCGTGGCCCGAGTCTGTCCTTGGGGGATGTCATGCTTTCTGGGGAGCGAAGACCATGCTGAACGCCGAAGTAGCCAAGCGCCGTGACGAAGCCATCTCGCGCGGGGTCGGGATGATGACGCAGATCTACGCCGACCGGGCGTTGAACAGCGAGATCTGGGACATCGAAGGGAACCGCTACATCGACTTCGCCGCCGGGATCGCGGTGGTGAACACCGGGCATTGCCATCCGAAGGTGATGGCAGCCGTGGCGAACCAGATGGCGAAGTTCACCCACACCTGCCACCAGGTGATGCCCTACGAAAACTATATCCGCCTGGCGGAACGGCTGAACGACAAGGTTCCGGGGGCCTTCAGGAAGAAGACGATCTTCGTGACCACCGGGGCCGAGGCCTGCGAGAATGCGATCAAGATCGCCCGGATCGCCACGGGCCGCAACGCGGTGATCGCCTTCGGGGGCGGCTTCCACGGCCGCACCTTCATGGGCATGTCGCTGACCGGCAAGGTCGAGCCCTACAAGAAGGGCTTCGGCGCGATGATGCCCGATGTCTTCCACGTCCCCTTCCCGATGGAGCCGCATGGGATTTCGACCAAGGACGCGATGGCGGGGATCGAGAAGCTGTTCAAGGCCGACCTCGACCCGGCGCGCGTGGCCGCGATCATCTTTGAACCGGTGCAGGGCGAGGGCGGGTTCTACCCGGCGCCCACGGATCTTGTGAAAGCGATCCGCGCGCTTTGCGACCAGCATGGCATCGTCATGATCGCGGACGAGGTGCAGACGGGCTTTGCGCGGACCGGCAACCTCTTTGCGATGGAAATGCACGGCGTCGCCGCTGACCTGACGACGATGGCCAAGGGCCTGGCGGGCGGCTTGCCGCTGGCGGCGGTCACCGGCAAGGCGGAGCTGATGGATGCGGCAAATCCGGGGGGCCTCGGCGGGACCTATGCCGGGAACCCGCTTGGGATCGCGGCAGCCAATGCTGTCCTCGACGTGATCGAGGAGGAAGACCTCTGCGCCCGCGCCAACGAGCTTGGCAGCCGCCTGAAACAGCGGCTTGAGGCCCTGCGCGCCACCACGCCCGAGATCATCGACATCCGCGGCCCGGGCTTCATGGTCGCGGTCGAGTTCGGCAAGCCGGGGTCGCACGAGCCTGACGCGGGCTTCACCGGGCGCGTCCGGATGGAAGCACAGAAGCGCGGGTTGATCCTTCTGACCTGTGGTGTCTATGGCAACGTGGTGCGCTTCCTTGCGCCGATCACCATCCCGGACGCCCATTTCGCCGAAGCGATGGACATCCTGGAGGCCGCCGTCGCCGCCGCGCGCCAAGGCTGACCTCGGCGGCGCTGGACAGCTTTTTCGGTGAGAATCCGCCCACGCGGGAACTTTGCGGCGGATTCCACGTTTTACGGGGGTAAGACTCGTCCCGCAGAACCATGAATCGGAGCTTTGACATGAAGCGCACTCTTCTTACCCTTCCCCTGCTGCTGGCTGGCCTCGCAGCCTGCACGCCGGCCGAGCAGAACGCCGCGATCGGCGCCCTGGGCGGAGCTGCCGTCGGGGCGGCGGTTTCTTCGGACGCCGACCGCGAAAAGGGCGCCATCGTGGGCGCGGTCGTAGGTGTCGCGGCCTCGCAGCTGATCGGGCCGGTCCCGCAGCGGTCCGGCAAGTGCTACTACCGTGACCAATACGGCAACCGCTTCATCGCCGATTGCCAATAGCGCCCGACGGGCCGACAAAGCCTTTGAAACACCCCCGGTCGGGGGTGTTTCACATTCGGAATGCGGCCTTCCGTGCGGCGGGCAAGGCGGCTAGAAGGGCGGCCAGACATCGTCAGGGCCGCCCATGGCAACGCCGTCAACAGGGATCGAGATCACCGCTGCCAGCGTCCGGCTTGGCGGCAGGCTGGTCCTTGACGGGCTGACGCTGCGGCTGACCGAGCGGCGGATCGGCATCCTCGGGCGGAACGGGTCGGGCAAGACGACGCTGCTGCGGCTGATCGCGGGACTGATCGCGCCGGACGCGGGCACAGTCAGGGTCGACGGCTTCGACCCCCATGCCGACCGGCGCGCAGCGGTGGCTGGACTTGGCATCCTGTTCCAGAACCCCGATCACCAGATCCTGTTTCCGACCGTCGAAGAGGAACTGGCCTTCGGTCTTCTGCAACAAGACATCCCAAGGGCCGAAGCCGCAGGCCGGGTGGCGGCCCTACTGACCGCCGAAGGCCGGACGCACTGGGCCAAGGCGCCGGTCACCACGCTTAGCCAGGGGCAGCGGCACTACCTGTGCCTCCTGTCCGTGCTTCTGATGGAGCCCCGGACGATCTTGCTGGATGAGCCGCTGGCGGGCCTTGACCTGCCGACCCAGGCGCGGCTTGCGCGGCGGTTCGCGGCCCTTCCGCAGCGACTGGTGACGATCACGCATGATCCCGCCGTCCTGCGGGATGCGGACCGGGTGCTTTGGCTGGAAGCAGGCCGGGTGGTCGCGGACGGCCCTCCTGCCCGGGTCCTGCCCGCCTTCACTGCCGAGATGGCCCGGATCGGAGAGGCCGATGCTGACGCTGACCTCGCCGGTTGAAACCTGGGCGCACCGGCTGCCTGCGGGCGCAAAGCTTGCCGCGCTGGCCGTGGCGACGACGGGGCTGTTCCTTGTCGGCGCACCCCTGGCCCTTGCGGGGACGTTTGCCGCGACAGGGCTGCTCTACCTTTCGGGAGGCCTGCGCTTCGCCATGACAGGGCTGCGGCAGCTTTGGCCGCTCTGGCCCTTCGTGGTGATCGTCGGGCTGTTGCATCTGTGGACCGGGGACGTGGCGGGTGGCGTGGCGATCCTTCTGCGGATGGTGACGGCGGTGGCGCTGGCGAACTTCGTCACCATGACCACGCCACTTTCGGAGATGCTTGCGGTGTTCGAACGCCTCGCCCGGCCCCTGTCGCCAGTCCTGCCGCCCCGGCGACTGGCCCTGGCCTTCGCTCTGGTCATCCGCTTCATCCCGGTGATGCTGGACCGGATAGCGCTGATCCGGCAGTCCTGGGCGGCGCGGTCGCCCCGTGGGCCACGCTGGCGGGTGATGGTTCCGGCGACACTGGCCGCGCTTGACGATGCGGACCGGGTGGCTGAGGCCTTGCGGGCGCGCGGCGGAGCTGGTTAAAGGGCAAAAATCCAACGGGGACCCCATGGAACGCAACCTGACGCATATCGCCCTTTTCGCCGCGCTGATCGCAGTGCTGGGCCTGATCCCGAAGATCGACCTTGCCGCCGGGGTGCCGATCACCGCGCAGTCGCTGGGGATCATGCTGTGCGGAACGGTCCTGGGCGCGAAACGCGGGGCGCTGGCGGTGCTTCTGTTTCTTGCGCTGGTGGCCGCTGGCCTGCCGCTTCTGTCTGGCGGGCGCGGGGGCATCGGCGTCTTTGCCGGGCCCTCGGTGGGTTTCCTTGTGGGCTTCCCCGTCGCCGCCTTCGTCGCGGGCTGGGTGATGGAGCGGACGACCCTGTCCCCCGCTGTGGCCGCCACCGCGGCCTCGGTCATCGGCGGGATCGGGGTCCTGTATGTCTTCGGGATCATCGGCATGTCGGTGATGCTGGACAAGTCTCTTCCCGAGGCCGCCTTCCTGGCCGGGGCCTTCCTGCCGGGCGACGCCGTCAAGGCCGTGATCGCGGGCCTTGTGACGCAAAGCCTGTCGCGGATGCGCCCCGCATCGCTTTTGTCCCGCGCCTGAGCGGTCAGGACGGCGCTTCGACCAGAAGCGCCGTCCCGATCCCGCCCGCCGCCGCGATGGCGGCCAGTCCACGGCCCCGATGCAGCCCGTGGAACAGCCGGACCGCAAGGATCGCGCCCGACGCCCCGATCGGGTGGCCGCGTGCCAAGCCTCCTCCGCCGGGGTTGACGATTTGCGGATCGATGCCAGCGCCGTCGATCACCGCAAGCGCCTGCACGGCGTAGGCCTCCATGATCTCGGCCTGGGCCAACGCCTCGCCCCGCCAGATCCGACGGATCGCGGCGACGGGGGCAAGGCCCGGCTCCTCCGGATTGCCGCCCAGGGTGGCTCCGGCAAGCAGGGCAAGACCCCTGCCCTGCGCAATCCGGTCGCTGACCACCAGACAGACGGCTGCGGCATCGGCGGCGACGGCTGCGGTGGCAGCGGTGATGCTGCCGGTCAGGACAGGGGCCTTTTCGAGAAGCCTTGGTGAGAGGACGCGCGGGAAAGCATCGCGGGTCACGTTGTTCACGGGGACGATCTCAGGCGACAGGTTGGCCGCAAGGGCCTTGGCATGGCTATCTGCCGCCCAGGCCTCTTGCCGGTCGCGACTGATGCCCAAACGCCGCGCCAGCGCCTCGGCGGCTGCGGCCATCTCCGGGTCGCGATCCGGCCAGGGGGTGAAGGCGGACTGGTCATAGGGCACCGGCGGGCCGCCGTCCGGGTCTGTCGTCAGCCGCAGGGGACGGCGAGAGTAGCTTTCGACCCCCCCGGCCAGCACGACCTCGGCAGCCCCGGACTCGACCAGCGCCTTTGCCAAGAGGATCGCATCAAGACCCCCCGCGCATTGCCGGTCGGTGGTCAGCCCCGCAACGCTGTCCGGCAGGCCTGCGGCAAGGGCCACTCGTCGCGCCGGATTGCCACCCGCGCCCAGCGCATTCGACAGGATCACCTCATCGACTTGGGAACCGTCGACCCCGGCATCGGCGAGACAGGCTTGCAGGACGGGGGCGGCAAGGTCCTCGATCCCAAGACGCGCGAAGGCCCCGCCCCGTGGGACCACAGCCGTGCGTCGGGCCGCGATCAGGCGGGCCAACGCGTGGCCTCCAGCGCCTTGAGGTCGGTCTTGCCCGAGGAGAGCGTCGGCCAGTCCGCCCGCCAGATCAGCGCCTTGGGGGACTTGAGCGGGCCGAGTTCTGCCCGCAGCGCGCCTAGAATGGCGGCCTCCTGGGTAGGGTCGCCTTGCAGGACCGCGATCAGCGCCTGGCCGCGCTTTGGGTCGGGCACAGGCAGGACGGCGGCGCGGGTGACGCCGGGAAGGCTGTGAAGAAATGCCTCGATCTCTTCGGGAAAGACGTTCTGGTCGGCCACCGTGACCATCCGTCCGGCGCGTCCCTTTAGATAAAGGAACCCGTCCCGCATCTCGCCGATCTCGCCCACCGACAGCCAGCCGTCGCGCCAGCGGGTGGCTGGGGAGCCTCCGGCGGGGATATTTGGGCAAAGATGAAAGGCATAGCCCAGGAAGAGGTAGGGGCTCCGGACCCAGACTTCCCCGTTCGGGTCAAGGTGGAGGTCCACGCCGGGATAGGGCCTTCCAACGGAGTGTTCGGGCGTGGTCTCGTCGGCAAGGGTGATGAAACTGGTCTCGGCCGCGCCGTAGAATTCGCGCATCCGGGCATTCGGGGCGAGCGTCTTGAACGCCACGCGGAGGGCGGGGTCTAGCTTGGAGCCTCCGACGAGGATCAGCTGCAGGTCGGGAAGCGGACCGGGGCCAAGGATCAGGCGCAACTGGGCGGGGGTCGCGTAGAGGTGGGTGATATGGCGTTCCCGCAGGGCGGCGCGCTGCCGGTCGGGACGGAGGTCGCCCAGAAGATAGACCTCGGCGCCAAGGTGCAGACCCTCAACCGCGCCGTATAGCGCCAGCGAGTGGATCAGGCGGCCGAGGGTGGCCACGCGCGCGCCGGGGCCGATGCCAAGGCCCGCGTTGACGGCAAAGCTCGCGGTCCAGGAGCCTTGGGTGCGCCGGATGCGGCGGGGTTGGCCGGTCGAGCCGGAGGTGAGCGTCTCCAGGATCGGGTGGTCATGCGGGACCGGCGCGCGCTGGTCGGATGCACCGATGCGGAAGGCGGGATGGCCGATGGCGGCGGCGAGGCCCTGGGGGCTGTCCGGGAGCACGACCCCGTCCGTCAGGGGGGGTGGGGGGCCACCCGGCAAAACCTCACGCCCCGCATTGTCGAAAAGCCGCGCCTCGGGGTGCCAGCGGAAGCTTTCGCTCATGCGAGCAGGGTGGCGATCCGGCGGAGGGCCAGAAGGTAGCCCTCTGTCCCGCAACCGACGATCACCCCGTCCGCCCGGTGGCTGACATAGGAATGATGCCGGAACGCCTCGCGCTTGTGGATCTGGCTGATATGGACCTCGATCACCACCCCGTCGAAGGTGCTCAGCGCGTCAAGGATCGCCACGGAGGTGTGGGAATAGGCACCCGGGTTGATGATGATCCCGGCCGACACGCCCCGCGCGGCCTGGATCCAGTCGACCAGCTGGCCCTCGTGGTTCGACTGCAGCGCCTTCAGGCCCAGCCCCAGCTCCTCGGCCAGATCGGCAGCCTTGGCCGCCACATCCTCCAGCGTCTCGCGCCCGTAGATCTCGGGCTGGCGCAGGCCAAGGAGGTTCAGGTTGGGGCCGTTCAAAAGGGTGACGAGCTTGGGCATGTCGGGGTCCGCGGGTAAGGTCGCGCGAGATTAGCCGATATGGCCCCCCCGGCAACGGACAAAGCGGCGGCAACGGACAAAAAAGAGGCGGCTTTCCGCGGGACCTTGGGGAAGGTCGGAAAGCCGCCCAGGGAGACACCGGTTACCCTTTCGGGTTGATTTCAGGCCACTTTCTCCAGCACCACCTCGGGCTTGATGCCCAGGGCGTGGACGACTTCGCGCGTCAGGTGCGGGCGGTTCAGGGTGTAGAAGTGCAGATCCTCGACCCCACCCTGGATCAGCTTGTCGCACAGCGCCGTGCATTGCGTCAGCGCCAAGAGGTCCTCGCGCCCATCGCGGATCGCCGTCGTGAAGGCCTCGTCCAGCCGCGCCGGAACCGAGGTGCCGCAGCGGCGTGCGAATTTCTTCGCGCCTTCCCAGCTGGTGATCGGCAGGATGCCGGGGATGATCGGGGCGGTGATCCCGGCCTTCGTGCAGGCATCGCGGAAGCGGAAGAAGGTGTCGGCATCGAAGAAGAACTGGGTGATCGCGCTGGAGGCACCCGCGTCGATCTTGCGCTTCAGCCAGGTCACGTCGGCAGTGCTGTCGGCGGCATCCGGGTGCGGCTCCGGGTAGGCGCCTACGCGGATCTTGAACTTGGCCGTTCGGGCCAGCTTTTCAACCAGTTCGACCGAGTTGGCGAAGCCCAAGGGGTGCGGCACGAACCGCTGCGCGCCTTTCGGCGCATCACCCCGCAGCGCCACGATTTCCGTGACCCCGGCGGCTGCATAGGCTTCGGCGATGGCCAGCGTTTCGGTCTTGGTGGCATCGACGCAGGTCAGGTGCGCGGCCACCGGCAGGCCGTAGTTGCGGTGGATGGTCGACACCGCCTCATGCGTCAGTGTCCGCGTGGTCCCACCCGCGCCGTAGGTGACCGAAACGAAGGATGGGTTCATCGGGGCCAGCGCCTGCACCGTTTCCCACAGGCGGAACGACGCGTCCAGCGACTGCGGCGGGAAGAACTCAAAGCTGATGCGCGGGGCCATGGTGATCTCCTTCATTGACCTCTTGTCGCAGGTTTTCGGATGTGAGACCAGTTCATAGTTCTCAGCATCTTCATGAGGTTCGTTCATGTATATCGAACTGCGCCACCTGCGGACGATCCGTGCCATCCAGCAGGCCGGGGGCCTCGCCCGGGCGGCGGACATGCTGAACATGACGCAGTCGGCGCTGTCCCATCAGGTAAAGGGATTGGAGGATCAGGCGGGGATGGAGCTTTTCGTGCGCCGGTCAAAGCCGATGCGCCTGTCGGCGGCTGGAGTGCGGATGCTGCGCGCCGCCGAACGCATCCTGCCCGAGATTGACGCAATGGAGGAAGAATTCCGCGCCTTGCGTGCCGGGCGCACGGGGCGGCTGCACATCGCCATCGAATGCCACGCCTGTTTCGACTGGCTGTTCCCGGTGCTGGAGATGTTCCGCCACGCCTGGCCCGAGATCGACGTGGACATCCGCGCCGGGTTGGCCTTCGAGGCGCTCCCCGCCCTGAACCGCGAGGATGTGGACCTGGTGATCTCGTCGGACCGCGAACCGCCGCCGGGGATCGTGTTCAATCCCCTTTTCGACTATCACCCGACCTTCGTTGGATCAGCCCAGAACCCCTTGGCCGCAAAGGATTTCATCACCGCCGAAGACTTCCGTGACCAGGTCCTGATCACCTACCCGGTCAGCCGCGACAAGCTGGATGTGTTTACCGAAATCCTGACCCCCGCGAAGGTTGAACCCCGTGCGCAGCGGACGGCGGAACTGACGGCGGTGATCCTGATGCTGGTGGGGTCGAACCGGGGGGTGGCGGTGCTGCCCGATTGGGTGATGCGCGAAGTGAACACGAACGCCGACTATATCACCCGGCCTTTGGGGCCCGAAGTGGTGACAAAGCGGATGTATGCCGCCACGCGCGAGGAGGACGCCGCCAAGCCCTATATCGCGCATTTCCTGCGGCTGGCACGGTCGGAGCCGGTGAAACTGCAGCGCGGGTGATCGCCCCACGATTCTTCTGCGAATAAAGGGAAGTGTGACCCCGAGTTTTCGCAGAAAACCCGTGCCTGTCAGGCGCGGATCGTGTCGGCCATCGCCTTGAAGAGCCCGTCGTTACAGGCGATCAGCGCACCGTCCAGCGGATCGGTGCCCTCACGCAAGCCCTCGACCAGGCCCCCGGCCTCTTTGACCAGAAGGATCCCCGCCGCCACGTCCCAGGCGGACAGCTCGCGTTCCCAGTATCCGTCGAACCGGCCTGCGGCGACATAGGCAAGGTCCAGCGCCGCCGCCCCCCAGCGCCGCACCCCGGCGCAGGCGGGCATCAGCCGGCCGAGGTCCTTCAGCATGGCAGGCAGCGTGGACTTCGCCCCGAACGGCACGCCCGTCGCAAACACCGCCTCGTGCATCGCCCGGCGGCCCGACACGCGCAGACGCCGGTTGTCGTTCAGCCAGCAGCCCGCGCCCTTTTCCGCCCAGAACATCTCGTCCTTTGCCGGGTCGTAGACGACGGCCGACACGATTTCGCCCTTGTGCTCCAGCGCGATCGAGACCGCCCAATGCGGCATCCCGTGCAGGAAGTTCGTGGTCCCGTCCAGCGGATCGACGATCCAGCGCCGGGTCGGGTCGGCACCGGCCGCGCCCCCGGTCTCCTCGCCCAGCCAGCCATAGGTCGGGCGGCCGCCCAGAAGCTCTTCCTTGATCAGCCGTTCGGCCTCGCGGTCGGCGCGGCTGACGAAATCCCCCGGCCCCTTGGTCGAGACCTGCAGGTTCTCCACCTCGCGGAAGTCCTTGACCAGCGAACGCCCCGCCTTGCGCGCGGCCTTTATCATCAGGTTGAGGTTGGCCGAGCCCTGCATTGTCCGCTCCACGTCGTTCCAAGCCCGGCGCTATAATCGGTCGGGACCGGGAAAGGAAGGGGTGCGGCCTACTGGCTGATCACCGCGCGCATGTTCTCCATCCCCTCGGCCTTGACCATGTTGAACAGGATCTCGGCGTTGTCGGGATGCAGGCGCACGCAGCCACGGCTTGCAGGCGCGCCAAGCTTGCTGATCTGATCGGTGCCATGGATCGCGTAATGCCCGTCGTAGAAGATCGCGAACGGCATCGGCGCGTTGTTGTAGCGGCGGGACCGGTTGTTCTTCGAAAGGAACTCTGGCGCATAGGTGCCGGTGGGGGTGATCTTGCCGGGCTTCGCGGTCGAGACCGGCCAGGTGTAAAGCAGTCGACCCTCGTGGTAGACTTTCATGGTCTGGGATGAAATCGAGACGCGGGCGACGACCCGCTCGGCAAGGGTTTGTCCCGGCAGGACGGCCAGGGCGATGGCCAGAGCAACGGCCAGGATAGGCGCGGCAAAATGGCGGCGCATAGTAACCTCCGAATATGTCTTTCAATCACGGGAAGAATTCCCGCACTGTTGCAGTAGTCAATGGAAAACCGGAAAAATTTGGGTCAGGGATCACGGATTCAAGGCAGTTCCGGGTCAACCCTTGCCCGGTTGCGGAACGGCAAGCCTGCCGATGACCGGACCCTCCAGCTCGCGCAGCAGCTTGCGCCGGATCGCTTCGGGGTAATCCTCCTGCCGCGGCGCGCTTTCGACAAAGGCGCCGGGACCGCGGATCACCTCGGTGGCGAAATAATCCAGGATCCCGGCCTCGTGCTCTCCGACGGCCAGACCGTTCACCGTGATGCCGGTGAAATCCTCGCGCTCATAGGTCCGGGCGACCGAGATGCCCTCGTTGTTCTGCCCGTCGCCCGCCACGTCGATCACCCGACGGTCGCAAGGCGGAGCCTCGGCCATCAGCCCCGCGCCATAGCGCAGCGCGTCGCCCATCGCGGTGGCCAGGGGGGCAGCCGGGCGCGGGGTGCGGCGGACTTCCCAGATCGCGCTATCCAGCGCCTCCGGCCCATCAAGGATGACCCAGGGCTGGATCAGGTCCTGATAACCCCGTCCCGACCAGAAGTAGATCGCCAGCGCAACCTTGCCTTCCGGGCCGAAGATCGCCGCGCGGACCTCGCGGTCCTCCAGCGCGCGCGCCAGGCCTTCGGTCTGGATCACGTAATCCTGCGAATCGACCGACCGCGAGATGTCCACCGCCAGCGCCAGCGCCAGACGACAGTCGGCCCCGGCCTGCGTGGCCAGACCCAGACAAAGGCAGGCAAGACGCAGCATCCGCGGTCCCCTTTCGCCGCCCTGATCCTACGCCGGAAGGCCAGGCCCGCAAAGTGGGGTCAGCGCCGACGGCGGATCAGCGGGATGTTCGACCGCGCGGCCTCGAACTGGGTCTCGGGGTGCGGCGGGTGGCCTTCGGTGGCCTGCCAATAGCCGCGCGCCCCCCGCCGCAGCCAGGCGGGCAGCGTCAGGACAAGCCCCGCGACGAAGCCGCCGACATGCGCCCAATAAGCGACCCCGCCCTGATCGCCGGGGATCGCCACGCCCGACCCGATCTGGATCGCAAGCCACAGGCCAAGCACGATCCAGGCCGGAATGGCAAAGATGCGGAAGAAGATGATGAAGATGAAAAGGACATCCACCTTGGCGCGGGGGAACAGCAGCAGATACCCCCCCATAACCCCGGCAATCGCCCCCGAGGCCCCCACCATCGGGATGGGTGAGCCCGGATCCGGCAGGACCTGCGCCATGCCGGCCGCCGCGCCACAGGCCAGGTAGAAGATCAGGAAGCCAAAGTGCCCCATCTCTTCCTCAAGGTTGTCGCCGTAGATCCAGAGAAACAGCATGTTCCCCGCCAGATGCATCCAGCCGCCGTGCAGGAACATCGAGGTGACGATGGTCTCAAGCCCCTCGCCGGACATGAACCGGGCAGGCACAAGGCCCCAGGTCAGGAAGAAGTCTTGCAGGTCCCATTCCGACAAAGTGGTGAAATAACCCAGGAAGACCAGAATGTTGATCGCGATCAACGCGAAGGTCACGAATGGAGTTTTGCCGGATGGGTTATGGTCGCGGATCGGAAACATGAGCCCAGCCTTCCCGATCCGCCGTCAGGCGTCAAGCGTCGGCCACAGCGGCCAGAAGTTGGGCGTTCCCGCCCGAGGCCGTGGTGTCGATGCAAAGGTGGCGCTCCAGATGCGCGTGGCCCGCGTCGGGCGCGGCGATCAGCGGCAGGATCGGACCTGACCGCCGTGCCAAGGCCTGCGCATAGGGACGGCCCGCCCCGCTGTCTCCCCACCACAGCGCACCGGAAAAGCCCGACAGGGTCTTCAGTGCCTCCGGAGCCAGACCGGGCGCTTCAACCGCGTGGCCGCCAAGCTTGCGGATCGCGTCGGCCTGCCCGAGAGCCGTGGTCCGTCCGGGTCCAAGGCAGATCAGCGGGGCGCGGGGCAAAAGTGTCAGCCGGTTGGACTCGCCGGTCGGGCCGGGCATGTCCTGTGTGATCGGGGCCTTGGCGGGCCAGGGGGCGGACAGGGCCTTGGCGACCTCTGCTGCCGGGGTGGTGGCGTCGTCCGGCGTGGCGGCAGGAGTCGGGGCCACAGTGAACCGCGCCAGGTAGTGTGGCCCGCCCGCCTTGGGCCCGGTGCCTGACAACCCCTCGCCTCCGAAAGGCTGCGAGCCCACGACCGCGCCGATCTGGTTGCGGTTGACATAGGTATTGCCGACCCGGATCCCGTCAACGATGTGCTGGACCCGGTCGTCGATCCGCGAATGCAGGCCGAAGGTCAGGCCATAACCCGTGGCGTTGATTACGGCGATGACCCGGTCGATTTCGCTCGCCCTGAAAGTGGCGACGTGCAGGACCGGCCCGAAGATTTCCCTCGGCATATCCTGAATGCCCTTCACCGACAGGACCGTGGGGGCGATGAAGGTCCCCTGCCCCGGGGCGCGCAGTTCCTTCAGCACCCGCCCTTCGGCCCGCGCCGCATCGACATAGGCACGGATCCCCGCCTGCGCTTCGGCGTCGATGACCGGGCCGATGTCGGTCGACAGGTGCCACGGATCGTCCAGCGACAGGTCCTCCATCGCGCCGAAAAGCATTTCGGTGATGGTGTGGGCCACGTCTTCCTGCACGTAAAGGCAGCGGAGGGCGGAACAGCGCTGGCCAGCGGACTGGAAGGAAGAGGCGATGATGTCACGGACGGCCTGTTCCGGCAGGGCCGTTGAATCGACCAGCATGGCATTCAGGCCCCCGGTCTCGGCGATCAGCGGCGCGGTGGGGTCAAGGTGATCGGCCATGGCGCGGCGGATCGCCTGCGCGGTTTCGGTCGATCCGGTGAAGGCCACGCCATCGACGCGCGGGTCGCGGGTGATGGCAGCGCCGATCTGGCCGTCGCCTGGAAGCAGCTGCAGAGCGGTCGGGGGCACTCCGGCGGCGAGGAGGTGGTCGATGGCGAGGCAAGCGATGAGCGGGGTCTGCTCGGCGGGTTTCGCAAGCACCGCGTTCCCGGCGGCGAGGGCCGCGCCGATCTGGCCGCAGAAGATCGCCAGCGGGAAGTTCCAGGGGGAAATGCAGGCAAAGACCCCGCGCGCCGGGTGCGGCTGGGCGGTCTGGCTGGCGTAGTAGCGCAGGAAGTCCACCGCCTCGCGCAACTCCAGCACGCTATCGAGCAGCGTCTTGCCCGCCTCGCGCTGGCACAGGCTGAGGAATTCAGGCGTGTGCGCCTCGAACAGGTCAGCGGCGTTTTCGAGCAACAGCGCGCGGGTCTCACCGCCCAGCGCGTCCCAGCCGGGCTGGATTTGTGAGGCGCGGGTGAAGGCGGCCTCGACCTCCTCCGGCGTCGCATCGCGGCGGGTGCCGACGATGTGCGAAGGGTCATGCGGCGCGGTGATGTCGACGACCAGCCCGGTGCCACCGAAGGTCGGCTCCGCCGTCCACTGCCGGCCGGCAAGCGCACGCAATTCCTCCAGCAAGGGCTCGCGCAGCAGCGGATCGGAGAGATCGACGCCTGCGCTGTTCTGGCGCGTCCCGAAAATCGCCCCGGGCAGCGGGATCGCCGGATTGCGGCGGGGCTGAAGCGCCGCGAGCTCCGCCACCGGATCGCCGACCAGCTCCTCGGCCGGAATATCCGCATCGCCCATGCGGTTCACAAAACTGGTGTTGGCCCCATTCTCAAGCAGGCGGCGCACCAGATATGCGAGCAGTTCCTTGTGCCCGCCGACGGGCGCGTAGATGCGGACCGGCGTGCGCTGGTTGCCTTCCAGAGCGTGGAGCGCGTCATACACCTCCTCCCCCATTCCGTGCAGACGTTGAAATTCAAACGGCTTCCCGGCGGCCAGATGCTTGATCGCGCCAATCGTATAGGCGTTGTGCGTGGCAAACGCGGGGCGGATCACGTCGCTGTGCTCGAACAACCGCGCGGCGCAGGCGAGGTAGCTCACATCGGTCGCGACCTTGCGCGTGAAGACAGGGTAATCGGTGTAGCCACCCACCTGAGAAAGCTTCACCTCGCTGTCCCAGTATGCACCCTTGACCAGCCGCACGAACAGCTTGCGCCCATGCCGCCGCGCGAGCTTGCCCGCCCAGTCGCACACCCAGATGCCCCGCTTCTGGTAGGCCTGGATCGCGAGGCCGAAGCCCTCCCAACGGCTGCCATCCGGGCGGCGGAACAACTCGTCATCGGCGACCAGCGCCTCTATGATGTCCATGCTGAGTTCGAGCCGCTCGGCCTCCTCGGCGTCGATGGTGAAGTGGATATCCGCATCGCGAGCGCGCAGCGCGAGCGCCCGCACCATCG
>OFDC01000494.1_pt1 | contig 29584 bp, 25 predicted proteins | sample 1520941 | NCBI WGS metagenome assembly OFDC01 (sample SAMEA94258168, study PRJEB24077) | hot springs metagenome | biome: Aquatic biome; feature: Water | place: India | collected 2012-12-06 | depth 5 m | reverse complement strand
AAACCCGCCGCCATGTTCGGACACCCTCTCCAATGTCCGGCCCGCTCACGGCGGGCAATTTTGCAAACTTACTCGCCGCCTTGGCCGGTCAAACCCCGGTCACGCGCATAGGCGAGCTGCGTTTCGCTCTCTACCATATACGGAATCGGATTGACTGCAACCCCCTCCACGCGGACTTCATAATGGAGGTGCGGGCCGGTCGACCGGCCGGTCGATCCGACGTAGCCGATGATGTCACCCTTCTTGACGAAATCGCCTGCGGTCACCGCAAGGCGCGACAGGTGGGCGTAACGCGTTTCCATCGCCGCGCCGTGGTTGACGCTGATGTAAAGGCCATAGCTCGAGTACCAGTCTGCGCGGCCCACCACGCCGTCAGCCGTGGCGTAGACCGGGGTGCCAGACGGCGCGGCGAGATCAATGCCTTGGTGCTGGCGGCGACCGCCAAGAACGGGGTGGCTGCGCATGCCGTAACCGCTGGTCAGCTGCGCGCCTTCGAGCGGCATCCGCGAGGGGACCGAAATCGTGCGCTGCGGAACGGGCGAGGAGTAGGCGTTGATTTCGACCCCGGTGCTCAGAGTCGGGCTCGTGCGCTCAAGCGCGGTCCAGCTTGTGAAAAGCGTCTTGAAGCGCTGATCGCCGTGGATGGTCACATCGACCGCCGTTTCGGGCTTCGGGGTGACAATCTCGGCGCTGTTGGAAGCGGAGTTAGCCGTGTTGGCCAAAGCGGGCGCGGCGGCGGAAACCAGGAAAGCGGCGCAGGCTGTCGTTACAAGCCTGATCGTACCGCGAGCAGCAAAATTCATAATGACCCGGTCCCGAATGGCGGCTTTTGCCGCTTCATATGTCAGGCACGTCTGACGCGCGCCTCTGCTGGAGCCGAGTTATGCCGGTGAGTCGTTAATGCGCAATCGCTGCGTAAAATTCACGCGACAAACCGGCTGCAAGACGCGCTGAGTCGTTGAACGGCGGCTTAACGAACCCACGGAAGTGCCGTTTTACGAGGTTTTGCCAGAGGGATTCGGGCGCTTCGCGTGCGATTTCGGCGCAACGCAAAAAATGTTTGGTGCCAAAACCGACGTGGCGGATTTCGTCGTCAAGGATGCGGGCGAGGATTTTGGCTCCATTCTGGTCGCCCGCCGCTGCGACCCGCTCAAGGGTGGCCGGGGTCACATCCAGCCCGCGCGCTTCGAGAACCATCGGCACCACCGCCAGCCGCGCTGCGACATCGTGCCGGGTGGCGAAAGCAGCCTCCCACAGCCCGGCATGGGCGGGCAGCGCGCCATAGAAGCTGCCGAGGCTTTCGAGCTTTCGCGAAAGCAGCGCGAAATGCATCGCCTCATCCGCCGCAACGCCAAGAAAATCGCTGACGAATTCCGGCCCCATTGCGCCCCCGAATCGCCCGGCCATGTCGAGCGCCAGATCAATCGCGACGAACTCGATATGGGCAAGGCTGTGCCAGAGCGCGATTCGCGCGCGGTCGGAACCAAACTTGCCGCGCTTGGGCATCTGATTCGGGGGAAGCAGCACCGGCGCGTCGGGCCAGGCGGGCTGATCCGGCATGACCACGTCGAAGTCCCACGCCAGCGCCCCGCGCCGCCAGTCGCGCGCGACACGGCGGGCGGCGAAGCACTTGGCGCGCGGCTCAGGCGTGAGCAGCGCGGCGCGGATGGCGGCGGCGACGGTTTCCACGTGCGGTCTTAAATGGCCTGCGCTGCGGCGAGCACTTCCTCGGCGTGGCCCGCGACCTTCACCTTGTCCCAGATCTGCGCGATCTTGCCCTCGGCGTCGATGAGATAGGTCGCGCGGACCATGCCCATGTAGGTCTTGCCGTACATCTGCTTTTCCGCCCAAACGCCCAGCGCATCGGAAAGGCCGCCTTCTTCAGCGTCGGTCGCCAGCGGGGCGGTGAGGCCGTGCTTGGCGATGAACTTGGCGTGCTTCTTGGCGGGGTCCTTGCTGACGCCGAGTAGCTTGGTGCCGGCGGCTGCGAACTGATCCTTGAGCGCGGAGAAATCCTTGTTCTCGGTGGTGCAGCCCGGGGTATCGTCCTTGGGGTAGAAGAAGATCACCAGCTTGGAACCCTTGAAGTCTGAGGGTTTCACTTGGTCGCCTTCAGGGGTTTCCATGGCGATATCGGGGATGGCGTCACCAACGCCGGGGAAGTTGCTCATGATCGGGTCTCCTGTTCGGTAGCGAGAATGTCCGTGCCCAGAATTTGTTTCCAAGCTGCGGCAACGCTGCGCCGCGCCGCGGCAAAGGCATCCACCAGCGCGTCATGGCTGTCATACCCGCAAGCCCGCGCCAGTGCACGCGCGCCCGACGGCGGAGGTTCGCGGCCGTCGGGGGCGAGCAAGCGGCCTGCAACCAGCATCCGGGTCATCAGCGCGTGCGGCTCGATCAGATCATCCGGCAGCAGGCCCGCCGCGACCAACCCCTCCAGCGCCACGGTCAGATCGGGATTAAGCGCTTTCGGCGCGACCTCGGACAGCGGGGCACCGCCTTCCGCCTCGCCCTTCAATTGGAGGTAGTGGACAAGGAATTCGCAATCGACCAGCCCGCCGCGCGTCAGCTTGGCATCGACCGGGCCGGTGGCTGGCTTGTGCTTCGCCATTTCGGCCCGCATCGCCAGCACCGCGTCGCGCAGGGCCGCCTTGTTGCGCGGGGCGTGGAGCACTTCGTGAAGCGCTGTCTCCAGTTCATGGCACGCTTTGGGCGAGCCGTAGAGCACCCGTGCACGGGTCATTGCCATGTGCTCCCACGTCCAGGCTGCCTCGCGCTGATACTTGCCGAAAGCCTCGCAGCTGACCGCCAATGGCCCCTGGTTGCCCTGTGGTCGCAGCCGCGTATCGACCTCGTAGAGCGCCCCTTGCGCGGTCGGCACCGACAATGCAGCGCTGACCCGGCTGGCCAAGCGGTTGTAATAGACCGTCGCACCGAGCGGGCGAAACCCATCCGATTGCGCGCTAAAATCCCCGGTAAAGAGATAGACAATGTCGAGATCCGAGGCATGGGTGAGCGCTCCTCCGCCGAGCCGCCCCAGCCCCAAGATCAGCAATTCGCTATCCGGCACCCGCCCATGCTTCGCGGCGAATTCCTCCACCGTCGCCTCCGCCGCCAGCGCGAGCGCGGCCTCGGCAGTGCGCGACAGGGCGCGGGCGATGGCGAGGGGATCGGCCAGCCCCTCGATCAGCTGAATGCCGAGCGCGAAGCGGATCTCGCCGGTGATCACCCGGATCGCGTCGAGCAGCGCTTCGTAATCCGCCCGGATCGCCGCCCCGCGCATCCGGGCCATGATCGCAGACGTCTCGCCCGGCAGGTCGAGCGCGTCACGATCGATCAGCGTGTCGAGCAGTTCGGGCTTCCTTGCCAGCTCATCCGAAAGCGCCGGGGCGAGGGTGAGCGCTGCGACCAGCCGCCGGGTCAGGTCAGGGCGCGCATCTAGCAGGCGGAAGGTGGTGATTGCGCTAGGCACGCTTTCGATGATGCGTTCCCAGCGGGTGATCGCGCGCATCGGATCATCGCTCGCCGCCATGGCTTTGAGCAGCGCGGGCGCGAGGCGGTCCCACGCCTCAACCGCCTGCGGGGAGCGGATCGCGGCGTGCCGCCCGTCCCGCCAGCCCTCAATCCGTTCTGCGAGCGTCTCGGGTTCGGGGAGGCCCCACTCTTCCAACTGCCGGGCGAGCGCGCTCGCGGGCAGAGCAACGGCGACTGGCGCAGCCTCGGGCGGGCCGATCAGTTCCTCGTAGATGCGTCCGGTCCGCTGGGTCAGTTCAGTCAGCTCGGCCACCAGCGCCGCGCCATCAGCCAGCCCGTCGAGCTGCGCGACATTGTCGAGCGCCGCGCCCTCAGGCAGCGCGTGGGTCTGGCGGTCGTGGACCATCTGCAAGCGGTGCTCGACCTCGCGCAGCCGGTCGTAAGCCGTGCCGAGCGTGGCGGCGTTCTCTGTCGAGATCCAACCTGCGGCCGCCAGTGCATCGAGCGCCGGACGCGTGCCGCGCACCCTCAGCAAAAGGTCGCGTCCGCCATGGATCAGCTGGTGGGTCTGGGCGTAGAACTCGATCTCTCGTATGCCCCCGCGACCGCGTTTCACATCGAAGCCGGGGCCGGGGGCAGGCGGGCCCTTGCCGCTGTCACGGATGCGCTGGGTGAGCGCGCGGATTTCCGCAATCGCGCCGAAATCGAGCTGGCTGCGCCACACGAAGGGGCGGATGGCCGCGAGGAAGGTCTCGCCCGCCGCGACGTCCCCCGCTGCAGCGCGGGCGCGGGTGAAGGCCGCGCGCTCCCACGCCAGCGCCGCGCCCTGATAATGCGCCAGCGCTGATCCCACAGGCACCGCCAACGGGCTGACCTCGCTCGCGGGCCTGAGCCGCAGGTCGACCCGCAGCGCGTAACCCTCGTCGGTGCCCGCCGAGAGTAGCGCCACCACCCGCCGGGCATAGCGCTGCGCCGCCTCGCCCGGATCATCGCTGGCGCGGCGCGCGAGGCGGGTCCGGTCGAACAGCAGGATGGGGTCGATGTCGGAGGAATAGTTGAGCTCGCCTGCACCTTGCTTGCCGAGCGCCAGCGCGATGAAGCCATCGGCGGTGTCTTCGCCAGAGCGTTCGGCAATCGCGGTGCGGATCGCACGGTCGAGCGCGCGGTCGGCAAAGTCGGTCAGCTCCGCTACCACCCGGCCCAGCGGGAAGGCCCCGGCGAGATCGCCCACCGCCAGCGCCGCCGCCAGCGCCAACCGCTCGCGGCGCAGGGCGACTTCGGTGTCCGCAATCTCGCCCTGCGACCGCGCCCATGCAAGCGCCGCCTTACCCTCGCCCGCCGCCAGCAACCCAGCCAGATCAGGCTGGCGCTCAAGCGCGCGCGCCAGAAACGGCGCGTGGGTGCGCGCACGGTACAGCGCGCTTTCCCAGTCGGGGGTGGCAGTCTCTCCCATCGCCCGCCTCTCTGGCGCTGCCGAACGCGCCGCGCAACCTTGCATGGGCGTTCCGGCTCTGCAAAGGATGCGCGGCCCCACCCTTTCCCGGAGACATATCGCCATGGCCACCCGACACATTGCCTTCGGAGCGCTTATTGCTGGCGCGCTCGCCATCGCTGCCTGCGATGCCCTGCCCACCATGGGCGGCGCCGAAGCCGCGCTCGACATTCCCGAGGTCGCGGCGGGCGACATCGCGGAAGGCACGATCAAGGACGTCACGCGCCTTCTTTCGAGCGATGAATTCGAAGGACGGATGCCCGGCACGCCCGGCGAGGAAAAGACCATCGCGCTCTTGACCGAGCGGTTCAAGGCGGCGGGGCTGCAGCCCGGCAATAACGGCTCATGGGTGCAGGAAGTCCCGCTGGTGGAGATTTCGGGCAAGGATTACGCCCCCCTGACGATCACCGGGAAGGGTGCGCCCATCTCGCTGGCCTTCGCCAAGGACTGGGTCGGCGTCACCTATCGCGAAGAAGCCGCCACCACGATCAAGGACAGCGAGCTGGTGTTCGTCGGCTACGGCATCAACGCGCCGGAAAAGGGCTGGAACGACTACGCGGGCCTCGATGTGAAGGGCAAGACGGTGGTGATCCTCGTCAATGACCCGGATTGGCAGACCGCAGGACTGGAAGGCCCCTTCAACGGCAAGGCGATGACCTATTACGGGCGTTGGACCTACAAGTACGAGGAAGCCGCCCGGCAGGGAGCCGCCGCCGCGCTGATCGTCCACCAGACTGAGCCGGCCGCTTATGGCTGGAACGTCGTAGAAAGCTCGTGGACCGGCCCGCAGGCGTATGCCCAGCGCGGGGAAAACGCACCGCCGCTGACCGAGATGAACGGCTGGGTGACCGAAGAGGCTGCTCGCAAGCTGCTCAAGGCTGCGGGGCAGGATCTCGACGCGCTGACCAAGGCGGCGCAGACCAAGGGTTTCAAACCGGTGCCGCTGGGGCTGAAGGCCGGGACCAGCTTTGCCAGCACCTTCCGCAGCTTCACATCGCACAACGTGATCGGGATCCTGCCGGGGGCCGAAGCGCCTGAGGAATACGTGCTCCACACCGCGCACTGGGATCACCTCGGCCGCTGCACGCCTGCGCCCGATGGCGATGACATCTGCAATGGTGCGATCGACAATGCCACCGGCACCGCCGCGCTGGTCGCGCTGGCCGAGGCCCACGCCAAGGCAGGCGCACCGCGCCGCAGCCTTGTGTTTCTGGCGGTGACGGCGGAGGAATCGGGCCTGCTCGGCGCGCAATACTACGCCGCCAACCCGGTCTTCCCGCTGGCGCAGACCGTGGGCGGGGTGAACATGGACGCGCTGCAACTGGCGGGTCCTGCCAAGGATGTAACCGCCGTCGGCTTCGGCAAGTCGGCGCTCGACAAGTTCCTTGATGCAGCGCTCAAGGCCGATGGCCGTGTCGCAACGCCTGATCCCAAGCCTGAAAACGGATATTACTACCGCTCGGACCACTTCGCCTTCGCCAAGCTCGGCGTGCCGATGCTCTATATCGATGGCGGGCAGGACCTGATCGAAGGTGGCCGTGCCGCTGGGGAGGCTGTGGCGAAGGATTACACCGACAACCGCTATCACGGCCCCAAGGACCAATATGATCCCAATTGGGACTGGTCAGGCGTGATGGCTGACTTGCAGCTCTATTTCCGCCTAGGGCGGATGATGGCGATGAGCACCAGCTGGCCCAACTGGAACGATGGCGACGAATTCCGCAGCGTGCGGGACCAAAGCTGCAAGGCGGCGGAAAAGGGCTGCTGATTCTGCCATGACCGCATTGATGCCCCCCGAATGGGCGCCGCAGGACTGGCTTTGGATCGGCTTTCCGCACCTCGCTGAGGAATGGCCCGGCTGGCTTGAGCCGGCGCAGGTGCAGATGGCGGCCTTTGCCAGTGCGGTGGCGGAGAGTGGGCAGGAGGTCCGCCTGCTGGTGCGCGATGAAGCCAACGAAGCCCGCGCCCGCGCGCTGGTGAGCAGCAAGGTCACGCTCGAACGGCGGGTCTATGGCGATGTCTGGCTGCGCGATACTGGGCCGCTAGTGGTGTCGGGCAGGGCGGAGCGGATCGCGCGGCGGTTCGGCTTCAACGGCTGGGGCGGCAAGTATCTGATGCCGGGGGATCAGGAGATCGGCGAAGCGCTCGCCCGCGACGCGGGCCTCGCGGTGACGTCCAGCCCGATGATCCTCGAAGGCGGGGCAGTCGACGGCGATGGCACGGGGCTGGTGGCCACGACCGAGCAATGCTTGCTCAATCCCAACCGCAACCCCGCGATGAGCCGCGAGGCTATCGCAGCGGAACTCGCCGCCACGCTCGGCTTCACCCGCGTGCTGTGGCTGGGGGACGGCCTCATCAACGACCATACCGACGGCCATGTCGACAACCTCGCGCGCTTCGTTGGTCCCAACCGCTTGGTGGTGCCTCAGGCGACCGGCAAGGACGATCCCAACGCGGCGATCTATGCCGACGCCGCCGCGCGCGCCGCCGCTGCAGGGGTCGAGGTGGTGCGCATTCCCTCGCCCGGAAGGATCGAGCGGGACGGGGTGATTGAGCCTGCCAGCTATGTGAATTTCGCCATCACCACCCATCTGGTGGTGGTGCCGACCTTCGGCTCGCCCCACGATGCGGAAGGGGTCGCCGCGATTGCCTCCTTGTTCCCTGACCGGGATACGATCGGCCTGCCGGGTGAAGCGGTGCTGGCAGGGGGCGGAGGATTCCACTGCGCCAGCCAGCAAATGCCCGCCGCGTCGCTGGCGGGTTAAGGCTTCCTTAGCATTTTGGCAGGAGGGTGCAGTCCATGCACCGCGCCCTTGCCCTTTCGATGCCTTCGCTGGCCAGCCAGATCGATCCGGTCGATCTCGCCCGCCGCCTGATCGTGATGGGCTGCGCGGCTGCGCTGATCCTCGCGGGTCGTCCGCTACCCTTTTGATCCGAGGCGTGTAACCGCCCGCGATTGTCCCGCGTAATGATCCTCGAACTTGACGAGGACGATACGATGAAACCCTACCGCACCCTGTTTGCTTTCGCTGCTGGTCTGACCGCTTTGGGCGCAACCGCGCTCAGCTTGCCCGGCGGCGCGTCCGCGCAGGGCGAGGCATCGGGGAAGGGGGCTGCTTCGAGCGGTGAGCCCGTCTTGCTTGAGCTTTTTACGAGCCAGGGCTGTTCGTCCTGTCCGCCCGCTGACCGCCTGGCCGAAACTCTTGCCGAGCGGCCCGATCTGGTGGTGATCGCCCGGCCTGTGACCTATTGGGACCGCCTCGGCTGGAAGGACACGCTCGCCAAGGAAGACAACACCCAGCTGCAACAGGCCTATGCCCGAAAGGGTCTGGCCGGCGCGAACGGGGTCTACACCCCGCAGCTGGTGGTTGATGGCACCTATGGCACGGTCGGATCGCGCAAGGCTGAGATCACTGCCGGTATTCGCCAGCACGGTGGCAAGGGCGGCGCGGCGATCCGGGTCCGCGATCTGGGCGCGAAGGGCTATGGCGTCGGCCTCGGCGGGACCACGAACGGCGCGGCAGAGCTGGTGCTGGTCGCGGTGACGCGCAAGGTCGATGTCGGCATCATGCGCGGCGAGAATGGCGGATCGAAGGTGACCTATACCAACGTGCTGCGCGCCGAGCGCAAGCTCGCTGACTGGAAGGGCGGCGAGGCCAGTCATGTGATCGCCCCCAGCGCGCTCAACGTGAAGGGTGCGGATCGCTATGCGCTGGTGCTGCGCGCGCCCGGCGGCGGCAAGGTGCTGGCGGCGCGTTGGTTGTCTTAAGAACCGGGGCCTAAAGCAATCGCAACAGCGCCCCCAGCGCCGCACCGCCGAGCACGAGGCCGACGGCGGTGCGCCACGCTGGGTCGCTGATCCGGCCCGATACCATCATGCCCAGCCGGTTGCCGATCAGGATCACCGGCAGCATGACCAGTGCGAAGAGCAGCAGCTCCCCCCGCAGAATGCCGAGCCACGCCGCCGAGACCAGCCCGGCGCCTGCCGCAATGGTGAAAATCAGCAGCATCGAGGCCTTGATGGTGATGCGCGGCAGTTCTCGGCCCGCATAGAAGGGCACCACCGGCGGCCCCGGCATTCCGGCATAGCCGGTCATCAAGCCGCTCACCACGCCGACCCCGCCCGTCACCAGCGGCCCCGGCACCGCGTTCCCCCGGCGCGGGAGCAGGATTGCGAGGAAGGCGCTGAAGGCGATCAGCGCTATGACCAGTCGCGCGACGTCAGCACTGGTGGAAAACAGCGCCCACAGCCCCAGCGGGGTGGTCAGCACCACCGCCGCCCCGATCACCCACGCGCTCCGTTCGGCCTCGCGGACCAGCATCCGCACCTCGGTCGCGCCGATCAGCAGCGAGAGCGCGTTGCCCAGCACCACCGCTTCGACCGGGGGCAGCGCCAACGCGAGAACCGGGACCAGCAGGATCGCCATGCCAAACCCGGTCAGGCCGCGTACGAAGCTCGCACCGAGCGCGGCGGCGAGCGCAACCGCTAATTGGGGCGCGGTGAAGCCGCCGAGGAGTTCCACAGGCGGAGCTTACTTCGCCCCGCGCTCCTTGAGCCAGGCTTCCATCTCGGCGATCTCGCCCTTCTGCGCGGCGATGATCCGCGTGGCGAGGTCGCGCGCCTTTTCGTCCTTGGCGTATTTCAGCGCCACTTCCGACATGGCGACGGCGCCTTGGTGGTGCGCCAGCATCCCTTGCATGAAGGCGACATCGGGATCAGCGGGGATTTCGGCCATCCCGGCATGCATCGCATCATTGGCGGCCTTGTAGGCGGCCTGCGCTTCGGTCAGCTCGGTTTTGGCCGCCCCACCCATGTCGTGGCCCGAATGGTCCATCATGGAGTGATCAACAGCAGCCTCATCCTTCGGCGCATCGGCCGCGCCCGAACAGGCGGCGAGAGTGAGGGCGATGGGCGCAAGAAGCAGGAATCTGGATTTCATGGGCGAAACTCTCTCCAAATGGCGACGAGGGTGAGGCTATGGAACGCGGCAATCGCGAGGTTGCTGAGCACCACAGGGTTGTTCAGCGTCCCGACCGTGAAGGGCGTTGTCAACTTGTAGGCCACCTGCACCATAAGCAGGGCGGCAACCATGGCGGGCACGGGCTTCAGCAGTAAGGCAGCCGAACCCAGCAGGATCGCCAGATAGACGGACAGCAGGATGCCACGCGCCGGTGTCGCCGCGCCATAGGCGGCAAGGGTCCATTCAGCCCGGGTCAGCAGGCTGAAACAGACCGGCACCAGCAGGGTGACATTCAGCAGCAGCGAGGCGATGATCAGCGCGCGCATAGGGTCACCGCAGATCGGGCGGGGTACCCTCGGCGCGCAGCATCGCGATGGCTTCGGTAAGCGGCATCACCTTCTGGTGCTCCGCGCCCAGCGTGCGGACCGCGACGGTGCCTTCCTCGGCCTCGCGCTTGCCGACCACCAGCAGGTGCGGGACTTTCGCTAGGGAGTGTTCGCGCACCTTGTAGTTGATCTTCTCGTTGCGGGTGTCGGTCTCGACCCGGATGCCCGCCGCGCGAAGCTGGGAGGCAACGTCTTCGGCGTACGGATCCGCGTCCGACACAATGGTCGCGACCACCGCCTGCACCGGGGCGAGCCATGCGGGGAGGCGTCCGGCGAAGTGCTCGATCAGGATGCCGATGAAGCGTTCGTAGCTGCCAAAGATCGCGCGGTGCAGCATCACCGGGCGGTGCTTTTCGCCATCCTCGCCGATGTAATGCGCATCGAGCCGCTCGGGCAGCACCCGGTCCGACTGGATCGTGCCGACCTGCCAGGTGCGCCCGATCGCGTCAGTGAGGTGCCATTCGAGCTTGGGGGCATAGAACGCGCCTTCGCCGGGGAGTTCTTCCCACTCCAGCCCGTTCGCGGTCAAAGCATCGCGCAATTCCTGCTCGGCCTTGTCCCAATCCGCCTCGCTGCCGAAGCGCTTTTCGGGGCGCAGCGCGAGCTTGATGTCATAGGTGAAGCCGAAGTCACGATAGACCGAATCGGCGAGCGCTAGGAACGCCTGCACTTCGGACACCACCTGCGCCTCGGTGCAGAAGATATGTGCGTCATCCTGCGTGAACTGGCGCACGCGCATCAGCCCGTGGAGCGCGCCGTGGGGTTCGTTGCGGTGGCAGCAACCCATCTCGCCCAACCGGATCGGCAAATCGCGGTAAGAGGTGATGCCCTGCTTGAAGACCATCACGTGCGCGGGGCAGTTCATCGGCTTGATCGCCATCCACGCCGCGTCATCGGCGACCTTGGGGGAGGCAACGCCGGACTCCTCGTCCACGTCGGGCACGATGTCAGGGACGGCGAACATGTTCTGCGCGTATTTCCCCCAGTGGCCCGACTGGGTCCACTGGCGCACGTCCATCAGCTGCGGGGTCTTGATCTCGCGGTAGCCTGCGCCGTCCATCTTGCGGCGCATATAGGCTTCAAGCTCGCGCCAGATGCGGTAGCCCTTGGGGTGCCAGAAGACGCTCCCATGGGCCTCTTCCTGCAGGTGGAACAGGTCCATCTCGCGGCCCAGCTTGCGGTGGTCGCGCTTGGCGGCTTCTTCCAGCCGCGTAAGGTGCGCCTGAAGCTGCTTCTTGTTGAGCCAGCCGGTGCCGTAGATGCGCGTCAGCTGCGCGTTGTTCTGGTCGCCGCGCCAGTATGCGCCCGCGACGCGCATCAGCTTGAAGGCGTCGGGATCGAGCTTGCCGGTCGAGGGCAGGTGCGGGCCGCGGCACATGTCGAGCCAGTCGTTGCCGCTCCAGTAGACCGTCAGCTCCTCGCCCTCGGGGAGTTCCTGCGCCCATTCGGCCTTGAAGGTCTCGCCCTCGCCCGACCACTTGGCGATTAGGTCCTCGCGGCTCCACACTTCGCGGCGCAGCGGCTTGTCGGCGCGGATGATGCGGCGCATTTCCTCTTCGATCGCGGGGAGATCGTCGATGCCGAAGGGCTCGCGCGTGTCGGGCGCCTTGACGTCATAGTAAAAGCCGTCGTCGGTCGCGGGGCCGAAGGTGATCTGCGTGCCGGGGAACAGCGCCTGCACCGCTTCGGCGAGCACGTGGGCAAAGTCATGCCGGGCGAGTTCGAGCGCATCGGCCTCGTCCCGCGCGGTGACCAGCGCGAGTTCGGCATCGCCCTCAAACGGGCGGGTGAGGTCGCGCAGTTCGCCGTTGACGCGCGCCGCCAGCGCCGCCTTGGCAAGGCCGGGGCCGATCGCGGCGGCGATGTCGGCGGGCGTGCTGCCGGCGGGCACTTCGCGCACCGATCCATCGGGCAGGCTGATCTTCAGAAGTTCGGTCATCATCGCAGTTCCGTCTGGTTTGGGCGCGCCTTAGGGCAAAGGACTGCGCACCGGAAGAGCGGTGTTGAGCGAGAAACCGGATCGAGGAGAACACCGCACCGCCCCGAACCGGGCGGCGAGTGCTTGGGCCTAGCCCGCGCGCCGCCGCCCCCGGATAGTCCGGGTCGTGGTGGTGGCAGTCGTGGTCAGCAGATTGGCCATGGCGGGGACGTAGGTGTCCAACAGCGAAAAGTCACGCGCAAGTTGATGAAACACACCTTGGAGGGCAGCGGTTTCGGGCATCAATGGAAAGGGGCCTTGACATATCCTCCGCCATCAATGTAAAGCATCCTTGTCATTATGCAAAAGGAGCTTTCCATGAATCGCATCTCTCAGGCCATGCTGCTCGCTTGCGCCCTACTCGCCATCGCGCTGCTGGCGGTGTTTGACATCGTCCCCGAAGCCGTCGCCCAATATGCACCGCTGGCGGTGGTGCCGTTTATCGTGTTGCAGCAGCGATCCTGCCGACTCCTGAGCAAGGGTCAGCCGCTGTGAGCGTCCGCAGCCCGGCAATGCGCCGGTATCTGCGGCGGCTGGCGGGTTTCATGGTCGTCTATGTCGCATTGATCTTTGCGGTCGGCACCGTGTTCCGCACGGCCCCGCCCACAGGTGCGCTGGCATGGGGCGTGGCGGTTCTGCCGGCGTTGCCGATCCTGGGCGTGTTCTGGACGATCTTCCGCCTGCTGGCCGAGGAGACCGATGAATATATCCGCTACATGCTGGTCCGCCAGTCGCTGTTCGCCACCGCCTTTTGCCTGTCGGTGATGACGGTGTGGGAGTTCCTCCAGAATTACGAGGTCGTGCCGCCGGGCAATGGCGGGTTTGGGGCGGCGTTCTTCTGGTTTGTCGGCCTCGGGCTGGGCGGGGTGTGGAATGCGCGGGCAAACCGAGAGGCGTGCGAGGAATGAACAACCGCCTCCGCGTGCTGCGCGCAGAATACGGCTGGAGCCAGCAGGACCTCGCCGACCGGCTCGGCGTCTCGCGCCAGAGCGTCAACGCCATCGAGACCGGCCGCTACGACCCTTCGCTCCCGCTCGCCTTCACCATCGCCGATGTGTTCGGCTTGCCGATTGAAGCGATTTTCCTCAGAGATGGAGACCCCAAATGAAGCTTGCCCGCTTGCTGATCGCGGCGCTTGCCGCGCTGATCTGTTCCACCGCCGCGTTCGCCGAGGAGCCCCCCTGCCCACCGTTCGAGGTGACCGGCGCTGGCCCCGATCTGGTGCTGGTGCCCGGCCTCGGTTCATCGCCCGCTGTGTGGGACGGGGTGAAGGACAGCCTCGCCAACGATTTCCGCGTCCACCTGGTCCATGTCGCAGGCTTTGCCGGACGCACGCTCGAAGGCGATCCGGCCACGCTGGTCGCCCGCACCGAGGCGGAGGTGATCCGCCATCTTGATTGCCAGAAGGTCACCCGCGCTGCCTATGCCGGCCATTCGCTCGGCGGGTTCCTCGGCCTGATGCTGACCGCTGACCACCCCGACCGGATTTCCCGCGTTGTGGTGGTCGATTCGCTGCCGTTCTATCCGCTGATTTTCGATCCCAGGCTCACGCCCGAGCGCACCGCCGCGCAAGCGGGAGTCATCCGCGATTCGATGCTGGCGATAGACGAGGCGACCTTTGCCGCCAACCAGCGCACCGGCGTGCAATCGCTGGTGCGCGAGACGCGCTTTCACGAGCAGGTGGTGGGGTGGTCGCTCGCCAGCGACCGTGCGAGTTTTGCAGGCGCATTTCACACCCTGATGACCACCGATCTGCGCCCGCGCCTCGGCGACATCACCGTGCCCGTCACCGTGCTCGCCGCCGCCAACCCCTACGCCCCGCGTGACCGGGTCGAGCTGCTCTTCAGCTCTGCTTATTCCGGGCTGCCGGGCGTAAAGCTGACCATCATCGAGGACAGCTATCACTTCATCATGTTTGATCAGCCCGAGGCGTTTGAAGCGGCGCTGCGCACGGGGCTGACGGAGTAACGGCACCGCATTGCGCGAGGGCGGTGCCCCCACCCCCGGCCCCTCCCCACGGGGAGGGGAGAAGGACGTGGCCGCTGGCGAGGGCTCGCCGATTAAACCGCCAGCGTGCCCGAACCCTTCTCGGTGGTGATCCGCTTGGTCCCCGCCAGCTTGGTCGAGCGCTGCTTGATCCCGGCGCTGAAGCGGTATTCGGTCACGGCGCGGGTCGGAGAGAGGTCGATCAGCATGTAGCCGCGCTGCGCGGTGTCAGCCCACTTGAGCTGCTCGTTCTCGGCCACCAGCGAGGCGGCCAGCGTCGCCGGGGGCACGAAGCTGAGATAGTTCTCAAACCCCGGTGAGCTGACCGAACAGACGCCCAGTTCCACCCCGACCTTCGCGCCTTCGTGGGTCAGATCGAAGCCCCAGCCATTATGCGTGTCGCCCGCCAGCACCAGCAGGTTGGCATCGGCGGCGAGCGCGGATTTGAACACGCGGTCGCGCGCGGCGGGGTAGCCGTCCCATGCGTCCAGGTTGAGCGGCAGGCCCGCGGTGCTCGCCATGCTGGCGGTCTTGAGCCGCTGGCGCACGAATTCGGGCAGGCCATCGCCCAACTGATTGGCGAGCGCCTTGGGCGACTTGAGGTTGCCGATCAGCACCTGCTGCACCAGCACCTGCCATGCGGTGCGGTCCTTGGTCGAGGCAGCGAGGCCATCGGCCAGCCATTGCTCCTGCGCCGCGCCCAGCAGCTGACGCTTGGGATCGGACCATGCGCCATCCTTGAAGGTCGTGAGAGCGCCCATGATCGCCTGCGGGTCTTTCAGCCCTTCAAGCACCTTGCCAAGGTCAAGCTGCTGATCGCGCCCCTCCAGCCGGGTGTCGAGCCGGAACAGCGTGGCGAGATCGCCCACTTGATAGGCGGCATAGGGCTCGTCCGAGACCGGCATCCATTCGCGGTAAGCTTGCTTGGCTGCGGCCTTGCGCACCGCCCATTCGCCCTCGGTGTCGGGTTGATGGTTCTGCGCCCCGTCCTTCCAGCTGTCATTCGCGCTTTCGTGGTCGTCCCACACGCTGATCATCGGCAGCACCTGATGCAGGCGCTGGCAATCGGGATCGGCGCGGTAGGTGGCGTAGCGCAGGCGGTAATCGGTCAGCGCGACGATCTCGGTTTCGGGCGCGAGCACGCGGTCGGGGTTGGCCTGACCCTTGTCGGGATAGGTGCCTGCGCCGTATTCGTAGATGTAATCGCCCAGATGCACCGCAAGGTCGGCGTCATTGGTCTCGACCGCATGGCCATAGGCATTGAACCAGCCGAAGCCGAAATTCGAACACGAGAACACCGCCAGCTTGAAGTTCGCGGTCTTGCCCTGTGGCAGGGTGCGGGTGCGGCCGATTGGTGAGGTCACGCCATTGGGGGCGACGAAGCGGAAGAAGTACCACTTGTCCGGCGCAAGCCCGGTGGCGATCCCCTTGGCGCACCAATCGCGGCTGGGCGAGGCGGTGACGCTGCCTTCCGCGACGGGCTTGGCGAAATTCTCGCTCTCGCTGACCTGCCAGGTGAGCGCCGTCTCCGCTTCGCCGACAAAGCGGGTCCACAGCAGCACCGAAGTCGCCGAGGGCTCACCGCTGGCGACATTATGCGTGAACCCGGTGCCAAAGCTGCGGGCAGCGACCGGCGCGGCGGCGAGGGCCGCGCCAGCGCCGGCGAGGGTGAAGAGGTTGCGGCGGGTGAGCGCCGTGGGCGAAGCGGCCGGCTGGGCGGCGGTGTCGGTTTTGAACATGGCGGCTCGCGTAATCCTCTCCCATTGCGCTGCTGTGACAGTCGCCGCGTCACAATGCTTGCGCCAAGGCCTTTGCGCAAGGCATGGAAGCCGTATGACCCCGATCATGCATCACACGCTCTATGACGGCCGCCGGATTGCCTTCCGCTATACCCACGGGCGCGGGCCGTGCCTCGTGTTCCTGCCCGGCTACATGTCCGACATGAGCGGGAGCAAGGCGACCGCGCTGTTCGCCGAAGCTGAGGCTGAGGGGCGGGCGTGCCTGCTGCTCGACTATTCGGGTTGCGGGCAGAGTGATGGCGACTTCGCTGACGGCATGCTCTCACGCTGGCGCGACGAAGTGCTGGCGCTGATTGCGTGCTATGTCAGCGGGCCGGTGGTGCTGGCGGGTTCCTCAATGGGGGGCTGGCTGATGTTGCTGGTGGCCGAGCGGCTCAAGGGGCGCTGCGTCGGCCTGATCGGCATTGCCCCCGCGCCCGATTTCACCCGTTGGGGATATACCGAAGCCCAGCGGGCGCAACTGGCGGCGGGCGAGACGATCTACGAACCCAATCCGTATGGCCCCGAACCCACGCCGACCCATCCAGGTTTCTTCGCCGATGCCGAATGTCACCTGCGGCTGGAGCAGATGATCGACCTCACCTGTCCGGTGCGGCTGATCCATGGCAAGGCGGACCCGGACGTGCCGTGGGAGATCAGCCTCAAGCTCAAGGCGGCGCTCCGGTCGGACGATGTTCAGGTGACATTGATAGAAGACGGCGATCACCGTCTCTCGCGCCCCGAGGACATCGCCCTTCTCAAGGCCGTTGTGGCCGGATTTTACGGATAGCCCCGATTTGTCCCTGCTCCTTGCTCTGCTGCTTCAGGTTGGCCCCAATCCGCTCGGCGGGGGCATGCCCGATGATACGCTGGTGCGCGATCGCCCGGCGCGGAGTGCGGATGAAACCGCCAGCAGCGCTTGGCTCGAGAAGTGCTTCAGTCAGATCGCTGAAGATCCGGCCCGCGCGCACACCATGGCGCAGATCCGTCGCAGCGAGACCAAGGGCGCGGACCGGGTGCTTGCGAACCACTGCCTCGGCACGGCGGCGAGCGAGCTTGGTCTGTGGGAGGACGCGCGCACAGCCTTCATCGCCGCGCGCGAGGAGACTCCTGTTAACGAGACCCGCGCCCGCGCGCGTTTTGCGGCGCTGGCGGGGAATGCGGCACTGGCGAGCGGGGATGCCGAGGGGGCGATCACGTGGCTGATCCCCGCTGAGGCCGATGCCCGCGCCGCCGATGCCGCCCCGCTCGCGGCGCTGGCGACCATGGACCGCGCCCGCGCGCTGGTGATGCTGGGGCGCAGCGACGACGCGCTCGGTGCGCTCGAAGCCGCCACCGCGCTTGCGCCCGAACGCAGCGAAGGCTGGCTGCTCAAGGCGACATTGCTGCGGCGGCTCGACCGATTGGACCAAGCGCAAACCGCGATCGAGCGCGCTGCCTTACTCGCACCGGGCGATGCGCAGATCGGGCTGGAGGCCGGCGTGATCGCCGTACTCGGCGGCCGCGATGCTGCCGCGCGGGCCAGCTGGCAATCGGTGCTTGTGCTCGCTCCCGGCAGCCCGCAGGCGATTACCGCCACAGATTATCTTGCGCAGCTCGGCGATGCAGGGGAGACTGCTGCGCGCGAGGAGGTGCCGCCATCATGACCCGTTTTTCCGTGCTCGATCTGGTGCCGGTGCGCGAGGGCGGAACGCTGTCAGAGGCTTTCGCCGCCACCACCGCGCTCGCCCGCGCCGCCGAGGCGCTCGGGTGCGACCGGTTCTGGGTGGCCGAGCATCACGCGATGGACGGGATCGCGGGCGGGGCGACGGCGGTGGTGCTCGCCCACGTGGGCAACGCCACCAGCCGCATCCGCATCGGATCGGGCGGGATCATGCTGCCCAACCACACCCCGTTCCAGATCGCTGAACAATTCGGCACGCTCGACGCGCTGTTTCCCGGGCGGATCGACCTCGGGCTGGGCCGCGCGCCGGGGGCGGGGCCGGAATTGCAGCGGGCCTTGCGCAAGAACCTGCATCAGGCCGCCGAATACTTCCCGCAGGACGTGGTCGAGCTGCGCGCGCTGCTGACGGGCGATTACGACCTCCCGATCACCGCCACCCCCGGCCTCGGCGCCAAGGTCCAGCTGTGGATGCTGGGATCGAGCCTGTTCGGCGCGCAGCTCGCTGCCAAGCTTGGCCTTCCTTACGCCTTCGCCGCGCACTTCGCGCCCGATCATCTTGATGCCGCGCTGGCAGTCTACCGCCGCGACTTCCAGCCCTCGGAAGCGCTCGACAGGCCGCACGTGATGGTCGCCATGAACGTTTTCGCCGCCGAAACCGAATCGCAAGCGCGCCTCATCGCCTCGAGCCAGCAGCAAAGCTTTGTCCGGCTGCGCAGCGGTAATCCGGGCAAGCTGCCGCCGCCGGTCGCCGATTACGCGGCCAAGCTCCCCGCTCCTGCACAAGCGATGCTCGCGCATCTCGGGCAGGCCGCCGCTGTCGGCACGCCTGTTCAGGTGCGCGAGGCCATCGCCGCCTTCGTGGCGCGGACCGGCGGGGACGAGATCCTGCTGTGCGGGGCGACTTATGACCCTGACGCGCGGTTGCGCTCGCTCGAACTCACCATCGATGCCTGCGCCCACGTGCCGGCAGGCTAATCCAGCAATGATCGCGCTTGCGCCCGGCGGGGGGAAAGGCGTATCGCGAAAGACACGATAACAACAATCCGGCACAATATTATTGCTTGTCCTTGATGCCGGATACGCAGGATGCCGGGAGCCATACCATGGGGCCGAATACCACCACCGAAGCGCCAAACCGCGGGCTGATCAAGGCGTTGCGCCAGCATTTGGAAGCCTCGCTGCTGCCGGGTGACGGCCTCGCCAACAAGGCGAAGCTCGATGAAGCCGCCGCCTATCTGCTCACAGCGGCCGCGACCCGCGCGCCGGGCGAGCCGGTGGTGCAGCTCGAATCTGCCAGTGAGGGACACCGGCATCTCCGGATCGCGCTGGTCAATGACGATCAGCCGTTCTTGGTCGATTCGATTGCCGCTGCTATTGCCAAGCTGGGGCTGGCGATCGATTTGCTGCTGCACCCGGTCGTCGCGGTCGAGCGCGACGCGGCGGGGGCTATCACCGCGATCCCCAAGCCGGGGACAAATGCCTCCGGCCGGCGCGAATCGCTGATCTACATTGAAACTCCGCGGGTCGACGCCCGCCAGCGTCGCGAACTGCTCGAAGCGCTCCAGACCACGCTGGGCGATGCCCACGCTGCCGTTGCCGATTGGCCGCTGATGCAGGCCGCCATCGCCGAGGATGCCGCCCGCATTGCCCCCACCGATCCCGAAGCGAGCGCGCTGCTGGGCTGGCTCGGGGGTGGGATGCTCACCCAATTGGGGCACATGATCCGCCAGCGCAGCGGCACAGCTACGGCGCGGCTCGGCATCTGCCGTGCTTCGGCGCAGGAGCTGCTCGCCGAGGTCTCGCTGGAGCGCGCATTCACGTGGTTCGACGCTGATCCGACGCGGGCGCTGCTGTCGATCAAATCCAACGTCGCCGCACGGGTCCACCGCGCCAGCCCGCTTGACCTGTTCATCACGCCTTTGCGCGACAAGAAGGGCAAGACCACCGCCCTCTCGATCCATGCCGGGCTGTGGACCAGCGCTGCGCTCAATGCGCGCCCGCACGAAGTGCCGGTGCTGCGTGCCACGCTCGCCGATATGACCGCGCGACTCGGGTTCGATCCGGCGGGGCATAATGGCAAGGCGCTGGTGCATGCCTTCACCGCGCTGCCCAATGACCTGCTGACCGCCTTTGATCCGGCCTGCGTCGGCCAGCTCGCCACCGCCAAGATGGCGCTGGTCGATCGCCCGCGCCCGCGGGTGGTGATGGTGCGTGCGACGCTGGAGCGGCACGTGTTCGCTTTTGTCTGGCTTCCGCGCGATCAGCTCTCGACCGATGTGCGCTTGCAAATTCAGGCGATGCTGCTGGCAACCCCGGGCGCGGCGCTGCTCGATTGGAGCCTCGAGGTGGAGAGCAGCACGCTCGCGCTGCTGCGCTTCCTGATCGACGTGCGCGCTTGTGCCGATCTGCCCAATGATGCCGTGATCGAAGCTCAGCTGGTCGATCTGCTGCGCGGCTGGAACGAGGCCGTCGCAACACACCTCGCCGCGCATGAGGAGGAAGGCCGCGCGATGATGCTGGCAGCGCGCTATGCCCCGGCGTTCCCGACTGGTTATCGGCTGACCTATGGCCCCGAGGAAGCCGCCCGCGACATCGCCAAGCTGCGCACGCTGGTGCTGGCCGAAGGCGAGACGCACACTGCGGATCGGGCCGTTCGACTATACAGCTTGGCGAGCGATGCGGACGCGGCGCTGCGGCTCAAAATCTACACCTTGCGCGGCGAGCTCGCGCTGTCCGATGTGGTCCCGGCGCTGGAGAATTTCGGCTTCCGCGTTGAAGCCGAAGTGCCGACTTTCCTCACCGATGCAACGCTGGGATCGGTGCATGATTTCCTCCTGACCGTGCCTGCGGGGCTGGAGGCAGACACGCTGCTCGCCCGCGCCACGCTGATCGAGGACGCGTTGGCGACGGTGCTGAACGGGGCGGCGGAGGATGATCCCTTCAACCGCCTGATCGCCGCTACCGGCCTCGCCCCACAAGCGGCGAACTGGATGCGCGCGATCTATCGCTATCTGCGCCAGACCGGGGTGAGCTACACGATCTACACCGTGGTCGATGCGCTGGTCGCCGCCCCGCAGGTCACCGCGGCGATGATCGCGCTGTTCACCGCGCGCCACGACCCCGCTTTCGCGGGCGACCGGGACGAGGCCATCGCGGCGGCGCAGGGCGCTTTCACCCGGGGTCTCGCGAAGGTCACTGCCATCAACGACGACCGGTTGCTGCGCCTCTATCGCGCGGTGATCGATGCGGTGCTGCGCACCAACGCCTTCGCCCCTGCGGCCGCCGAGGCTTTGGCGTTCAAGCTCGATTCGGCGCTCGTGCCCGGCCTGCCCAAGCCGCTGCCGTGGCGCGAAATCTTCGTCTATTCGCGCCGGGTTGAGGGGATTCACCTGCGCTCGGGCAAGGTGGCCCGCGGGGGTCTGCGCTGGTCCGACCGGCGCGACGATTTCCGCACCGAGGTGCTGGGGCTGATGAAGGCCCAGCGTGTGAAGAACGCGGTGATCGTGCCGACGGGTGCCAAGGGCGGTTTCTATCCCAAGCAGCTTCCCTCGCCGGCGCTAAACCGCGAAGGCTGGGCGGCTGAAGGGCGCGCGGCGTATGAAATCTTCATCCGCACGCTGCTGTCGGTCACCGACAATATCGTGGCGGGCCGCGTGGTGCATCCGCAAGCGGTGCAAGTGCTTGATGGCGAAGACCCCTATTTCGTGGTCGCCGCCGACAAGGGCACTGCGACCTTCTCCGACATCGCCAACGGGATCGCCCAAAGCCGCGACTTCTGGCTCGACGACGCCTTCGCCAGCGGCGGATCGAACGGCTATGACCACAAGGCGATGGGGATCACCGCGCGCGGCGCGTGGGTTTCTGTCCAGCGCCACTTCCGCGAGATGGGGGTGGACGTCCAGAAGGACCCGGTCACCGTCGCCGGCTGCGGCGATATGTCGGGCGATGTGTTCGGCAACGGGATGCTGCTGTCCAAGGCCTTGAAACTGGTCGCGGCCTTCGACCACCGCCACATCTTCCTCGACCCCGCGCCCGATCCGCTGACCAGCTGGAAGGAGCGCAAGCGCCTGTTCGAACTGCCCCGTTCTAGCTGGGAGGATTACAACCCCGCCCTGATCTCGCGCGGCGGCGGGGTGTTCCCGCGCTCGGCCAAGGCGATCAAACTGTCCAAACAGGCGCAGACGCTGCTGGGGATCGACGCCAAGACCATCGAGCCCGAGGCGCTGATCACCGCGATCCTCAAGGCGCCGGTTGACCTCATGTGGTTCGGCGGGATCGGCACCTATGTGAAGGCGCCGCAGGAGAACAATATCCAGGTTGGCGACCCTGCCAATGATGGCTTGCGGGTGGACGCGACCGACCTGCGCGCCAAGGTTATCGGCGAAGGCGCAAACCTTGGCGTCACGCAGGCGGGGCGGATCGCGTTTTCGCTGGCGGGGGGCCGGATCAACACCGACTTCATCGACAATTCCGCCGGGGTCGATTGTTCCGACAACGAGGTCAACATCAAGATCGCGCTTGCCGCCGCCACCGCGTCGGGCAAGCTCAGCGTGAAAAAGCGCAACACGTTGCTCGCCGCGATGACCGATGAGGTCGCGAGCATCGTGCTCGAAGACAACCGCCTGCAGGCGCTCGCATTGTCAGTGGCGGAAAGCGGCGGGCCGGGGGCAATCCCGGCCTATGTCCGGCTGATCGAGCGGCTGGAGGAAGTGAGCGATTTCGACCGCCGCACCGAAGGCCTCGCCGATGGCGAAACCTTGTTGCGGCGCGCGGCGGACGGGCAGGGGCTGACCCGGCCCGAACTCGCGGTGCTGCTATCCTCGGCCAAGCTGGCGCTGCAATCCGCGATCGAGGCAAGCCCGCTGCCCGATGATCCGGTGCTCGAAGACCTGCTGATCGCGCGCTTCCCGACTGCGATGCGCAAACCCTATGCGAGCGCGATCCGTGGCCACCGGCTGCGGCGCGAAATGATCGCCACCAGCCTCTCGAACCGCATCGTCAACCGGCTGGGCATGGTCCATCCGTTTGAACTTGCCGAGGAAGAGGGCGTAGGCCTCGCCGAAGTCGTCGCCGCCTTTGTGGTGACCGAACGCCTGTTCGGTCTGGATAGGCTATGGGCTGAGCTCGATGCGGCCGCCATTCCCGAGGCGGCGCGCCTTGCGCTGTTTGACCGATTGGCGGCGGCGGTCGGCAATCTCATGAGCGATGTGCTGCGCACCGCATCGGGTCGGGTGGCTGCGGGCAGCATGGTGAGCGCGCTTGGCGAAGGTGTCGCGGTGCTCACCGCCGCGCGCGAGGAACTGCTCACCGCCGAACCGCGCGCACGGTCGCTCGAATTGCGCAAGGGCTTCATCGCCGCCGCCGCGCCCGAGGCATTGGCGGCCAAGGTCGCCAATCTGTTCGATTTCGACGGCGCGGTGGGCCTTGCCCATGCGGCGGGCGAAACCGGGATCGATGCCAAGCTGCTGACCCACGCCTTCACCGATGTCGGCACCCGGCTGGGGCTCGATTGGGCGCAAGGGATCGCGGCGCATATGTCGCCATCGGACGTGTGGGAGCGGCTGCTGGTCTCGGGCCTCGCGCGCGATCTCCAGCAGATGCGGATCGAGTTCCTGCGGCGGCTGATGCGCAGCAAGGCGGGCAAGGATGATCCGCTGGGCGCCGTGGCGGCATGGGCGGCGCGCAACAGCGCCGCCGTGGCGCAGTTCCGCAGCATGATCGCGCGCGCGCAGGCCCGCCCCCCGGTCGGCCCGGCGATGCTGGCGCAGATCGCCGCGCAGGCACGCAATCTGCTGGAGCGTTGAGAAAGCCCCCTCCCCAAGGGGAGGGGAGACTCGGGCGGTAATCGGCACACCGTAACCTACGTGTATTTCAGGCAGGTTGACGGGCCGCGTGTTTGCGGCAAGTCAACGCGCTTGATTGGCGCTAGAGCATAGGGACGTCATGGACACAGCCACGCATCAGCACGCGGACGTCGTGATTGTCGGCACCGGCCACGGCGGGGCGCAGGCGGCGATTGCCTTGCGTCAGCATGGGCACGAGGGTTCGATCCTGATGATCGGGCGCGATGATGCGCCGCCCTATGAACGCCCGCCGCTGTCGAAGGAATATCTTGCCGGGGACAAGGGGTTCGAGCGGATTATGATCCGGCCCGAGAAGTTCTGGGCCGAAAAGGACATCACCCTGCGGCTAGGCGCAGCGGTCACCGCGATTGATGCGGCCAAGCATCGGCTGACGCTGAGCGATGGCGGTGACGTCACTTATCGCAAGCTGATCTGGTCGGGCGGGGGCGATCCGAGGCGGCTGCCGGTGCCGGGCGCGGTGCTGCCGGGCGTGTTCTATGTCCGCGATAAATCCGATGCCGATGCCATGATGCAGGCGCTCAGCGATGGCGCCCGGCGCGCGGTAGTGATCGGCGGCGGCTATATCGGGCTCGAGGCGGCGGCGGTGCTGCGCAAGCTTGGCTGCGAGGTCACGCTGGTCGAAATGCTCCCCCGGTTGCTGGCGCGGGTGGCGGGGGAGGAGCTCTCGGCCTTCTACGCCGAGGAACATCGCCGCCAAGGCGTCGATGTGCGCCTCAGCACCGGTGTCCATGCCGTGCTGGGCGAGGCTGAGGGCCGGGTGACGGGCGTCCGCCTCGATAATGGCGAGGAGGTCCCCTGCGACATGGTGGTGGTCGGCATCGGGATCGTCCCCGCCGTTGCGCCGCTGATCGCGGCAGGGGCGGCAGGGTCCAACGGGGTCGATGTCGACTTCTGCTGCCGCACCACGCTCGATGATGTCTACGCCATCGGCGATTGCGCCGCGCATGCGAACCCCTGTGCCGATCATGCCGTGATCCGGCTCGAATCGGTCCAGAACGCGCATGACATGGCGAACACCGTGGCGAAGGCGATCTTGGGGGAGAAGGAGCCTTACCACGCGCTGCCGTGGTTCTGGTCGAACCAGTATGACCTCAAATTGCAGACGGCGGGACTCAGCCTCGGCTTTGATCAGACCGTGCTGCGCGGCGATCCGGCGACGCGCAAGTTCACGGTGGTGTATCTGAAGGGCGGCAAGCCCATCGCCTTTGACTGCGTGGGGACGATGAAGGACTATGTGCAGGGCCGCAAGCTGCTGGAGAGCGGGGTGGTCAAGGTCGATCCCGCGCTGTTGGCTGACCCTGAGGTGCCATTGAAGGACTTGCTGTAAAGCCCCTTCCCCTTGGGGAAGGGGTTGGGGATGGGGGTTCGACCTCAATCGGGCGTGGAGCCCCCACCCCCGACCCCTCCCCGCCGGGGAGGGGAGATCAGGCGCTGAGTTTTCCGAGCGCCCACGTTGCCGCCTCCGCCACCACAGGATCGGGGTCCGCGGTTAACGCCGCGACAGGCGCGGTTAGCGCCGGATTGCCGCTATTGCCCGCCGCATAGAGGCAATTCCGCACAAACCGATCCCGCCCAATGCGCTTGATCGGCGAGCCTGAAAACAGCGCCCGGAACCCCGCATCATCGAGCGCCAACAGCTCAGCGAGGCGCGGCGCGACCAGTTCTGCCCGGGGGAGGAATTCGCAGATCGCCTGTGCGGCGCTGGCAAACTTGTTCCACGGGCACACGGCGAGGCAATCGTCGCAGCCATAGATGCGGTTGCCCAGCAGCGGGCGGAGTTCCTCAGGCACCGGCCCCTTGTGCTCGATGGTGAGATAAGAAATGCAGCGTCGCGCGTCCAATTGGTAGGGCGCAGGGAAAGCGTCGGTCGGACAGGCGTCGAGGCAGGCGCGGCAGCTCCCGCACTGCTCGCGGTGCGACGCGGCGGGGGTCAGGTCCAACGTCGTGTAGATGGCGCCCAGAAACAGCCAGCTGCCGTGGGTGGGGCTCACCATGTTGGTGTGCTTGCCCTGCCACCCGATCCCCGCCGCCTCGCCAAGCGGCTTCTCCATCACCGGCGCGGTATCGACGAACACCTTCACCTCCGCCCCCGGCACCGCTTCCACCAGCCAGCGGGCGAGCGCCTTCAGGCGCTTCTTCACCACATCGTGGTAATCCTTGCCTTGCGCGTAAACCGAGATGCGGGCGTGGGTGTCGGAACCCTCCAGCGCCAAGGGGTCAAGCGCCGGGGCATAGCTCATGCCGAGCGCGATGACGCTCTTCGCCTCCGGCCACAGCCCCTGCGGCGAGCGGCGATGGTCGAGCCGCGCCGCCATCCATTCCATCGACCCATGATGCCCCTCGCCCAGCCATTCTTCCAGCCGCGCGGAGCGCACCGGGTCTTCGCCCGCCGAGGTAAAACCGCACACCGCAAAGCCGAGGTTCAGCGCTTGCGCCATGATCTGGTCCGCAAGGGTTTCGGGCCTATTAACCATAATTGGAGAGGCTCCCGTTTAATCCTGACCGCTAACCGCCTATGCCATGGATATGGCGGTAAGCAATCTCGCAGGCGTGGGTCATCAGGGGGAGGGCTTCAGCGCCGTTCCCGCCGATGCGCGCCCACTGGCAATCGAAGCACGCGGTCTGGTCAAGAGCTTTGACGGCACGCGCGCGGTGGACGGGGTGGACATTTCCGTCCCTGAAGGCGCGATTTACGGCATCCTCGGGCCGAACGGGGCGGGCAAGACCACGACGCTGCGGATGCTGCTCGGGATCATCGACCCTGACGAAGGCGTGCGCCGCGTGCTCGGGCATGATCGCCCGCATGATATCGGCCGGTTGATCGGCTATCTGCCCGAAGAGCGCGGGCTTTACCCTTCGATGAAGTGCGTCGAGGCGATTGCCTTCATGGGCGCGCTGCGGGGCCTGCCTTTGAAGGAAGGCCGCAAGCGGGCGGCGGAACTGCTTGAGCGCCACGGGCTGGGCCACGCCATCGACCGCCAGATCCGCCAGCTGTCCAAGGGCATGGCGCAGACCGTGCAGCTGCTCGGCACGCTGGTGCACCAGCCCCGGCTGGTGGTGCTCGACGAGCCGTTCTCGGGCCTTGATGCGATCAATCAGGGCAAGCTTGAAATGATGATCCGCGCGCTCGCCGATGACGGGGTGACGGTGATCTTCTCGACTCACGTGATCCACCATGCCGAGCGTCTGTGCGAAGGCGTGGCGATTATCGCAGGCGGCAAGGTTCCCTATGCCGGCAGCGTCGAGGAAGCGCGCGACCGCATCCCCGCGCAGGTGCGGCTTGAGACCCGCGCGCGGGACGGTGCCTGGCTCGCCGCGCTGCCGCCCGAAACCCGCCGTAACGGCGATTTCTTCCAGTTTCCGCTGCCCGCCACCGGGGTTGAACCGCTGCTGCGCCAATTGATCGAAGGCGAGGCGGGGATCCTCTCGCTCTCGATCGAGCGCGCGGGCCTGCACGATGCCTTCGTCGCCATCGCGGGCGAGGCCGCCGCGCGTCAGCTCGAAGCCGATAATGAAGGGAACCGCGCATGAGCGAGCATCTCCGCCCGCGTCTCTCCTCGCTCGAAGCGGCCTGGGTGATTGCCCGGCGCGATTTTGTCGCGGTGCTGTTCAGCCGCGCCTTCCTGTTCTTTCTGCTCGGCCCGCTGTTCCCGGTGATCGTCGGCGGCTTGGCGGGGAGCATTGGCGGGCAGGTCCAGCGCGAGGCGGTGAGTGTCGAGGTCGGCCTTGCCATGAGCGCCGCCGATAATGCCGCGATGCTTGCAGCCCGCGAGCATCTCGCGCCGCAGTTGGGCGGGGCGCTGCCGGTCTTGCTTGAAGTTCCCGAAGCCGCCGATGATCCGGCTTTCGATGCGCGCGCCTTCATGGAAGCGCGGCGCGGCAATTACGCGGCGATCGTCACCGGCACGCCCGGCGCCCCGGCGCTGGTTGGCACCGAGGGGCAGATCGCGCGCTGGCAAGGCCCGGTCGGCCTGCTTGCTGCCACGGCGACATCGACGGAGCTTGCGGCCTTCCCTGCCATCACCGCTGAGGTGGTGACGACGAGCGGGGCCGCTGAACGCTCGACCCGGATCCAGACCGCGCAGATCGCGCAGATGCTGCTGTTCCTCCTCACCATGCTGCTCGCAGGGATGGTGCTATCCAATCTGGTCGAGGAAAAGGCCAACAAGATCATCGAAATTCTTGCCGCCGCGATCCCGATGGACGCGGTGTTCATGGGTAAGCTGTTCGCAATGCTCGGCGTGTCCTTCGTCGGCATTGCCGTCTGGGCGAGCGCGGTCGGGGGGCTGTGGCTGGTCGGCGGTGATGCGATCACGCAAGTGACCGGTTTTGATCCCGCCAACCTGCCCGCGCCGGCGGTGGGCTGGCCTTTGTTCATCGCGCTCGGCATTCTTTATTTCGCAATGGCTTACCTGCTGCTGGGGGCGCTGTTCCTGACGATCGGCGCGATGGCGAATACGGTGCGCGAGGTGCAGACCTTGTCGATGCCGGTGACGATGCTGCAACTGATGGTGTTCTTCCTTGCGGCCTACACGATCAACAACCCCGGTTCCTCGTTGGAGCTGGCTGCCATTGCCTTCCCGTTGTCCTCGCCATTTGCCATGCTGGCACGCGCAGCGATGGACCCCGCCTTGTGGACCCACGCGCTCGCGCTGCTGTGGCAGGGGTTGGCGGTGCTGGCGCTGGTCAAGGGCGGGTCGATGCTGTTCCGCAAGCGCGTGATGAAATCGGGCGGGGCAGGCCGGGACAAGTCACGCAAAAGCGTGCCGCTCTCGGCCTGACAAGGCGGGCGATCAGTCTCCAATCGAAACCGACTATTGACATCGCTGTCAGTTAGGGCAGGATATGAGTCGGACAGGAGCAGCCCCATCCAAAGGCTGCCCGACGGGAGAGAGACATGGCCACCATCGCCCCAGCTCCGCAAGGCATCCAGCGCCCGCAAGTGCGACGCGAACCGACGGCTTACGACGCGCTGCAATCACATTTCGCCGCGCACCCCGAAGAGCGGTTGCAGCACTCGCACCCCTGGGATGTGAGCCGTTCGGACATTTATGCCGAGGACCGCTGGCAGCCGGTTTTTGCCGAAATGCGTAAGGCCGGGCCGCTGCACTGGATCCCTGAAAGTCCGTTCGGCTCCTATTGGGCAGTGGTCGGCCACAAGGCGATCCAGCATATCGAAGCCCTTCCCGAAACCTTCTCGTCGAGCTGGGAACATGGCGGGATCACCATTCTCCAGCCGCCTACCGCCGAAGAGCTGGCCGAATGGGGCCGCGAGCCGCGCCAGCTGCCGATGTTTATCGCCATGGACCGCCCGCAGCACACCGGCCAGCGCCGCACGGTTGCGCCCAAATTCACCCCCACCGCGATCACCGATATGGAAGCGGAAATCCGCCAGCGCACCGGTGAACTGCTCGATTCGCTACCGCGCGGCAAGGTGTTCGACTGGGTGGACACGGTCTCGATCGAACTCACCACCGGCATGCTGGCGATCCTGTTCGGCTTTCCCTGGGAAGACCGCCGCCTCTTGACCTTCTGGTCCGACTGGGCGGGCGATACCGAGCTGGGTGCGATCCGCGAGCTTGACGAGCAGCGCTGGGGCATCCTTCAGGAAATGGCCGCCTATTTCCAGACGCTGTGGATCGAGCGCACCATGGACAAGGAGCCGGGCAGCGACCTTATCTCGATGATGATCCACTCGCCCGCGATGAACCAGATGAGCCCCGAGGAATTCATGGGCAATCTGGTGCTACTGATCGTCGGCGGCAATGATACCACCCGCAACACCATGAGCGGCATCATCCATGCGCTCGACAGGTTTCCCGACCAGCGCAAGCTCTATGAGGAGCAGCCCGACCTGATCCCCAACGCGGTGCAGGAAATCCTGCGTATGCAGGTGCCGCTGGCCCATATGCGCCGCACCTGCACCGAGGATACCGAGGTGTTCGGGCAGACCATCAAGGCGGGCGACAAGGTGGTGCTGTGGTACATCAGCGCCAACCGCG
>OFDC01000493.1_pt1 | contig 29598 bp, 36 predicted proteins | sample 1520941 | NCBI WGS metagenome assembly OFDC01 (sample SAMEA94258168, study PRJEB24077) | hot springs metagenome | biome: Aquatic biome; feature: Water | place: India | collected 2012-12-06 | depth 5 m | reverse complement strand
CTCCGTTAGTTGTGGTTACTTTCTGTGGGGCAAGCAACAGAAAGTAACTCGCCTAGAGGCGAAATAGAAAGTCTGCGTCCAAGCCGATACACAGTAATTATGTGCTCTTAAAGTATAATGCGCCCCATGACAGAAATAGATATCAACTCAGAGTCTTCTGAAGCACCTTATCAACGTCGCATCCGCAGTTTTGTATTGCGTCAGGGGCGGTTAACCAAAGGCCAGGAACGTGCATTGCAAACGGCATGGCCAACCTTCGGTATCGAATACCTTGACCAGCCACTGGACTTGAATCAGGCTTTTGGCCGTAGCGATAGCAAGAAAATCCTGGAAATCGGGTTTGGCATGGGCGATGCTACGGCAAAGATTGCACAGACTTTGCCGGACTATGATTTTTTGGCTGTAGAAGTGCATACGCCAGGCGTCGGCAGCTTGCTTAAATTGATGCAAGAAAGTGGTATCAGGAATATCCGCATCATCCAGCACGATGCCGTCGAGGTGCTGCAACATATGCTGACGGATGCCTCGCTTGATGGCGTACATATTTTCTTCCCGGATCCTTGGCATAAAAAACGACATCACAAGCGCCGCTTAATTCAGGCTGAGTTTGTGAAGCTGTTATGCTCCAAGTTGAAAGCGGGCGCTTACATTCATGTGGCGACTGACTGGCAGGAGTATGCTGAATGGGTGTTGGAGGTGTTGCAAGGTGAGCCGCAATTGCAAAATACGGCTGTAGATTACGCTGAAAAACCTGCCTATCGCCCACTGACCAAGTTTGAAAACCGTGGCCTGAAGTTAGGTCATGGTGTTTGGGATTTGGTGTTTAAGCGGGTTTGATGGCGAATTTTGAAAAATAAAAAAAGCAGACTTCGATCTGCTTTTTTATTCGGTGGGAGCGGTTTCGTCTGGCATCCCGGCCTCATTACCAAAAAACCATTCGCCTAGGACTTTTTCTGCTTCGTCCACACCTTGTTTCTTCAGGCTGGAGAAAAGTTGCACCGTGATCTTATCCCCCCAGCCGCTCTGGAGTTCCTTGCGCACTTTGCCGAGGGTGATGGTCGATTCGCTGCGAGAAAGCTTGTCACTTTTGGTCAGCAATACATGCACGGGTTTGCCTGAGGGGCAAAACCAGTCCAGCATCTGCCTATCCAGAGGTGTCAGCGGGTGGCGGCTGTCCATGACCAATACCAATCCTGCCAGGCTTTGCCGCTCACTCAGGTAGCGTGAAAGCACGGTTTGCCAATGCGCGCGCATTGCTTCCGGGACTTTTGCGTAGCCATACCCAGGTAAGTCCACCAGGTGTCTGTCATCCCCTAGCGTGAAAAAGTTAATCAATTGTGTACGGCCGGGCTGTTTACTGACGAATGCCAGGCGGTTGTGATTGGCTAAAGTGTTCAACGCACTGGATTTACCCGCATTTGAGCGTCCGGCAAATGCGACTTCAATTCCGCTGGCTGGCGGTAAATCTCTGAGGTGGTGTGCCGATAAGTGAAAGCGGGCGTTTTGGAAAACTGGCATGATGGAGTTGAGTTGCCTCAAGGTTTTATGGACTATTCAGCTGTGCATGCTATCACGAACAAGGTTTGTTTGATAAAATGACGCCGAATAAAAATGTTGGGGCATTGAGAATGATCTTGAATAGTTTTAAAGCAGGTTTGTTTGTGCTGTTGGCCATGGGCATGCAGCCAGTATTTGCTGAGGAAGCTGCCTCAGCGGAAGCCGCACCAGTGGTCAATGGTCCGGAAAAAATTGTACAGAATGTCTGTGCTGCCTGCCACGGTGCAGACGGCAACAGCGTCATTACCACTAACCCTAAACTGGCCGGCCAGCATCCTGAGTATCTGCTCAAACAGTTGACCAATTTTAAAGAGGGCACCCGAGCCAACGCCGTGATGGGTGGGATTGCTGGTGCCTTGAGCCAGGAAGACATGGAAGGCCTGGCGAAATATTTCTCCAGCCAAAGCATCAAGCTGGCCAAGGCGAAAAGCAATGGCAAAGGTTCGTTGGGTGAGAAAATCTACCGTGGCGGTATTGCTGCCACCCAAGTACCAGCTTGCGCAGCCTGTCATGGCGCAACCGGTGCCGGGTTGCCAAAACAGTTTCCACGCCTGGCTGGTCAGCATAGCGATTACACCTTGCAACAGTTAAGAATCTTCCGCACCGGTGAGCGTGCCAATGCGCCAATGATGATGACCATTGCTGCAAAAATGAGCGATGCTGAAATGCAGGCAGTGGCAGACTATATCCAAGGCCTTCGTTAATTCGGTTGAAAGCAAAAAAGGTGGCTGCGGCCACCTTTTTTTACTGGTTGGTCATGCAACCTTTCGCCACGGATGTCGTCCACATGTGCGCACCTGGCGTTAGTGTCATGCCGGGCTAACAAAAACTGGTTTAACCTTATCATCCACTTTGAAGAGAATGTTTTGAAAACACCCGTTTCCTTGTCGCAGCGTGTTTATGAGCTACTGAGTTCCATGCGCTTTGCAGTCAGCCTGTTAACGCTGTTGGGCATTGCATCAATTATTGGTACGGTGCTCAAGCAAAACGAGCCCTATACCAATTACATCGTCAAGTTTGGTCAATTCTGGTTTGAGATGTTTGAAATGCTGGGGTTGCTGGATGTTTATCATGCAGCCTGGTTCCTGGTGATTCTGTTGTTCCTGGTGATTTCGACCACCTTTTGTGTGATCCGTAATGCACCGCTCATGATCAAGGAGTGGCAAGTCTACAAAGAAAATGCCACCGAAAAATCACTGCGTTTGTTCAGCCATCAGGCCAGCGTGCCTGCGCAGCAATCTCCCGCCCTTTTGCAAGAGAAATTAGGCGCGTTTTTAACCTCAGAGCGCTACCGTTTCAAGACCCAGCAGCATGGCAATGGCGATATGCTGATCGCTGCCAAACTGGGCACCCATCAGCGCCTGGGGTATATCTTTACTCATGTTGCCATTGTAGTGATCTGTTTCGGTGGTTTGCTGGATGGCAATTTGCCATTCAAGGTCCAGGAGCTACTGGGCTTGAAGAAAGTCGAAAGCCGCGATATTCCTTCGCGCAAAGTGCCGGATGAAAGCCGTCTGGGTGTCAATAACCTGTCGTTTCGTGCCAACATGACTTTGCCGGAAGGTGAGCGGGATAACGTGGCCTTTGTGCGGGTGCGTGATGGCTATTTGGTGCAAGATCTGCCTTTCACCGTAGCGCTCAAGGATTTTCGTATTGAGCATTATGCCACCGGGATGCCAAAGTCATTTGAGAGCGATATTGAAATTACCGACCCTGAATTGACTAAGCCGATTGCGGCGACGATACGGGTTAACCATCCATACATTTACAAAGGCATTGCCATTTACCAGTCTGACTTTCAGGATGGTGGTTCGCAACTCAAATTCAAACTGTGGGATTTATCCGCTGCTAATTCGGATGGGTTTGATATTGACGGCGTGATCCTGCAAAAAGGCTCCCTGGGTGACGGTGAGCAGAAAATGACGGTGGAGTTTAACGAATTCCGCCAGTTCAATATCCTCAACCTGTCTCCCGATGGTAAAGGCAAGCCACATAATGTTGGTCCTAACACGACATTGAAATTGCGTAATGCCAGCGGTCAGGCACGTGAGTATGTGAATTATATGCAGCCACTGCAACTGGATGGTCGTGCCTATTTTGTCTCAGGCATGCGTGAGACGGTACAAGATGAATTCAAGTATCTACGCATTCCGGCAGATGATGAAATGGAAATCACTGGTTTTATGCACCTGCGCCAGATGTTGCGGAATGACCAGGAGATTGCCAACATTGCCAGCCAGGTAGCCAAGCAAATGCCAGGGGATAATGCATCATTGAAGGCGCAGTTTGAACAAAGCCTGCAACATTTGCTGCTGACGTTTAAGCAAGGTGGTTACAGTGAGTTGTCGCGCATTATTGAAAGCGCTGTGCCTAAAGATCAGCGCGAACAAGCAGCACAAACCTACCTGAAATTACTCAATCGGGCAGCCTTGCAGGGCTACCAGATGAGCCGTGCACAGCGTCAACTGCCCCCGGCTCCTGAGAATGAGGCAACGGTGGCCTTTGTGCAGGATAGTCTCAATGCCATGAATGATTTGTTTTTTTATGGCACACCGTATTATTTCCAGTTAAAGGATTACACTTTGAAGCAGGCTAGTGGCTTCCAGCTCACCCGTTCACCTGGGCAAAATTGGGTGTATTTGGGTTCGGTCATGCTGGTGCTGGGGATTTTCGCCATGTTCTACATCAAGGAACGTCGCGTCTGGTTATTGATCAAACCTGCACAGCAGGAAGTCTTGCTGGCAATGTCGTCTAACCGTAAGAATATGGATCTGGATCAGGACTTTGCGCGTATGCAGCAGCAACTGGCTAGCGTGTTGCAAACAACACCATCCGCCTGACGGAATGAAGAGGGGAATGCAATGAATACATCATTATCAGTAAAGCCAACATCGTTTTGGCAATCATTGAGCAAGTTTGACTGGATATATGCAGTGTTACTGCTGGCGGGAGGAATATTCTCTTACCAGCGGTACGCGAGCTTTATGGACGTCTATGAAGTCAGCTTCCTGTTTGGTGCGGTTGCTTTGTTTAGCTATATGGGTTGGCGCTGGACGGCGGTTGCGCGATTGGTGCTGGGTGTGGCTGTCCTCAGCCTGATTGGGGTGTATAGCTACCAAGGCGATCTGGCGAATGGTAGTCAGCGCTTCCTGCTTAAGTTCTTGCTGGCCAGCCAGTCAGCAGTGATGTGGATGAATGTGCTGTTTGTGCTGGCCATGCTGACTTATTGGCTAGCATTGTTTCAGAAGTCCGCTTTTACTGCGAAAGTGGCTTCTGCCTTGACGTGGGCCGCGACCTTGTTCGGCTTTGTAGGACTGATGGTGCGCTGGTATGAGTCTTACCTGATTGCGCCTGATGTTGGTCATATTCCTATCAGCAATCTGTATGAAGTCTTTATTCTTTTTTGCCTGATTACCTCACTGCTGTACCTGCATTATGAAAAATTATTCAATACGCGCCAGTTGGGTGGTTTTGTCCTGGTGGTGATCAATGCCGCAGTGGGTTTTATCCTGTGGTATACCTTCGACCGGCACGCCAACGAAATCCAGCCATTGGTGCCAGCCTTGCAAAGTTACTGGATGAAGATACATGTACCGGCCAATTTCATTGGCTATGGCTCATTTTCGCTGGCAGCCATGGTTGCCGGTGCTTACCTGCTGGCTAAGCGTGGGGTGCTGGCCAGCCGTCTGCCAGCGCCGCATGTGCTGGATGACCTAATGTATAAGGCAATTGCCATCGGCTTTGCCTTCTTTACCATCGCGACCATCCTGGGTGCGATGTGGGCGGCTGAGGCTTGGGGCGGTTACTGGTCTTGGGACCCCAAGGAAACCTGGGCCCTGATTGTGTGGCTTAACTACGCTGCCTGGTTGCATTTGCGTTTAATGAAGGGCTTGCGCGGTTCGGTGTTGGCCTGGTGGGCGCTGGTTGGTTTGCTGGTCACCACTTTTGCTTTCTTGGGGGTGAATATGTTCCTGAGTGGGCTGCATTCTTACGGCACCTTGTAAGTAACACAAAAAATATTTTCCTTGAACGGGCGGATGCATAGGTATCCGCCCGTTTTTTTTCGTCTCGTTCCCTCTTCCCGTCTTTGTAAATATTAATATTTATTAATTAGTGTTAATATTATTTGCGCTGGTGCAGCGGTTTTCGCCTGAATTGGAAGCTGGGGGCGGAAGTTATATTTTTATTATGTAAATTTAAGGGGAATTCGATATGAAAAAGGAGCTGGGATTTAGTTTAATTGAATTGGCAATTGTGCTGGTGATTGCAGGCTTGCTGTTGGCTGGTGTGATGCGTGGTCAGGAGTTGATTGCGAATGCGAAAGTAAAAAGTCTGGCGAGTGATTTCCGGAATATTCCTACCTATTTTTATGGGTATCAGGACAGATTCCGTGCGTTACCCGGTGATGATCATGCGGCAGACACTCATGTGGCAGGTGCGGTTGCCAGCAGCGTTGGGCAGCAACAGAACGGTTTGATTGAAGGCACTTGGAATTCAAACACCAATACGGATGAGTCATTTTTGGTCTGGCAGCATTTACGATTGGCTGGTTTGGCGACAGGAGCAACCAATGTCGCCAATGCGCAATATTTGCCTCGGAATAGTGAGGGTGGCCAGCTAGGTCTCACCAGTACCGCTGCATTGACTGCTGTGTCCGCAAATACATTCAATAGTGCGCACGCCATGTGTTCGGATGGGATACTAGGGCGCTATGCGCTACAACTGGATACACTGCTGGATGATGGTGCAGGCAATAGTGGCGCGATGCGCATATTGGTCAATGGCACGCCGGGAGTGGGGGAGGCAGCGCCCGTTGCGGGGACGCCTTACTTAGTTTGCATGAGTTTTTAGTGTAGAATACAACATAAATTTGTAACAAAAGGCCTGGTTTCTCAGGCTTTTTGTTTTATAAAAGATACATACACTCATTTAACTCCATTCTGCTTTAGAATAAGAGCCGTTTTAAATCAACCATTTCTTATGGCAAACGCAATTGTAGAAATTCAGGACCTGTCTTTCGGGTACAAGGGCCGATTGTTGCATAAAGGCATCAATATGACCTTTCATAAAGGCAAGGTAGTGGCCATTATGGGGGGGAGTGGTAGCGGCAAAACCACCTTGCTGCGCCTGATAGGCGGGCAACTCAAACCGACCAAGGGTCGGGTAAATGTCTGTGGTGAAATCGTCCACGAGCAAGACCGTGAAGGTATTTACCGCTTGCGCCGTAAAATGGGGATGCTGTTCCAGCATGGGGCCTTGTTTACCGATTTGTCTGTATACGAAAACGTGGCTTTTCCCATGCGCGAGCATACCAGTTTGCCTGAAAGCATGATCCGTGATCTGGTGCTGATGAAATTGAACGCAGTCGGTTTGCGCGGCGCACATGCCTTGATGCCAACTGAGTTGTCCGGTGGGATGGCCAGGCGCGTAGCCCTGGCGCGCGCGATTGCACTTGACCCCAGTATTATCATGTATGACGAGCCCTTTGCTGGGCTGGACCCCATTTCCATGGCCGTGATTTGCGATTTAATCCGTAGCTTGAATGATGTCTTGGGCGCTACCTCCATTATTGTGACGCATGACGTTGAAGAGACCTTCCAGTTTGCAGACTACGTCTACTTTGTGGCTGACGGGGTGGTCGCGGCAGAAGGTACGCCTGATGACTTGCGCCAATCAGAATTACCTTTCATACACCAGTTTGTACACGGTGAGAAAGACGGACCTGTCCCGTTTCATTATGCTGCGCCTGAATACCACGCCAGTTTGTTGCGGGGTGCACGCTAATGGTTTTGCATAAACTCAAGCGCCTTTTTTCCAGGCTGGGTGCAGGTTGTATCAATAAAATCTGGCGTCTTGGCGCGGGTGCCCGTTTATTTGGGCTCACGCTGATCTCGTCAGGTGAAAGCTTCCGCCGCTTCCGGTTAACCATACGTGAAGTATATTTCACGGGCGTAATGTCACTGATCATCATCCTTGTATCAGCATTCTTTGTAGGCATGGTGCTGGCTTTGCAGGGCTACCAAACGCTACAAAAATATGGTTCTTCTGAAGCGATTGGCGTGCTGGTGGCGTTGGCGCTGGTGCGTGAGCTGGGTCCTGTCGTCACTGCGCTGTTGTTTGCTGGCCGCGCGGGTACTGCAATTACCGCAGAAATTGGCCTGATGAAAGCCACCGAGCAATTGTCGGCCATGGAAATGATGGCTGTGAGCCCGATTGCACGTGTGATTGCACCACGTTTCTGGGCCGGGGTGATTGCCATGCCCGTGCTGGCTACTTTGTTCTCTATGGTGGGGATACTCGGCGGCTACCTGGTGGCAGTGCCCTTGATCGGCGTAGATGCCGGGGCCTTCTGGTCGCAAATGCAGGCCAATGTCGATTGGGAATACGATATTTTGAATGGGGTGTTCAAAAGCCTGGTATTTGGCGTGGCCTGTACCATGATTGCCTTGTTTGAAGGGTATGATGCGCCACCGACGGCAGAAGGTGTGAGTCGTGCCACAACGCGCACAGTCGTCACTTCCTCGCTGGCTGTGCTGGGGCTGGATTTTATATTAACGTCGTTCATGATCGCGGTTTAGCATCAGGAATTTACGGGGAATTAATAATGGAAAGAACAACAATAGATTTATGGGTGGGCATTTTTGTCGCTTTGGGATTGGCCGCTTTACTAGGGCTGGCGATGAAAGTCGGTAACCTGACTACCAGCAATCTTGGTGACACGTATATGGTCACCGCGAACTTTGAGAATATTGGTGGTCTTAAACCTCGTGCACCGGTGAAAAGTGCAGGTGTTGTGGTCGGCCGTGTGGGAGATATTGGCTTTGATGCCAAAACTTATGAGGCCGTTGTGAGTCTGAACATCGACAAGCGTTACAACTTTCCAAAAGATACCTTTGCCAATATTTATACTGCAGGCCTGTTGGGTGAGCAATATATTGGTCTGGAGGCTGGTGGAGATGAGAATAACCTGAAAAATGGTGACAAGATTTCTCAAACTCAGGATGCCGTAGTGCTGGAAAAACTGATTAGCCAGTTCCTTTACAGCAAGGCGACTGAAGGTGACGATAAGTCGAGTAAAACAGCATCAACCGAATCCGGTGCTGATGCGTTAGATGCCAGTCCATTGGACAAGATTGGTAAATAACTAAACAAATTGGTAAAGGGAAAGTGATGAAAAAATGGTGGATGGCAGTTGCCATGTGGCTGGTAAGCAGTGTGGCGATGGCAGGTATGACGCCAGATCAGTTGGTGAAAAAAACAGCTGATGATGTGATAGAAGTCATTAAAAATGACAAAGATATCCAGGCTGGCAACCAGCAAAAGATTTTCGCCCTGGCAGAAGAAAAAATCCTGCCTAACTTTGACTTTGAAAAAGTTGCCCGGTTAGTATTGGGTAAAAACTGGACCAATGCGAAACCAGAGCAAAAAACCGCATTCCAGGCAGAGTTCAAGACATTGTTGCTGCGCACCTATGCAACTGCGCTGTCCAAATATAAAAACCAGGTAATTGAATACAAGCCTTTCCGTATGGAGCCCAGTGCAGAATCTGCCACGGTGAAGACGGCGATTCAACAACCTGGCGGTGACCCGATTGCCGTAGATTACACTTTGGGTAAAAAAGGCGAAGACTGGAAAGTCTATGATATCGTCATTGAAGGTGTCAGTCTCGTAACGAACTACCGTAGCCAGTTTGCACAGGAAATTCGCCAGAATGGCCTGGACAGTTTGACCAAGAAACTGGCCGATAAAAACAAAGCAGCAACCGGCAAGTAATGTTAGCAGCATCAAAGACACCGGAGAAGTTTGTGGCTCAAATCAAGCAAGACCAGAATACATTGCACTTTAGTGGTAATTTACTGATTGGTAATATCAGTGAAACCCTGAATCAGTTGCAATCGATACGGCTTGAGTCACCATTGTCCCTGGATTTTTCCAAGGTAGATGAGGTTGATACGGTAGCTGTTAGCCTGATCCTGGAAATTCAGCGGCAGTTAAACCACCAGCAGGCGCAAGCCAGTCAAGTGTCTGTGATTGGGGTGCCTGACAATCTGCGAAGTCTGATGCAGCTTTATGGTGTTGACGAATTTCTGTTGAATTAGTTGAAAATCAAGTCGAACAGCCCCAGCTCTGACGAGGTGGGGCTTCGTTTTTTTGGGATAGCGAAAGGGTATACGTGGCTGCAGCCATAGAGATCACAGGGATTACCAAACGTTTCGGAACGTTCGAGGCGCTCAGGGGCATTGATTTGCGCATTGAGCAAGGCGAATTCTTTGCCTTGCTGGGTCCTAACGGGGCGGGTAAGTCGACCTTGATTAATTTGTTGGCCGGATTGTTGCAGCCGACTAGCGGCAGCATTCGCATCATGGGGCATGATGTACAAACCGACTATCAGCAAGCGCGTCGTGCCCTGGGTGTTGTCCCGCAAGAGCTGGTATTTGACCCGTTTTTTAATGTGCGTGAAATGTTGCGCTTTCAGGCAGGCTATTTTGGCCATGGTCCGGAAAATGATGCCTGGGTCGATGAGGTCATTGAAGGCCTGGGGCTGACTGATAAAGCCTATACCAATATGCGCAAACTCTCCGGCGGTATGAAACGCCGCGCCTTGATAGCACAAGCATTGGCGCACAAGCCGCCGGTGATTGTGTTGGATGAACCGACTGCTGGCGTGGATGTTGAATTGCGTCAAATGCTGTGGGCATTCATCCAGAAGCTCAACCAGCAAGGGCATACGATTATCCTGACCACGCATTATCTGGAAGAAGCGGAAACTTTGTGCGAACGGGTGGCGATGATGAAGCAGGGTAAGATTGTGGCGTTGGATACTACGCGTGCCTTACTCAAAAGTCATGCTGCCAAGCAACTGTCACTAAAGCTTGCGGGCACACTGCCAAATCAGTTGCAGTCTTTACTCAAGCAGCAGAATGGTGACGAGTTCGTGTTGGCATTGTCTGAATTGTCCCAAGTGGAAACCGTATTAAGCACGCTGCGTGAAGCAAATGTGGTGGTACAGGATATGCAATTGCAAGAGGTGGATTTGGAAGATGTGTTTTTGAACCTGGTTGGTAATCAGAAAGGGGCGCAAGCATGAAGTGGCTGAATCCTTTCTTCTGGCTGGATGACAAGGTCAGCCCACAACGGCGTGGCATGTATACCTTGTTTAAAAAGGAGTTGTTGCGTTTCTGGCGTGTCGCCTTCCAGACCATTGCCTCACCCATCTTGACGGCACTGTTGTACCTGCTGATTTTCTCGCATGTATTGGAGTCGCATGTCAAGGTCTACGACCAGGTCAGTTATACCGCTTTCCTAGTACCGGGCCTGATGATGATGTCTTTGCTGCAAAATGCATTTGCCAACAGTTCATCTAGTCTGATCCAGTCCAAAGTCATGGGTAATATAGTGTTCCTGTTGCTAACACCGCTGACGACCCTGGAATTCTTTGTCGCGTTTTTAGCAGCGTCCATGATACGGGGTCTGCTGGTTGGGCTAAGTATTTATCTGGTTGCCTTATTTTTCGTCGATGTACCTACTCAGCATCCGTGGTGGATTATCACATTTGCACTCTGTGGAAGTGCCTTGCTAGGCACTTTTGGCGTCATTGCAGGGATCTGGGCCGATAAGTTTGATCAGATGGCCGCATTCCAGAACTTTGTCATCATGCCGCTGACATTTTTGTCTGGCGTGTTTTATTCGATCCATTCTTTGCCGCCGTTCTGGCAGGCCGTGTCGCAGTTGAATCCGTTTTTCTACATGATAGATGGATTTCGTTATGGCTTCTTTGGTCAGGGCGATGTTTCGCCATGGTTGAGCCTGGCCGTCGTAGCTGGCTTCTTGCTGGCATTAGCGTGGCTATGCCTAAAGATGTTAAAATCCGGTTATAAATTACGCAGTTAGCGGAACTGGCAGGAATGATTTTCTTCTCAGTTCCGCCTGCATGTTCTTGAATAGGTGGTTTTGTGTTAACAGCAGCGCAACTTGAGGCTTATATCCGCAATGGCCTGGAATGTGAATACCTGAAAGTGAACGGCGATGACGGCACGCATTTTGATGCGGTGATTGTCAGTCCGGCGTTTGAAGGTAAGCGCATGGTGCAACAGCATCAATTGGTGTATGCCGCATTAGGTGACCGTATGCGCGCCGAAATTCACGCACTGTCTATGCAAACCTATACCCCGACGCAATGGCAGCAAATGCAAGCCTGAGGCGTTTTTGAATGAATAATGGAGTAAATGAAAATGGACGCACAAGCACAAATTAAAGATACCGTGACCAACAACAAGGTGGTGTTATATATGAAAGGCAGCCCGAAATTCCCGCAATGTGGTTTTTCCAGTGTGGCTGCGCAAATCCTCAGCGCCTGTGGCGCGGAGTTTGTTGCGGTGGATGTGTTGCAGGATATGGACATCCGTGAGGGCATCAAACAGTATGCAAACTGGCCAACCATTCCGCAGTTGTATGTAGGCGGTGAATTTATCGGCGGTGCGGACATTATGCGTAGCATGTATCAAAGTGGTGAATTGCAAGAACTGTTGGCGAAAGCGTAATTTTGGATAAACTGATTATTGAAGGTGGCGTGCCACTGCATGGCGAAGTTGTTGTGTCTGGCGCCAAGAATGCTGCCTTGCCGATTTTGTGTGCAGGCTTGTTGGCAGAAACACCGTTGACACTAACTGGCGTGCCTGAATTGCGCGATGTCGCTTCCACGCTTAAATTGCTGGACACCATGGGCGTCAAGGTCAGCAAAAATGGCGATCAGGTCACCCTGGATGCCAGTGATGTGGCTTCGTTTGAGGCGACCTATGATATGGTGAAAACCATGCGTGCCTCCATTCTGGTGCTCGGACCATTGCTTGCACGCTTTGGTACTGCGCGAGTCTCCTTGCCAGGCGGCTGTGCCATCGGTTCGCGTCCTGTGGATCTACATATTAAAGGCTTGCAAGCGATGGGTGCCGCCATGCATATCACGCACGGTTATATTCAGGCCAGTACCTTGCATCTGCCTAATCGCCGTCTGCAAGGTGCCAAATATTATATGGATCTTGTCACCGTGACTGGTACTGAAAACCTCATGATGGCCGCAGCCCTGGCGCAAGGCGCGACTGTGCTTGAAAATGCTGCCAAGGAACCTGAGGTCGTTGATTTGGCCGAATGCCTCAACAAAATGGGGGCTAGAATCAAGGGTGCGGGTACCGATACCATCACCATTGAAGGCGTCGAGCGGTTGAATGGTGCACAGCATCATATCGTCTGTGACCGGATTGAAGCTGGAACATATATGGTGGCTGCCGCCATGACAGGTGGTGAAGTGACCTTGAAAAACGCACGTGCCGATTTGCTGGAAGCAGTGATTGAAAAGCTACGTGAGGCGGGTGCCAGTGTTAGCCATGACACCAATAGCATCACCGTTAAAAGTGATGGCAAGTTGAAAGCAGTCAATGTCCGCACAGCACCACATCCAGCTTTTCCTACCGATATGCAGGCACAGTTCATGGCCATGAATACGGTTGCAGAAGGGGTGTCTACGGTCATTGAAACCATTTTCGAAAATCGCTTTATGCATGTGCAGGAATTGCAGCGCATGGGTGCGAATATTGACGTCCAGGGCAACACGGCACTGGTCAAAGGCGTTGCTGCGCTAGAAGGCGCCAGTGTGATGGCGACTGATTTGCGTGCTTCTGCTGGCCTGGTGCTAGCTGGTCTGGTCGCCGATGGTGAAACGGTGATAGACCGCATCTACCATCTGGACCGTGGCTATGAAAAGCTCGAAGAAAAATTGAATCAACTGGGCGCCAAAGTGCGTAGATCGAATTAATCATGATTACTATTGCTCTCAGTAAAGGGCGCATTTTTGAGGAAACGACGCCGCTACTGGCTGCGGCAGGCATTCAGTCTTTGGAAGATCCCGAGTCGTCACGCAAACTGATTCTACCGACGAACCGTGAAGATGTGCGCCTGGTGATCGTGCGTGCCACTGATGTACCGACCTATGTGCAATACGGGGCAGCGGATATTGGTATCGCTGGCAAGGATGTGTTGGATGAGCATGGTGGTGAGGGTTTGTACCAGCCACTGGACCTGAATATTGCCAGGTGCAAAATGATGGTGGCTGTGCGGGAAGACTTCGATTATGAAGCCAGCATACGCCAGGGCGCCCGCTTGAAGGTGGTCACCAAGTATGTGAAAACAGCGCGTGAGCATTTTGCCGCTAAAGGCATGCATGTAGACCTGATCAAGCTGTATGGTTCGATGGAACTGGGGCCGTTGGTTGGGTTGGCCGATGCGATTGTCGATCTGGTCAGTACCGGGGGAACTTTGCGCGCAAACAAACTCAAAGCAGTGGAAGAGATTGGTGCCATCAGTTCGCGCTTGGTGGTTAATCAGGCGTCTTATAAAGTGAACCGTCCCTTGCTGCAACCAATTATTGACAGCTTTGCCGGAGCCATCCGTAAAGACTAGCCGCCATTCATAAAGATTAATTGACTGAGATCTATGAAGATTAAACGTTTAAATACGCAGGACGCAGGTTTTGAGGCTGAACTGAAAGCCTTGCTGGCTTTTGAAACAGCGCAGGACGACAACATTGACCAAGTGGTCGCCAATATCCTCAAGGATGTAAAGGCACGAGGCGATGCGGCTGTGCTCGAATATACCAACCGTTTTGATAAAACCAATGCGGACAGTCTGGCCGCATTGGAAATCCCTCATGCTGAATTGCATGCAGCATTGAATAGTCTGCCAGCGGCGCAACGCGAAGCTTTGCAAGCTGCAGCTGAGCGCGTTCGTAGCTACCACGAGAAACAAATTATGCAATCGTGGCAATATACTGAGCCGGACGGCACCTTGCTGGGACAGCAAGTGACTTCGCTGGACCGCGTTGGGTTGTATGTGCCGGGCGGCAAAGCTGCGTATCCGTCCTCTGTGCTCATGAATGCGATCCCGGCTAAAGTGGCTGGCGTGCAGGAGCTGGTGATGGTGGTCCCTACGCCTAACGGTGAGAAAAATCCGTTGGTGTTAGCAGCGGCTGCAGTCTGCGGTGTGGACCGCGTATTCTGTATCGGCGGCGCCCAAGCCGTTGGCGCCCTGGCTTATGGCACTGAAACCGTACCACAGGTTGATAAAATCGTTGGCCCGGGCAATGCTTATGTGGCTGCAGCCAAGCGTCGAGTCTTCGGCGTAGTCGGTATCGACATGGTGGCTGGCCCCTCAGAGATTCTGGTCATCAGTGATGGCAAGAGTAACCCGGACTGGACGGCGATGGATTTGTTCAGTCAGGCCGAGCACGACGAATTGGCGCAAGCGATTTTGCTGTCACCGAGTGCAGCATTCCTCGATCAAGTACAGGCAAGTATTGAGCGCCAGGTCGGCGAAATGCCGCGTCAGGAGATTATCCGCACTTCCCTGCAAAATCGTGGGGCCTTGATTCAGGTAAAAGACCTGGCTGAAGCGGCCGAGATTTGTAACTACATTGCGCCTGAACACCTGGAGTTATCCATGGACGATGCGTTGACATTCAGCAAGCAGATCAAGCACGCCGGTGCCATTTTTATGGGTCGCGATACCTGTGAAGCGCTGGGGGATTACTGTGCTGGCCCTAACCACGTATTGCCGACTTCCCGCACCGCGCGGTTTAGTTCGCCGCTGGGTGTGTATGACTTCCAGAAGCGTTCCAGCCTGATTATGGTTTCCTCTGCCGGGGCACAGTCATTGGGTAAGATTGCTGCGACGCTGGCCTATGGTGAAGGCTTGCAAGCCCATGCCCGCAGTGCTGAGTATCGCCTGAAGTAAGAGGTAGATAATGAGCCAATACTGGAGCGACATTGTTCATCACTTGACGCCTTATGTGCCAGGCGAGCAGCCAAAATTACAAAATCTGGTCAAGCTTAATACCAATGAAAATCCTTATGGACCCAGTCCTAAGGTGATTGCAGCCTTGCAGGCCGAGGCTGCCGACAGCCTCCGTTTATATCCTGACCCGGATTCCAGCCGCTTGAAAGCAGCCATTGCTGAGTATCATGGTTTAAGCTCCAATCAGGTATTTGTCGGTAACGGTTCAGACGAAGTGCTCGCACATGTGTTTCAGGCCTTGCTTAAACACGACCAGCCCTTACTGTTTCCCGATATTACCTATAGTTTTTATCCGGTATATTGCGGACTGTATGGAATCACTTTTGAAACGGTTGCATTGAATGAGCAGTTCGAAATCGCTGTGGATGATTATTTGCGGCCCAATGGCGGCATTATCTTTCCTAACCCCAATGCGCCCACGGGGATTCCCCTGGCCTTGAGTGAAATCGAACGTCTTTTAAAAGCCAATACCCAGTCAGTGGTGGTCATTGATGAAGCCTATGTTGATTTTGGTACTGAGTCTGCGGTATCGCTGGTTAATCAATACCCTAATTTGCTGGTAACCCACACCTACTCCAAGTCCCGCTCCTTGGCTGGATTGAGGGTTGGCTATGCTGTTGGTGATGCCGGTCTGATTGAAGCGTTGATTCGCGTTAAGGATAGCTTTAATTCGTACCCGATTGACCGTTTTGCGGAGGCTGGTGCCGTGGCTGCTCTGCAAGATGAAGCCTATTTTCAGCAAACACGCCAGCAAGTCATCGCCGCACGCGACCAGTTGGTGCTTGGTTTGCAATCATTAGGCTTTGAGGTGTTGCCTTCGGGTGCTAATTTTATCTTTGCACGGCATCCGAATTATTCTGGTGAACAATTGGCAACAGGCTTGCGTGAACAGGCGGTGATCGTGCGACATTTTAAAAAACCGGCGCGGATTGCTGAGTTTTTGCGCATAACAATAGGTCATGAAGCCCAGCACCAGGCCTTAATGCAGGCATTGCGATCAGTTATTCAGGCTTGATGTCGCTAAAATCGAACTATTTGCCGCAATATAACCGCTAACATCCCGCAAATGATTGCATAATGACTTAAAAAAAGTCGTCGCAATATTGTCATTTTTTTCAAAATGCGGTTATGATGCACGCTATTGTACATAATGTGCAGTGAGGGTTGCGTTTGCATAATTGCTGCGCATAGTTTCATTGGATTGAAAATAGAGCAAACTCGGAGGAAGAAAAATGGCACAAACCCAGATGGCATTGGATTCATTGGATTTTGACGCAACGATCGCTTTGGCAGCTAAAGTAGCGCCACACGTAGATATCTTGGAAATTGGTACACCTTGTATCAAGCACAACGGTATCGAACTGTTGAAAGCATTGCGTTCCAAATTCCCTAACAACAAGATTTTGGTTGACCTGAAAACCATGGATGCTGGCTTCTACGAAGCTGAGCCATTCTACAAAGCAGGTGCTGACATTTGTACCGTGTTGGGTACAGCTGATATCGGTACGATCAAGGGTGTGATCGACGCTGCCAACAAATATGGCAAAGAAGCGCAAATTGACCTGATCAACGTGAAAGATAAAAAAGCCCGTACCTTGGAAGTGGTAAAACTGGGTGCACACATTATCGGTGTTCACACTGGTTTGGACCAACAAGCAGCTGGTCAAACACCTTTTGCTGACCTGGGTCTGGTATCCGGTTTGAAAACAGGCGCTAAAGTATCTGTTGCTGGCGGTGTTAAAGCGGCAACAACCAAGCAAGTGGTAGATGCAGGTGCTGATATCGTGGTTGCTGGTGCAGCGATCTACGGTGCTGCTGATCCAGCGGCTGCTGCAAATGAAATCACCAAAATTGCTCACGGTTCTGGCGCTGCTGCTAAAGGTGGCAACAAGTTGCTGCCATGGATCATCGCTGCGGTTGCTGCAGTATTGGTATTTTCATTGTTGGGTAAAAAATCTGAAGAAGCTGCTCCTGCTGCCGAAGCACCAGCAGCTGAAGAAGCTGCACCTGCTGAAGCTGCGCCTGCCGCAGAAGCACCAGCGGCGGAAGAGACTGCACCTGCTGAAGCTGCGCCTGCTGAAGAAGCTGCGCCAGCAACTGAAGGTGCTAACTAATCAATCGCTATTCACGCGGATAGCTTTCTGATCAAAAAAGCAGCCCAACCGGGCTGCTTTTTTGTTTTTCATGACGGCTTTTTGCCAGTCCGGCAAGAGTTGCTGTAAAATGAACGAACTATTGCTAATTCTCTGTGAATACCCTTCCATCTCATATGTCACGTCAAGCTGAAGTCACGCGTAATACGTTAGAAACACAAATCACTGTCTCGATTAACCTCGATGGCACTGGCCAATCCGAGTTGCACAGCGGTTTGGGTTTTCTGGATCATATGCTGGACCAAATTGCCCGTCATGGCATGATCGATTTGAAAGTGCATGCCAAGGGCGACTTGCATATTGATGGACACCACACGGTGGAAGATATCGGTATTACGCTGGGGCAGGCTTTTTTCAAGGCGTTAGGCGATAAAAAAGGCTTGACGCGCTATGGTCATAGCTATGTCCCGCTTGATGAAGCATTGAGCCGGGTGGCGCTGGATTTGTCCGGTCGTCCCGGCCTGGAATTTGATTGCACCTTCACGCGTGCCATGATTGGTGAGTTTGATGTGGACCTGATTCATGAATTCTTTCAGGGTTTCGTCAATCATGCATTAGTCACGTTGCATATTGATAACCTCAAGGGACATAATGCTCACCATCAGGCAGAAACCATCTTCAAAGCCTTCGGGCGTGCGCTGCGTATGGCGGCGACCCCAGATCCACGTATGGCAGGATTGATGCCATCTACCAAGGGTGCGTTATAACGCCTGATTGCTTATCATGAGTCGTTTGCAAGTTGCCATTGTTGATTATGGCATGGGTAATTTAAGGTCGGTGGCCAATGCTTTCAAAGCGGTGGCCCCATCCATTTCTATTGCGGTTACCAGCGATGCCGAGCAGATTGCGCAAGCCGAGCGTGTCGTCTTCCCTGGCCAGGGAGCTATGCCGGATTGCATCCGCGAACTCGATGCGCGACATCTGCGCCAGTCAGTTCTGGATGCCACACAGCAAAAACCTTTCTTGGGGATTTGTATCGGCCTGCAGATGCTATTTGAGCACTCTGAGGAAGGTGATGTGCCAGGCCTGGGCGTATATCCTGGCGAAGTGAAACGTTTTCCGCACGAGCGGATGGTCGATGTGCATGGCGCCAAGCTGAAAGTGCCACACATGGGCTGGAGCCAAGTGCATCAAACCCAGGTCCATGCCATGTGGGCTGAGATTCCTGACCAGGCACGTTTTTACTATGTACACAGTTACTATGTAGCCCCTGATGATGCCAGCCTGACCGCAGCCACGACGGCTTACCCATTTGATTTTACGGGTGCGATTGCGCGGGATAACGTATTTGCCGTACAGTTTCACCCGGAAAAGAGTGCCAATGCAGGCTTGCAACTTTTGCGAAACTTTGTAAACTGGAAGCCCTAGGCGGGTTTTCGGTCGTTTTAGTCATTACTCGTATTTATCATTGAAAACAACATGTTAATTATTCCAGCAATTGATTTGAAAGATGGTCACTGTGTGCGTTTGAAGCAGGGCCTGATGGAAGAATCCACAGTATTTTCCGAAGATCCGGCTGCCATGGCCAGACATTGGGTAGATAAAGGCGGTAAACGTTTGCACTTGGTGGATTTGAACGGTGCTTTTGCCGGAAAGCCAGTCAATGAAGATGCGATCAAATCTATTGTCGCGGCCGTGGGTGGTGATATCCCTATTCAATTGGGTGGCGGTATCCGTGACTTGGATACGATAGAGCGTTATCTGGATGACGGTATCAGCTATGTCATTATCGGGACAGCTGCCGTGAAAAACCCAGGTTTCCTGCACGAGGCTTGCTATGCGTTCCCAGGCCAGATCATGGTCGGCCTGGATGCTAAAGATGGCAAGGTGGCTGTGGATGGCTGGTCGAAACTGACCGGGCACGATGTGATTGACCTGGCCAAGAAGTTTGAAGACTACGGTGTGGAGAGTATTGTTTATACCGACATTGGTCGTGATGGTATGTTGACCGGCGTGAATATTGAAGCCACTGTCGCCTTGGCACAGGCCTTAACCATCCCGGTGATTGCCAGTGGCGGTGTCACCAATCTGGATGACGTGCGCAACCTGTGTGCTGTGCAGGATGAAGGCATTATGGGCACCATTACCGGCCGCGCCATCTACGAAGGGACACTGGACTTTGCTGCGGCGCAACAGCTGGCTGACCAGCTGAGTGGTCAATAATGGGGTGTGCTAAACGCATTATTCCTTGCCTTGATGTGACCGATGGCCGCGTTGTTAAGGGCATTAATTTCCTTGAGCTGCGCGACGCTGGTGATCCAGTGGAAATTGCCCAGCGTTACAACGATCAGGGCGCAGACGAGCTCACCTTTCTCGATATCACTGCCAGCTCCGATAACCGCGACCTGATACTGCACATCATAGAACGCGTGGCCGAGCAGATTTTTATCCCACTGACAGTCGGTGGGGGTGTGCGTAAAGTTGAAGATGTGCGACGCTTGCTCAATGCTGGTGCCGACAAAGTTAGTATCAACACCACTGCAGTCTTAAATCCGCAAGTCGTCGAGGATGCCGCTGGCCGTTTCGGGTCACAATGTATTGTTGTAGCGATTGATGCTAAAAAGGTCGATAACCAACCATTTGAATGGGAAGTTTTCACACATGGCGGTCGTAATCCCACTGGTTTGGACGCTGTCAAATGGGCGCAGAAAATGGTGAGCCTGGGTGCTGGTGAATTGCTGGTGACGAGCATGGACCGCGATGGGACCAAGATTGGGTTCAATAATCCGCTTAACAAAGCGATCAGCGATGCAGTAGACGTACCTCTCATCGCTTCCGGCGGGGTGGGCAACTTGCAGCACCTGGTAGATGGCGTGACTATCGGTGGTGCAGATGCTGTACTGGCTGCCAGTATCTTTCACTATGGCGAATTCACAGTCCAGCAGGCCAAAGATTATATGCGTGAACACGGATTGGAAATGCGATGAGCTGGCTGGATCAAGTGGCCTGGACTGAGGACGGACTTGTACCCGTCATCGCTCAGGAAAAAGAGACTGGTAAAATCCTAATGTTTGCCTGGATGAATCGCGAGGCTTTGCAGCTCACACGCGAGACTGGGCATGCCGTCTATTTCTCCCGCTCACGAAACAAGTTGTGGCACAAAGGCGAAGAGTCCGGGCACACACAGATCGTGCATGATATCCGCCTTGACTGTGATAACGATGTCGTCATGATCACGGTCGAACAGTTGGGTGGTATTGCTTGTCATACTGGTCGGCACAATTGCTTTTTCCAGCAATTACAAGGCGATGAGTGGGTGACGGTAGAGCCTGTGCTCAAAGACCCGAAAGCGATTTATCATGAGTGATGTATTAAACAGGCTATCCGAGTTGCTCGAACAGCGTAAAGCCGCTGATCCAACTTCTTCCTATGTTGCAAAGTTGTATGCCAAAGGTATGGACAGTATCCTCAAAAAGATCGGTGAAGAAGCCACTGAAACTGTGATTGCTGCCAAGGGTGGTAAGGCCGACGAGATCATTTATGAAACAGCAGATTTATGGTTTCATACACTGGTGATGTTGAGTCATGCCGGACTCAGTGCTCAAGATGTGCTTGACGAATTGGCGCGCCGCGAAGGCTTGTCTGGCATTGCAGAGAAAGCGAACAGAACAGAATGAGTGCAGACTGTATTTTTTGCAAAATCGTTGCAGGTAACATTCCGTCAAAAACGTTATATGAAGATGACGATGTCATCGTGTTTCACGACATCCGTCCATTGGCCAAGGTGCATTTTTTGATTGTGCCCAAGGCGCATATTGAAACGCTGAAAGACTGCACGGCTGAACATCAGGCCTTGTTGGGGAAAATGATGTTGCTTGCTGCTCAGTTAGCCGCTGAGCAAGGCTTGACGGGTTACAAGACCGTCATGAATGTTGGTCGCGAAGGCGGCCAGGAAGTGTTTCATATTCATCTGCATGTGTTTGGTGGCGGACCTGCCGCCTGATACTAGCAAGATAAAGGAGATTGCAATGGGTTCATTTAGTTTGTGGCATTGGCTGATTGTCTTGCTGATTGTGGTATTGGTATTCGGTACCAAAAAGCTACGTAATATCGGTGGCGACGTAGGCGGGGCGGTCAATGAGTTCAAAAAGGCAATGAATGAGGGTAAGGATGCATCCAAGCCTGAAGAGATTTCTGACAAAAGCAAGTAAACGCTGACGCGCCGTGTTTGATATTTCATTTTCAGAGTTGATGGTGATTGCCTTTATCGCTCTCGTGGTGATCGGGCCGGAAAAATTACCAAAAGTCGCCCGCACCGCGGGCGCTTTTTTTGGCCGGTTGCAACGTTTTGTCTCGCAAGTAAAAGACGAAGTAAACCGCGAAGCACGTTTTGCTGAATTGCAAACACTGCAGCAGGAAGTGCAATCCAGTTTGCATCAAGGCTATACGGAAATTGAACAAAGTATTTTGCCCACAACACCGGCTGCAGATGAGATTGTGGCAGACCCTGTGAAGGTTAAAAAGCCGCGTAAACCGCGCCAACGTAAAACGCATTCAGTTGTTGAGCAGTCTTCTGAAGCAGAGTCCATTTCTAACAAACAATCAATCGCCAAGCCTGGTGATCCACAAGCTGAGCTGTTTGCAGCGGCGCCTATCACTGAGCAAAAGAAACCACGCCGACCACGTAAAACAGTTAAAAGAGAAGATGTAGTCGATTCTGCCTCTGAACAAAAACCGCTTGCTTAAGCGTTTACGAAATCCCGCTCATCATGACGCCTACCGAAAGTTTTATTTCACACTTGATTGAATTGCGCAACCGTCTGCTACGTGCAATCGTCGGTTGGCTGGTAGTGTTTGTGGCCTTGTTTCCGTTTGCCGACAAACTTTATAGCCTGATGGCAGCGCCGTTATTGAGCAAGTTGCCCCAAGGTGCACAAATGATTGCCACGGCAGTGACGACGCCTTTTTTTGTGCCCATGAAAGTGACCATGCTGACGGCCTTTCTGGTCGCATTACCATGGATGATTTACCAATGCTGGGCCTTTATTGCGCCTGGCTTGTATGCGCATGAAAAACGCCTGATCCGTCCTTTACTGGCGGCGGCGATGGTCTTGTTTTTTGTTGGTATGGCTTTTGCCTATTTTGTCGTGTTTCCTGTCGTATTCGGCTTCTTGGTTGGCAGTGCGCCGCAAGGCGTTGCTGTCATGACCGATATTGCAGAATACCTGAATTTTGTCATCGGCTTGTTTGTTGCCTTTGGCTTTGCGTTTGAAGTGCCTGTTGCCGTGGTGCTGATGGCGCTGATGGGGTGGGTGACCTTGGACCAATTAAAGGAGTCACGCTCTTACGTGATTGTCGGCGCTTTTGTCTTGGGGGCGATTTTCACGCCACCCGATATCGTGTCGCAATGTATGCTGGCGGTACCGCTGTGGTTGCTTTACGAGCTTGGCCTGCTGGTGGTGCGCTGGCTGCCGCAGACGCCAACCAGCGATTCTACGACAAGCTAACTATTGCGGTAGTTTGCTTGGGAGTGGGCGCTTGCCAACTACCAGTGCAATATTGACTTTTTTGCCCGCACGTATGATGGACAAGGTTGCTTTGTCGCCTGGTTTAAGCATGGCAATAATATTGAGCATAGATTGACTATCTGCCACTGGTTTGTCGTCAATGCCCACCAAGATATCGCCTGGACGTAAACCTGCCTTGTCAGCCGGGCTATCCAACAGGACGCCGGCAATCAGGGACCCGTTCGCTGTTTTCAAGTTAAAGGACTCTGCCAGCTCTGGCGTAATATCTTGGGCCTCGATCCCTATCCAGCCACGTGTCACCGAACCATTAAATGTAATTTGCTCCATGACCTGTTTGGCAATGCTGACCGGGATGGCAAAGCCTATCCCCATACTGCCGCCATTGCGTGAATAAATGGCGCTGTTGATGCCGATCAGGTTGCCGTTGACGTCTATGAGGGCGCCACCGGAGTTGCCGGGGTTGATTGAGGCATCTGTTTGAATGAAGTTCTCAAAGGTATTGATGCCAAGGTGATTGCGCCCCAATGCACTAATGATGCCCTGAGTCACGGTTTGGCCGACACCAAACGGGTTGCCAATTGCCAGAACGACATCACCTACCTTCATCTGGTCACTGTTGCTGAAGGTGATAGCTGGCAGTTTTTTGCGATTTATTTTAAGCACCGCTAAATCGGTATCCGGATCGGTACCTACCACCGTGGCAGAGGATTTACTGCCATCGCTAAGCGCCACTTCGATCTGGTCAGCTGAGCTGATGACGTGATTGTTGGTCAGAATCAGGCCGTCGGCGCTGACAATCACGCCGCTTCCCAGGCTGTTTTCAGGTTGCTCATCCTCCTCTTCCATCTCGTCACCAAAAAAATGGCGAAACAACGGGTCACTTTTCAAAGCATGATGCGGATCCTGGCTGATGCGTGCTGTCGTGAAAATGTTCACCACTGAAGGCATGGCTTTGCTCACCGCGGTGCGATAGCCGGTTTTGGCGATCACCGTGCTACTGTTGGCCGCCGTTTCCTTGATGACCAGTGTTTTGTTACCGGGTTGGGTGAGAATGTTTGGATAAAATAATTTTAAGACAAACAAAACGCCCAAACAAACGGTGACGGCTTGTGAGAAGATAGTCCAAAGATATCGCATAATTGCAAAAGTAAAATGAGTCTTAACAAGTCACTAGTATATATGAGAGTCTGAGATGGAATTGAATCTTCTTGTCGCGGAATTGGCCAATTTTTTACAAGTTGGAAAGTTTCAGGATTATTGCCCGAATGGATTGCAAGTCGAAGGTCGGCCGCAAGTTCGGCGCATTGTCAGTGGTGTGACGGCCAGCCAGGCCCTGATTGAAGCGGCAATTGAGGCGGATGCGGATGCCGTTCTTGTGCATCATGGCTATTTCTGGCGTGGTGAAGCCCCTGAGGTCACCGGGCTCAAGCGCAATCGTCTCAAGCGCTTGCTGACCTATGATCTGAGCTTGCTTGCCTACCATTTGCCGCTGGATGCGCATGCTGAAGTTGGGAATAACGTACAACTCGGCAAAGTGCTTGAGTGGCCCATCGTGCGTTACCTGGATGATAAAAATATGCTGCCAGTCGCGGAGTTCCCACAACCGATGACGCTGAGCCAGGTGGGTGATCATGTCAGCCGGAAACTTGGGCGTTCAGCGCAAATACTCGGCAATCCTCAAAAGCCGGTACAAACAGTGGCTTGGTGTACAGGAGCGGCGCAGTCGTATATCCAACAAGGAGTGAATGCCGGCGTGGATCTGTTTGTCAGTGGTGAAGTCTCTGAACAGACCTGGCACACAGTGTGTGAAACGGATACGGCTTATATCAGCGCAGGCCATCACGCGACTGAGCGTTATGGGGTGCAGGCGCTAGGACGTTGGCTGGCGGAAAAATATGGGGTTGAGCATATTTATGTGGAGTTGGATAACCCGGTTTAATTGATAAATATCAATGACTTATTGAATTATATTTGGCTTGTTTATGCGAAAAATGTATAATCGCGCCTGAAGTTTTGATCACACTGTTACCTCAAAAGGGTAGATTAAGGAAGCCAATGTCAGAAAACAAAATTGACAACAACTGTTTGTCGTTTTGCCAGCCATCTGAGGTGGATTTGCAAAAACGCGACTTTTTGGTGAAGGCCACGGCTGCCACCGGTGCTGTGGGTGTTGCTGCTGTAGCGGTCCCGTTTGTAGGTAGCATGCTGCCTAGTGAGCGTGCCAAAGCGGCAGGTGCGCCAGTAGAAATTGATATCAGCAAGTTGAAGCCGGGCGAGAAGATGACTGCCGAATGGCGCGGTCAGCCGGTATGGATAGTGCGCCGCACGCCGGAAATGTTGGACAAGCTCTCTAAGCATGATGATCAGCTTTCCGATCCTAAGCTAGAAGTGCCGCAGCAGCCTGAATATTGCAAGAATCCCGCACGGGCAATCAAACCAGAATTTGCGATCATGTTGGGGACCTGTACCCATCTTGGTTGCTCGCCGAATGACAATTTTGCCATCACGGCAGATTGGGACGGTGGTTTTGTCTGTCCATGTCATGGATCTAAGTTTGACTTGGCAGGTCGCGTCATGAAGGGATCTCCTGCGCCCACCAATCTCGTGGTGCCACCCCATCAATATCTCACTGAAACGACTATTTTGGTTGGCGACGACAAGAAAGCGGGAGCTTAAGCATGGCGGACACAAAAAAAATAGAAACGACTGGTCTGTTGGGCTGGATTGATTCCCGTTTTCCACTCACCAGTACTATAAAAGGACATCTTACCGAGTATTACGCACCTAAGAACTTCAATTTCTGGTACTTCTTTGGTTCGTTGGCGTTATTGGTGCTGGTGCTGCAGATTGTCACCGGCATCTTCCTGACCATGAACTACAAGCCGGATGCCGAATTGGCGTTTGCTTCGGTCGAATACATTATGCGTGATGTATTTGGTGGCAACATTATCCGTTATATGCACTCTACCGGAGCTTCCATGTTCTTCGTGGTGGTCTACCTGCATATGTTCCGTGGCCTGATTTACGGGTCATACCGTACACCGCGTGAGTTGATCTGGCTGTTTGGCGTAGGCATTTTCCTGGTGTTGATGGGTGAAGCGTTCTTTGGTTACCTGCTGCCGTGGGGCCAAATGTCATACTGGGGTGCGCAGGTGATTGTGAACCTGTTCTCTACCGTGCCATTTATCGGTCCTGATCTGTCTGAATGGCTACGCGGTGACTACCTGGTGTCGGATGCAACATTGAACCGTTTCTTTGCTTTCCATGTCATTGCTTTGCCGTTGGTTTTGTTGGGTCTGGTGGCAGTGCACATTGTGGCCTTGCATGAAGTGGGTTCCAACAACCCTGATGGCGTTGAAATCAAGAAGCATAAGGACAAGGAAACAGGTATTCCATTAGATGGTATTCCGTTCCACCCTTACTACTCTGTCAAAGATATGGTGGGTGTGGTGGCCTTCCTCATGGTGTTCTTTGCCATCGTGTTCTTTATGCCGGAAATGGGTGGTTATTTCCTTGAGGCGAACAACTTTATCCCGGCGGATCCGCTGAAAACACCACCGCATATTGCGCCAGTCTGGTATTTCACGCCTTACTATTCCATCTTGCGTGCAGTACCGCCTATCGGTATTTCACAGTTCCCTGGAGTAGTCGCGATGGGCTTGTCAGTAGTGGCGTTTGCTTTCTTGCCATGGCTGGACAAGAGCCCAGTGAAATCTATCCGTTACCGTGGCAAGTTGTACAAGCGCTGGTTAACGGCATTTGTGATTAGCTTTGTCATCCTGGGTTACCTGGGTACAGTGCCAGGTGATGTCTGGGGGCAATTCGGTCCGTGGATGGGACGCGCAGATCGTGCGACAGTTCTTGCCCGTATTTGTGCCGTTGTGTACTTCGCATTCTTTGCGTTGATGCCTTGGTACACCAAAAAAGACCAAACCAAGCCAGTGCCAGAAAGGGTGACATACAAATGATGAAAAAATGGTTTATTCAGGCATTTGCTAGCCTGGCATTGCTGGCCTCCGGCGTTGCTTTGGCGAACGAAGTGCATATTGACGTCAAGGCGCCAATTAAAATGACGGATAAGGCGTCATTGCAGCGCGGTGCTAAGATTTTCGTAAACTACTGCTTAAACTGCCATAGCGCAAACTACATGCGTTATAACCGTTTGCAGGATATCGGCCTCAGCGACAAACAGATCAAGGAAAGCTTGCTGTTTGCCGGCGAAAAGGTTGGGGAAACCATGCGCGTCAGCATGAATCCTAAAGATGCCAAAAAGTGGTTTGGTGCTGCGCCACCTGACCTGAGCGTTGAAGTGCGTGCGCGTGGTGCCGATTGGGTATATGCCTACCTGCGTAGTTTTTACAAGGATGACACGCGTCCTACCGGCTGGAACAACCAGGTATTTGACAAGGTAGCCATGCCGCACGTGTTGTATGAGTTGCAAGGCATCCAGGTGTTGGATCATGAAACACATACACTGAAACTGGAGAAGGCTGGTAAATTAAGTCCTGAAGAGTATGACCAGTTTGTTGGCGATTTGACCAACTTCCTGGCGTTTATGGCTGAGCCAGCCAAACAATCCCGTTTGTGGATTGGCGTGGTGGTTTTGTTGTTCCTGTCTGTACTGTTCGTCTTGGTTAAAAAAATTAAAGCGGAATACTGGAAAGATATTCGCTAATTGAAACCCAAGTCCGACACCAAGGCGTGAGGCCTTGGTGTCTTTTTTTATAGGGAAAATAAATTATGATGAGATTGTATTCGGGTACCGTAGATCCTTACAGTCACCGTTGCCGTATCGTACTGTTCGAAAAAGGGATGGATTTTGAAGTCATTGATGTTGACTTAACCAATAAGACCGAAGATCTTGCCATCTTGAACCCATATGGTGAAGTGCCGGTGCTGGTTGAGCGTGACCTCGTATTGTCGGAAGCCAATATCATCAATGAGTATATTGATGAGCGTTTCCCGCATCCACAATTGATGCCTGCGGATCCTGTGATGCGTGCACGTGCGCGTCTGTTCCTCTACAACTTTGAAAAAGACCTGTTCAGCCATATCAAGGATATTGAATCCAGTGATGAGGAAACTGCAGACAAGGCGCGTAAGGTGGTGCGTGATAACTTGACGCAACTGGTGCCGATTTTTGGTAAACAAAGTTACCTGATGGGTGATGAGTACTCCATGCTTGATGTGGCGATTACGCCATTGTTATGGCGCCTGGGACATTATGGGATTGAGTTGCCAAACCAGGCAGCGCCATTGTTGAAATACGCAGAGAGACTATTCTCCCGCCCGATGTATGCAGAAGCGATGACCCCTTCTGAAAAGGCGATGCGTAAATAACGCCTTGGCATACAAGCAGCGCGGATGATATTCGCGCTGTTTTTTTAAGGACATGTCCATGAGTTCATTGATTCCAACCACTGCTTACCTGATACGTGCCATTCATGAATGGTGTATCGATAATGGATTAACCCCGCATTTGCTGGTCAAGGTCGATGCACATACGCGTGTCCCCATGGCGTATGTCAAGAATGGTGAAATTGTGCTCAACGTCAATTACACCGCGGTGAAAGACTTGCATATCGATAACGATGCAGTCGTATTTTCTGCACGCTTCAATGGTGTGGCACAGCATATTTATGTGCCCATCCATCGCGTAGGAGGTGTTTTTGCCAGAGAGAATGGTCAGGGCATGTTCTTTGAGGTAACCGATGGACAAGCGCCAGAACCTAATGATCGCGATGTTGTGCCGACAATTGAAACCCCAGAGCCGTCGCCTGCCAAAAAGTCGCACCTTAAAGTAGTGAAATAGGCCTGCGTTATGAGAATGTCCTGCTGGTGGTATGGCGGAGTGTCAAATTGGACAATATTTTCAACAAAAAAATAAAAAAATTCTTAAAAGCACTGGATCACTTCCCGAAAAAAGTGATATAGTTGCGCCTTCCTGAAATGCCGGGTTAGCTCAGTTGGTAGAGCAGCGCACTTGTAATGCGAAGGTCATCAGTTCGATTCCGATACCCGGCACCAAAATAATGCATGTTGACATTGACGTCGGCAGTATTAACCGCGATAATCGCGGTCGATTTTTTGGAGGGGTGGCCGAGTGGTTAAAGGCGACGGACTGTAAATCCGTTCTCTCTGAGTACGCTGGTTCGAATCCAGCCCCCTCCACCAAAAATGATTGCCTGTAGGTGTTGCTGTAAAGCGGGTCGGTGAGAACCTTCCTTGGGTGTTCTGCATAGTGCGGGTGTAGCTCAGTTGGTAGAGCACTTGCCTTCCAAGCAAGATGTCGCGAGTTCGAACCTCGTCGCCCGCTCCAACAATAACAAAAGGCATAACGCCCATGTGGCTCAGTGGTAGAGCACTCCCTTGGTAAGGGAGAGGTCGCGGGTCCGATTCCCGCCATGGGCACCAGATTCGCTCTGTAAGCATATGGGGCTTGGTAAGTAGTCGCGTGCAAGGGTGCTGTCATCCGCGTCGCATAATTTGTGAAAACAATATTATTGGCTTTATTTAGTACTAATAAAGGAAAAACATCATGGCAAAAGGCAAATTTGAACGTACCAAGCCACACGTGA
>OFDC01000491.1_pt1 | contig 29667 bp, 30 predicted proteins | sample 1520941 | NCBI WGS metagenome assembly OFDC01 (sample SAMEA94258168, study PRJEB24077) | hot springs metagenome | biome: Aquatic biome; feature: Water | place: India | collected 2012-12-06 | depth 5 m | reverse complement strand
TGCTGTGGATGCCGAGCTGGGGCGGCATGATCAACGGCCTGATGACGCTCAACGGCGCCTGGGACAAGGTCCGCACCGATCCGATCATTCGCATGATGGTCATGGCGCTCGCCTTCTACGGCATGAGCACCTTCGAAGGCCCGATGATGTCGATCAAGTCGGTCAACAGCCTGTCGCACTATACCGACTGGACCATCGGCCACGTTCACTCCGGCGCCCTGGGCTGGAACGGCATGATCACTTTCGCCGCGGTCTATTACCTCGTGCCGCGCCTGTGGAACCGTGAACGCCTCTACAGCTTGCGCATGGTCAACTGGCACTTCTGGCTCGCGACCGTGGGCATCGTCTTCTACGCCGCTTCGATGTGGGTGGCAGGCATCACCCAGGGCCTGATGTGGCGCGAATATGGCGCTGACGGCTACCTGGTGAACAGCTTTGCCGAAACCGTCCTTGCGCTGAAGCCGATGTTCTTCCTGCGCGCCTTCGGTGGCCTGCTTTACCTCGCAGGGGCCGTGGTCATGACGATCAACGTCTGGCGCACGATCCTCGGCCATCTGCGTGACGAAGCGCCGATGAGCGACGCCGCCTACGATCCCGAAAAGGACCGTCCGATCCTCGCCGCGCCTGCCGCAGCCTGATCTGACGCATCCGGAGAAAATCCCATGACGACAATCGTGGAAAAGCACAAGAAACTGGAGCGCAACGTGACGCTCCTCGGGCTCGCGGCCTTTGCCGCGGTGACCGTTGGCGGCATCGTCGAGATTGCCCCGCTGTTCTGGATCGACAACACGATCGAGAAGGTGGACGGCATGCGCCCCTACACCCCGCTCGAGCAGGCCGGACGCGACATCTATGTCCGTGAAGGCTGCTACGTTTGCCACAGCCAGATGATCCGTCCGTTCCGTGACGAGGTCGAGCGCTACGGGCACTACAGCCTCGCTGCGGAATCGATGTACGACCATCCGTTCCAGTGGGGCTCCAAGCGCACCGGGCCAGACCTTGCCCGCGTCGGCAATCGCTACTCCGACGAATGGCACGTGCAGCACCTGAAAGATCCGCGCGCCGTGGTGCCGGAATCGATCATGCCCACGTACGCGCATCTGGCCGAGCATGACCTGAACCCGGGCGACATGACCGCAGAGCTGCGCACGCTCTACCAGGTCGGCGTGCCCTACTCGAAGACCGACATCGACAAGGCCAACGAGGACCTCAAGACCCAGGCCGATCCCGACGCCGATGCCAGCGATCTGCTCAAGCGCTATCCCAAGGCTCAGGCGCGCGACTTTGATGGCGATCCGAAGCGCCTGACCGAGATGGATGCGCTTGTCGCCTATCTCCAGATGCTCGGCACGCTGGTCGACGTGAATGCCCCTGCCGCGCAGGAGAAGCTCGCGAAGGAGAAGGGTCGATGAGCACCCACTCCACCTACGACCTGCTGCGGCACCTCGCCGACAGCTGGGGGCTTGTGGTCATGACGGCGATTTTCCTGGGGCTGAGCGCATGGCCGTTCCGTCCCGGCGCCAAGCCGCTGAACCGCGAAGCCGCGAACTCGATCTTCAAGGACGAAACCGATGTCTAAGCAGCGCATCGACGACGCAACCGGCGTCGAAACCGTCGGCCACGAATGGGACGGCATCGAGGAACTGAACAATCCGCTGCCGCGCTGGTGGCTGTGGAGCTTCTACGCCTGCATCGCCTTTTCCATCGCCTACTGCGTGGTCTATCCGGCCTGGCCGATGATCGACAAGGCGACGGCAGGAACCTTCGGCTGGACCAGCCGCGGCCAGCTCGACCAGGAGATGAAGGCAGAAGCCGCCCGGAAGGCCGGCCTCATGGCAGAGCTCGACAAGGCCTCGATCGAACAGATCGCTTCCGATCCGCGCCTGCGCCGCGCCGCGATCGACGGCGGCCGCGCCGCGTTCAAGGTCAACTGCATCCAGTGCCATGGCAATGGCGCGGCTGGCAGTGCGGGTTATCCCAACCTCAACGACGACGACTGGCTGTGGGGCGGCGACGTTGCCACGATCCACCAGACGCTTGTGCATGGCGTGCGCCAGCCCGGCGACGACGCCACGCGCATGAGCCAGATGCCAGCCTTCGGGCGCGATGGCATACTGACTCCGGCGCAGGTGCAGGACGTGGTCAGCCATGTCCGCGTGATCAGCGGACAGGAAAAGCCGAGCGGCTCTTCGCAGCGCGGTGCCGAAATCTTCGCCGCCAACTGCGTCGCTTGCCACGGGACCAACGGGGAGGGCGGACGGGCCTTCGGCGCGCCGAAGCTTGACGATGCGATCTGGCTCTACGGTGGTGACCGCAAGGCGTTGACCCAGACGGTGACCAACGCTCGTTACGGCGTCATGCCATCGTGGGGTGCGCGTCTCGATCCGGTGACGGTGAAGATGCTGGCCACTTACGTCCACTCGCTGGGTGGCGGCGAGGAAGCTCCGGCTCCTGCCGCTGATCCTGCCGCTCCCGACACTGCCGCAGCCCCCGCTGCTGCCAAATAACCCCAACACAGGACAACACGGTCATGACTGCGCACGATCCCAAACTCCGCGCGGACCACTCGAATGAAATCGGCCTTTACGAAAAGCGCAAAGGCGTTTTCCCGAAGGCCATCAACGGACCATTCCGCCGTTTCAAGTGGCTGGTCATGATCGTGTGCCTGGGCATCTACTGGGGCACCCCGTGGATCCGCTGGGACCGCGGCCCCTACGCGCCCGACCAGGCGGTGCTGATTGATTTGGCACACCGCCGGTTCTTCATGTTCGACATCGAAATCTGGCCGCACGAATTCTATTTCGTGGCGGGCCTGTTGATCATGGCCGGCATCGGCCTGTTCCTCGTCACCTCGGCGGTGGGCCGCGCGTGGTGCGGCTATGCCTGCCCGCAGACGGTGTGGACCGACCTGTTCCAGCACGTCGATCGCTTCGTTGACGGTGACCGCAACGCGCAACTGCGCCTGCAGAAGGCTCCGTGGACCGCGGCGAAGATTGGCAAGCGCGCGCTCAAGTGGACGATCTATCTCGCGATCAGCTTTGCCACCGGCGGCGCGTGGATCTTCTACTTCGCCGACGCGCCGACGCTACAGTACGAGTTCTGGACCGGCACTGCCGCGCCCGTCGCCTACGCCACCACCTTCGTCCTGACGATGACCACGTTCATCTTCGGCGGTTTCATGCGCGAGCAGGTGTGCATCTACATGTGCCCCTGGCCGCGCATCCAGACGGCCATGCTCGACGAGAAGAGCCTGATCGTCACTTACAAGGACTGGCGCGGCGAACCGCGCGGTTCGGTCAAGAGCGCGGTCAAGGCGGCAACTCCGCTGGGCGATTGCATCGACTGCATGCAGTGCGTCGCGGTCTGCCCCACCGGCATCGACATTCGCGAAGGGCCGCAGATCGGCTGCATCACCTGCGCGCTATGCATCGACGCCTGCGACAAGGCCATGGCCGATGTTGGCCGCCCGCGCGGCCTGATCGACTACTGCACGCTGGTCGATGCCGAGAAGGAGAAGCGGGGAGAGGAACCGACGCCGGTCCTCAAGACCATGTTCCGTCCGCGAACGCTGATCTACCTCGGCGTGTGGTCGGCGATCGGCGCGGCCATGTTGTTCATGCTCGGCCAGCGCGCGCGGCTCGACATCTCCGTCGCCAAGGATCGCAACCCGGAGTTCGTGACGCTGTCTGACGGGACGATCCGCAACGCCTACACGATCAAGCTGCGCAACATGGAAGAGCGCCCGCGCACCTTCCGCGTCGCTCTGGAAGGCCTCGAAGGCGCGGCCATGTTCACCGACGAGATGGACGCTGCCGCCGCCAAGCGCGATCTAACGTTCCGCGTCCCCGCCGACACCACGCAACGCCTGCGCATCTACGTCGTCGACCAGCGCCGTGGTGAACATGGCGAACACCACCGCGACGGCCACGGTGAGGGCCATCATGACAGGGGCCACGGCGAATTCGCCTTCGTCCTCACGGCCCCCGATGACGAAGGCGGCATGGACCGCAGCGAAACCAGCTTCACCCTCCCCGAAGGACACGGCGAATGACCCAGCACAGCCGTACCGCTCGCCCGTTCACCGGCAAGCACATCACCCTGATCCTTGTGAGCTTTTTCGGCGTAGTCATCGCCGTCAACGTTCTCATGGCGCGTCTGGCGTCATCCACGTTCGGCGGCGTCGTGGTCGAGAATTCCTATGTCGCCAGCCAGCAGTTCAACGGCTGGCTCAAGGAAGCCAGTGCCGAGCAGGCGCTTGGCTGGAAGGCTGGCTTCGCTCGCGACGGGCAGGGCAGGGCGGCCATCACCCTGCGTGACAGCACCGGTCAAGCCATCGCTGCCGCCCGGGTCACCGCCGTGGCCGAACACCCGCTTGGCCAGCGTCCCGAGACGGACCTGACCCTACGCGAGACCGCACCGGGCACTTACGCCGCTCCGCTGGAAGCCGGCCGCTGGCGCCTGCGCGTGATGGTCGAGGCCGAGGGCAAGGTCTGGCGCACGGTGGGAGAAGTCCTGTGACTGCGCCTTCCCGCCTTCGTGCCGTGCCTGACGATGCGATCCACACCGTCCTTGCGGTTCCGGGGATGCACTGCGCAGGCTGCATGGGCAAGGTCGAGCGCGCGCTAGCCTCGCTCGATGGGGTCGCCAGCGCCCGGACCAACCTCACTGCCCGAACGGTCGACGTGGTCCACGCTCGCCAGGTCGAAATGCCCACGCTGGTCGCCACGCTCGCCGCCACTGGCTTCGAGGCGCAACCGCGCGAGATCGAGGCCGAGCCTGTCTCGGCGGTCAAGCCGCTGCTTGCACCGCTCGGTGTCGCTGCCTTTGCCTGCATGAACGTCATGCTGATGTCGGTCAGCGTCTGGTCGGGCGCAGATGGCACCACGCGGTCGCTGTTCCACTGGGTCTCGGCGATGATCGGCGTGCCGGCCATCGTCTATGCCGGACGCCCGTTCTTCACCTCGGCGTGGAAAGTGCTGCGCCACGGCAGGACCAACATGGACGTGCCGATCTCCATCGGCGTGACCATCGCCACCGGCCTGTCGTTCTACGAAACGCTGACCGGCGGCGTCGAAGCATGGTTCGATGGCGTGCTGATGCTGCTGATGTTCCTGCTGGCAGGCCGCGTGCTCGATGCGATGATGCGCGACCGCGCCCGCTCGGGCGTCGATGCACTCCTGCGGCAGGTGGCTACCGGCACCATGGTCGTCGAGGCAGACGGCGCAACCCGCTGGCTCGATACGAAATCGCTGCAGCCCGGCATGCTCATGCGCGTGGCAGCCGGCGAACGCCTCGCCGCCGATGGCGAAGTCCTGCGCGGCACCACCCGCTTCGACCAGTCGCTGCTGACCGGCGAAAGCGCCCCGGTCGAAGCGGCTCCGGGCACGCTGGTCCACGCCGGAACGCTCAACGTCGATGCCCCGGTCGACGTGCGCGTCACTGCCACCGGGCACGACACCGCCCTGTCCGAAATCGCCCGGCTGATGGAAGCGGCAGGCCAGTCGCGCTCGAAGTTCGTGCGCATCGCCGACCGCGCCTCGCGGCTCTACGCGCCCGCTGTCCACACCTTGGCTGCACTGACGTTCGCCGGATGGATGATCGCCGGGGCAGGGGTCTACCAGTCGCTGGTCATCGCCATCGCGGTGCTGATCATCACCTGCCCATGCGCACTCGGCCTCGCCGTGCCGGTGGCGCAAGTCGTCGCGGCAGGCGCGTTGATGAAGAAGGGCATTCTGGTCAAAGACGGTTCCGCGCTCGAACGCATGGCCGAAGTCAACCGCATCCTGCTCGACAAGACCGGCACGCTCACGCTCGGGCGCCCGGTGCCGGATGAGGTCGCGCTCGGTGCGCTGACGGATGCGCAGGCCTCGGTGGCCATGGCCCTTGCCAGCCACAGCCGCCATCCGCTGTCGCTCGGACTGGTCCAGGCGCTTGGCGCACGCGGCGTGCGGGCGGCAGTCCTGGAAAATGTGCGCGAGGAAGCAGGGCAGGGCATCACCGCACGCTGGAACGGTCTGGCGGTCGCGCTGGGCCGTCCTGCCTCGTCGCAAGGCATGGCAACGGCCTTCCGCATCGAAGGCGATGCCGTCCGCGTCATCCCCTTCGCCGACCGCCTGCGCCCCGATGCGCCCGAAGCGCTTGCGCAGTTGCAGGCTCTTGGCGTCGATCCTTCGATCCTGTCGGGCGACTCCGTCCCGGCGGTGGCCGCCGTTGCCCGCGCCACTGGCCTGACGGCGCAAGCCGCCGCCTCTCCGGCCGACAAGCAGGAAGCGCTCCAGCGCCTGCAACGTGTCGGCTGGAAGGTAATGATGGCAGGCGACGGCCTGAACGATGGTCCCGCGCTCGCCGCCGCCAACGCCTCGATCGCGCCCGGCTCGGCCAGCGATGTCGGACGGCAAGCGGCGGACATGGTCTTCACCGGAGAGTCGCTCCTCGCCATCCCCCGCGCGGTCCGAGTCTCGCGGGCGACCATGCGCGTCGTCCGCCAAAACTTCGCGCTCGCCATCGGCTACAACGTGCTGGCCGTGCCGTTGGCCATCCTCGGCCACGTCACCCCGCTGATCGCGGCCGTCGCCATGTCGACCAGTTCGCTGATCGTCGTCGCCAACTCGCTGCGCCTTGCCGGAGAGACGAAATGAACGGCATCGCCTTCATGCTCCCGATCGCGCTTGGCATGGGTCTGTTCGGGCTGGCCGGCTTCTTCTGGGCCCTGAAGCGTGGCCAGTTTAGCGATCTCGATGGCGCCGCGGCGCGCATCCTTATCGAGGAAGAGGATCAGCCATGAGCCGACTCATGCGCTTTCTCGCGCCACTGGCCGTTCTGCAGATGGCCAGCCCCGCGCCGTCGCACGCCAGCGTCATGATGGTCGCCTCCTGCGGCGGCAGCGGTGCGCCAATCCCGATCCGCATCCCCGCCAAGGATGATGGCAGCGCGAATCTGCCCTGCTGCAAGATTTGTCATATCTCAATGCGCAAGCGCGCCAGCGCCGATAGCTGTTGTGACAATGGCGATGACGGAGAAGGCGAAGGCGATGGCTGTTGACATGATGACCGGGCCTGAAGTCTTCGGCCAGTGGACCTATTGGCCCGAGCTGCTCGAACGCCCGGTCCCGCGCTACACCAGCTATCCCACCGCTGCCGAATTCGTCGAGGAGAGCTTCGAGGATCGTCAGCGCGAAGCGTTGCAGGCCCTGCGCGGTACGGTCTCGCTCTATCTCCACATCCCCTACTGCAAGGAAATCTGCTGGTACTGCGGCTGCAATACCGGCGCCGCCAACAAGACCCAGCGCCTCGCTGCGTACATGGAGGCGCTCCACCACGAGATCGATCTGGTCTCGCGCCTGCTGCACCCATCGGTAAAGGTCTCGCGCATTGCTTTCGGCGGCGGCAGCCCCAACGCCATCAAGCCCACCGATTTCGTCCGGCTCGTCGACAAGCTGACTCTCAGCTTCCGTCTCGAGAAGCCGGTCCTGTCGATCGAGCTCGATCCTCGCACGCTGGAGCCGGGCTGGTTCATGGCGATCCGCGGTATCGGCGTGATCAAGGCCAGCCTTGGCGTGCAGACTCTCGATGCTCGCGTCCAGCAGGCCATCGGCCGGGTTCAACCGCGGGACGATATCGAGCGCGCCGTCGCAGGCCTGCGCAAGGCGGGGGTCGATTCCATCAATTTTGACTTGATGTACGGCCTGCCGTTCCAGAACGACGACATTCTCGCCGAAACGCTGGACCAGTCGGTCGCCATGGGTGCCGATCGCTTTGCCCTGTTCGGCTATGCCCATGTGCCCCACATGATCCCCCGCCAGCAGCGGATCGATGCCAGCGAACTGCCGGACCAGCGCGCGCGCTTTCGCATGGCCGCCGAAGGGTATCAGCGTCTGGTCGGTGCCGGGTATCAGGCCGTCGGCTTTGATCATTTCGCTCTGCCGGACGACGATCTTGCCGTTGCCTCGCGCTCGGGCACGTTGCGGCGCAATTTCCAAGGCTTCACTGAAGACCAGTCCGAAGTCCTCATCGGCCTCGGCGCATCCTCGATCAGCGAATTCCCCGAGCTTTACGTGCAAACCGAGAAGAACGCCGGCCGTTACCGCATGCTGGTCGGCGCCGATCAGCTGCCGGGACGCAAGGGGATCGTGCGCACGGCGGAAGATCGCCGTCGCGGCGGGATCATCAACGATATCCTTTGCCGGGGCCGGGCCGAGATCGACGCTGATCTTCTGGCCATGAACCGCAGCCGCCTGGAGCCGTTCGTCGCGCGGGGCCTCGCCCGTCTCGAAGGCAACATGCTCATCCTCTTGCCGGGCAATGAACCTTACGCCCGGTCAATCGCCTCGGTATTCGATGCCTATCGCACCGGTGAGCGCCAGTTCAGCTCGGCCGTGTGACGTTCCTGCGGTCCTGCGTTTCCCAAGAATAGCTATGCGCCTGCCCTTAGCAGGTGCACAATCCGGCTGAGTCGGGTTAAGCCCGCTTCCATCAAAGGAAGCGCGCAGGCAGTTCTGCGCCAGGGGAGACGCCATGAAGCCGATCGAATCCATCATGCGCACCGCGCCGGTCATCCCGGTTCTGGTGATCGAGGACGTCGACCACGCGCTTCCCGTCGCCCGCGCGCTTGTGAAGGGCGGTCTGCGTGTGCTCGAGGTTACCTTGCGCACGCCTGCCGCGCTCGATGTCATCCACGCGATGAAAGCGGTTGAGGGTGCCATTGTCGGCGCCGGAACGGTGACCAATCCCGACGAGCTCAAGGCTGCCATCGATGCAGGTGCGGAGTTCATCGTCTCGCCCGGCCTCACCGAAAATCTCGGAAAGGCCGCCGTGGCTTCCGGCATCCCGTTCCTGCCGGGCATCGCATCGGCGGGCGATATCATGCGCGGTCTCGACCTTGGCCTGAACCACTTCAAGTTCTTCCCCGCTTCCACTTCGGGCGGACTTCCCGCGCTCAAGGCTCTGGCTGCGCCGTTCTACCAGTGCAAGTTCTGCCCCACCGGCGGCATTACCGCCGCCACCGCGCCGGAATGGCTGGGTTTCGATCCGGTCCTGTGCGTCGGTGGCAGCTGGGTGGTCGGCAAGGGCACGCCCGATGAAGCAGCGATCGAAGCCGCAGCGCGCGAAGCCTCGGCTTTGGGGAAGTAACGAATTCAAGGGAATAGAAGGGCCATGAAGACGGTCGCCAAGCTCAAGGCCAGGTTGCAGAAACTCCATGAGCGGACGGCCGAAACGCCGCTGTTCAACCCGGTCTTCCAGCTCAGCCACGATCTCTCGCGTTCGCTTGAAGGTGGCGAGATTTCCTTGTCCGATATGGACGCGCTGGTTGCCGAGCTGGAGTGCGAGGCGCTGAAGAGCCGTGCAGCGCGCCTCAAGCGCCTTGTCGCGCCGACCTCCGCTACCGAAAACCTCGCGCAGATCGAAGCGCTGAATCCGGAAGAGGCGGGCTTCTCCGAGTTCCGCCAGCGTTGGGAAAAGCCGCTGCTCCACGCGGTATTCACCGCGCACCCAACATTCCTGCTCAGCCCCGCGCAGTCCGACGCTGTTGCCACAGCCGCCCTGTCTGATGATCCGCAGGCCTCGACCGTCTGCACCGTCCCGCACGAAGGCCCGAAGATCACGCTCGAGTTCGAGCATGTCGAAGTCTGCAACGCCATCCAGCGCGCCGCGAAGGCTCGTGACGCGATCAACGCCACGCTGCTCGGCCATGCCCGCCAGCGCTGGCCGGGCCGTTGGCTCGATTTCAGGCCGCTGCCGTTCCGCTTCGCCACCTGGGTCGGCTATGACATGGATGGCCGCACCGATATCGGGTGGACCACGTCTATCGCCTTCCGCCTGCGCGAGAAGGCGCTGCGGCTGGGCAGCTATGCGGCGTCGCTGCGCGCGATCGACGATTCCCACCCGCTGCTCGCCACGCTCGATGCCGCTCACGCTCATTCATCCGCGATGGCCGAGCTGTTCTCCTCGCCGCTCGACAGCCCCGAAGCGCTTGCCGCCGCCGCCAACCGCCTGAGCGCGGACGATGATGCCAAGCTGCTCAGCCTTGCTCCGCTGATCGAGTCGCTGGAAAGCGAAGCGAAGAAGGCCGACGAGGCCAAGTCCATCCCGCTTGCCACGCTCGCCGCGGCGATGCGCGCCGATGGCCTCGGCATCGGCTGGATCCACTTCCGCGTGAACTCGTCGCAGCTGCTCAATGCGCTGCGCCGCCGGATCGACCCGGAAGGCACGCTCGATCTCGGCAGCAAGAGCGCGCTGTCGCGCCTGCGCGAACTCCTGGCCGACGTGAAGCCGCTGCGCGTCAACTTCGGCGCGCTCGCGATCGAGACCAGCACCGCGATGCGCCAGTTCCTGGTCATGGCGAAGATGCTTCAGCACATCGACGCCGATGCGCCGATCCGCATGTTGATCGCCGAATGCGAACAACCGCAGACGGTGCTGGCCGCGCTCTATTTCGCCAAGCTGTTCGGCATCGAAGGCAAGGTCGACGTCTCCCCCCTGTTCGAGACCGAGACCGCACTGGAACACGGTGGCCGCTTCCTCGAAGCTTTGCTGTCCGAGGAATCCTACCGCAGCTACGCCCGGAAGCGCGGTCGCGTTTCGATCCAGACCGGCTTTTCCGACGCTGGCCGCTTCATGGGGCAAATCCCCGCAGCGCTCGCCATCGAACGCCTGCAGGGCCGCCTTGCCGAAGCGATGAAGGCCAACGGCCTGACCGACGTCGCCGCGCTGATCTTCAATACCCATGGCGAATCCATGGGCCGCGGCGCACATCCCTCGGGATTTGCCGACCGCCTGACCTGGCCGCTGTCCGGTTGGGCGCGCCGCCGTTTTGCCCGCGCTGGCGTGACGATCGAGCCGGAAGCGAGCTTTCAGGGTGGCGACGGCTACCTGTTCTTCCGCAACGATGAACTCGCCCTCGCTACGCTTACCCGCATTGCCGAGCACGAGGCGCGCGATCAGGATCTTTCGGCCAAGGACCCGTTCTACGACCGCACCGATCTCAGCCTCGATTTCTACCGCTCGATCCGCCGCGTTCAGCGCGAACATCTTGAAAGCGCGACCTATTCGCGGGCGTTGACGGCGTTCGGTCTAGGCCTCCTCAAAGGCACGGGCAGCCGTGTCTCGCGCCGCCAGTCCGACATTGGCGCCGACCGCACGATGAGCCTGCGTCAGATCCGCGCGATCCCGCACAACGCGATCCTCCAGCAGATCGGCTATCCGGTGAACGTCATCGCCGGAGCAGGGACCGCTGCCGGCGAGGAGATGGAGTCGGTCGCCGAACTGCTCGGGCGCTCCGAACGTGGCAACCAGCTGGTGCGCCTGCTGCGCGCCGCCAACGGTCTCGCCTCGATCAAGACCGTGGCCGCTCATGGTGAGCTGTTCAACTCTGCCTACTGGGCCAGCCGTCCCTATCGCGGCACCGAAACCGCGCTGGAAGGCGCATGTCTCGCGCTTGCCGAATACCTTACCAAGGATGACAGGTCTGGGGTCTTCCGCCGCCTGACCTCGCGCCTGCGGGTCGATTGGATGAAGGTCCACCGCCTGCTCTCGCTCGTGCCCGGGCAAAAGGCCGGACGCGATGCCGCGCAGGACGCCGACCGTCGCAACATCGGCCTGCTGCAATCGGTTCGCCTTGCCCTGCTGATGCACATGTTCATCCGCGCTGTTCAGGTCCCGCCGTTCGCCCGCTCGAACGACGTCAGCCGCGAGGATGTGCTGGAAATGGTCCTGTCGCTCCGCGTGGACGACGCGCTCGCCCAGCTGCGCCGCGCTTATCCGGTGATCGAGCCCGAAATCACCGATTTCCCGGTGGACGAGCCGACCGATTATCCCGACCATCGCGGCGAGGACTACGGCGCCATCCGCGCCCGCTTCATCGACCCGATCGACCGCGCCCACGCCCTCAACATCCGCGTCGCCGTCGCCATCGCCAACTACTTCGGCGCACACGGGTAACTGAGAATCCTCCCCATTTTTCCGCAGGACAAATGGGCCAGATACCTATGATCCTTCCCATTTTTCCGCAGGAAAAATGGGGAGGCGGCCGCGCCAGCGCTGACGGAGGGGCAATTCGTCACCCCACAAACGACCGCCCATGCCGCACCGGTGCCTTCACTGCACTGAACACGGCCCCGGCTGACAGCCTGCTACCGCGCACGACCAGCATCACCTTGTCGCCCTGTTCCAGCGTCACATCCTCTCCGGGGTGCTGGATCGACTGGCCACTCGCCCGATCGATCTGCACCACGAAGAACGCCCCGTTGCCGCGGCGCTCGGCCTCGCCGACAGTCTCGCCATTGAGGGCGCTGTCCGCCGCGATCTCGACCATTTCGATGTCGAGCCCGAAGTCGTGCAGGTTGCGCCGCACTGCGCCGATGTCGTCCAGCTGCCCGGTGGCGGGGTAAAGGATCATCTCGACGATGCGCTCGGCGCCGATATGCGTCGGCATCACCACCTTGTCGGCGCCGGCATGGAACAGCTTGTTCTCGGTCGTCGGCGCCTCGCCCCGGGCGATGATTTCGATACCCGGATTGAGATTGCGCGCCGATAGCGTGATGAACACGTTCGCCGCATCGTCGGGCAGGACCGATGCCAGCACCTTCGCCCGCGCGATCCCGGCAGCCTTGAGCGTCTCCTCGTGCGTTGCCTCGCCTACCATGCACAGGAAGCCCTGCGCCTTGGCATCCTCTGCCTTGGCATGGTCGCGCTCGAGGATCAGGAATGGCTTCTTCGCCTCGGTCATCGCCTTGGCCAGTTGCACGCCGATGCGGCCGTAACCGCAAATGATCACGTGGCCGGTCAGCTTCTCGATTTCGGTCATCATCTTGTCCAGGCCCAGCAGGCGGCGAAATTGGAAGAGGGTGAACACTTGCACCAGCGCGCCGGTCAGCACGATCATTCCGGTGCAGCCCAGCATGATCGTCGCGCTCGTCCACCAGCGCAGGAACAGGGTGTCGACCGGGCGGATCTCGCCATAGCCCACGGAGAACACCGTCAGTAGCACCATGTAGGCGGCATCGCCGAACGGCCAGCCCGCGTAGACGAACCCGCACGTCGAAACGACATAGACGGCGAGCACAAAGATCAGCGTCCCCGTCAGCAGGCGCAGCGGCGATCCGAGCACGGAATTTGCCCCCTGCGTCAGGGCAGAGCTGTCATCATCGCGTATCATTCACAGCCCCCTCGGCCTCCTGATAGGGTGCCGAGGCCCGATATGTCCATATCAGGAAAGGCCCAGTCTCTCCGTCAGCCAGACAAGGGCGGCGATACCGGTCAGCACTGCCAGAGCCAGCCTTGCGCGATGTCCATGTCGCCAGCGGGCCAGCATCAAAAGGACCGGCAGAGCAAGCGCAACAACGCCAAGCTGCACCGCCTCGATGCCAAGATTGAAGCCAAGGATGGCGACGACGCGTGTGGTTGTGCCAAGGCCGAAGTTGCTGACCAGCGTGGCGAAGGCAAGCCCGTGGACAAGGCCGAACAGCCCCGCCACCACCGGCTCCTTCCCCGGAAATAGCGGCCGTGCCGCGTGAATGGCAGAGACCAGCACCGATAACGCGATGCCGGCTTCCACCGGCTGCGCGGGCAGGCGCACGCCGAAAAACGCCGCAAGGATCAGCGTTGCCGAATGGCCGATGGTAAAGGCGGTGACGATCCACGCCAGCTTGGCAAACGTCTCGCGCGCAGGTCGCGGTGCCCCCCAGCGCCCCCGTGCGGCCAGAAGCGGTGCGGGCAGCAACAGCGCCAGCAGGAACAGCAGGTGGTCGTACCCTTCGGCAATATGATGCGCGCCAAGCCCGAAGGCGTTGGCAAACAGGCTGCCAAGGCTAGCGTGGCCACGGTTGACCAGCAATTCGCTGCGCCCCGCCGTCAGCGCGCCGACCAGTTCGCGTTCGCCCAGTACACCGCCCGCCAGATCTCCATCGACCACCAGCAGCGCAAAGTGGCTCGGAGCCTCGCGCGTGACCACGTGCCAGCGCCACAGCAGTGACCGGTCCGAAGCTCCGGGCGGCGGCGATAGCGATAGTTCGAGATGCAGGTCGGGCGGTCCGGCAATCTGCTCGAAGGCGATGCGATCCACGGCAATGCGCCACGGCCGCCCTTGCGCATCCAGCACCGCCATGTCCGCCAGCACCCGCGCCCGCGCCATGGCAAGACTGTCCGGGCTGTTGTCGGTCAACAGGCCGGTCGCATAACCGAACTCGGCCTGCGGCACGACCACGTCGGCCTTGACCAGCCCCGGCGCAAAGTCGAGCCGGATTTCCGAATTGGGCGTCAGATGGGCAGCCACGGGGCTGGCGAGGCAAAGCCAGACCAGCGCAGCCAGCAGCGCCCTAATCGTGACCGAACCAGATGTAGCGCGCCGCGGGATCCATGGCCTTGGGATTGAGATCAAGCGCGTCCTCCCGCGCATCTTCGGCGGCATCGGTATCTCCAAGCGCGGTGTGGACGTCGGCCAAGGCAAGGTAAAGCCCTGCGGTTTGCCATCCGGTTTTCTCGGCACGTTCGAGAGTTGCAAGCGCGCCTCTGGCGTCGCCGGTCAGAAGTTGCGCCCGTGCCAGCAGGATCAGGCTGGCCCCGTGCGGACGCGCCCGTGCATCGGCCTTCGCGATTGGCAGGGCTTTGGCCGGATCGCCCAAGGCCAGTTCGTGCTCCACCACGTGCGCCGCTGCCGCCTCTGGCATCAGGCGATAGCGTCCGGCCCACAGCGCGCCGGCCTTCTCGGCCCACGCCCGGCTTTCGGCGCCGCGGCCCTGCAAGCGAAGGGTAAAGGCAAGCGCGTCCATGATCTCGGGCAAGGGGGCCTTGGCCACAATCGCTTCATATTGCCGAACTGCTCCAGCCACGTCCCCTTCGAGAGCCTTCTGCTGTGCAACGTATGCCATCGCCAAGGGATTGCCCGGGAAAAAGCCGTCGGCAAAACGGGCCCATTCGCCTGCCATGTTCCACTCGCCGGTGCCGTAGGCGATCGTTGCCCGCATCAGCGCCGCTTGTGCTTTCGCACTGCGCGTCAGCTTGTCTGCGCGAAGAACGGCGTTGACCCGCCTGCGGGCGAGCAGGGCATCGCCAGAGCGCAGCTCCAGCATGGACTGGCGCAAAGCGACGCTGGCATTGCTTTCTGCTTCCTCTGCCCGCGCATACGTGAGGCGTGCCCGCTTCATGTCGCCACGTTGGAACGCGATGTCGCCCTTGATCGCCCAGCCATCGGCCTGTTCGTCGGACGTCGGCTCACCCTTCTGCGAATCGAAGCGCTTCAAGGCTTCGTCAGCCTCATCAAGCCGGTGTGCAAGAACCGCAACCGCCCCGCGCGAAAGGCTTGGCCCAGCCGGAGGTTCGGACTTCGCCATGCCCTTTGCCAGAAAGCTGTCGGCCTCGGCCAGGTCGGCATAGTCGCCGCTTACCCGAAAGCGTGCGGCGAGCGCGCGCCCCAGCATTTCGAGCCGCAGCCATTCGTCCGGCCCTTGTTTCAGCCTTTCGCGGGCGTTGTTCACGCCATTGTCCGCCGCCGCCAGAGCTTCGGTCTGGTTGCGTGGACCAAACCATGGCTTGATTTCCGATGGCAGGGGATCAGGTGGCCCCTGCCGTGACTTCATCTTGTCGGAAACGATGCTGGCGGCAGTGATGATGAACACCGCCGCCAACAGGATCCACGGCCATTTCAGGCCGCGCCCAATGGTCATCGCCAGAAGCCTTCGCTCAGGATTTGTCTGCGCAGATTCTCAGCTGCAATTTCTCCAGATCGTCGCCGATCAGGTCGAACAGCTTGTGCAACTCGTTCTTGTACTCGGCCAGATACTTCTGGTTCGTGGCATCGCCGGTCGGGGTGTCGTCGTTGAAGGTGAGCTTCATCGACGATCCGATCAGCGCCGTGGCAACCGCCGGGTTGCCCATGCGGTCAACGGATACGTAGCCTGAGTCCGGATCATTGCGGAAGTTGAAGCCGCTGCCGGTGCCCGATGCCAGTTGCGGTGCGCCATTTGGCGGGGCCAGGAACGGGAAGGTGATGCTGAACGGCTTGTCATTGGCAGGCGGGTTTAGCGGGACGCCCGCAAGCGTGTTCGGGCCTTGTCCGGTTACCGTCATGTCCAGCAACAGCGTTGCCAGCAGGATGTCGATTACCTGATCGTCCAGATCGCGCCCATTCGGGAAGTGCGATGTCCGCGTCAGGTCGAGCTTCAACGTATCCGGGATCAGGATGGAGGTCAGTGTCGCCCCGTTCTCTCCCTGAATTGTCTGCGTGAAGCAGCGGTCGACGTTGTAATTGACCGCCGTTGCCGTTGGCGTTGGCGTGCCGGTTGCGGTCGTGCTCGGCAGCGGCGCCGGAACGACGACCTGGCTGCCTGCGCCGTCTTCACCGCAGGACACCAGCATGGTGGCCAGCGCGAGCGGGGTTGCGATTTTCACGAGCTTGCGCATGGAAGAGCTTGCCTTGGAAAACATCACAGGTTCCCCCCCCAGCGCGCGGTCTGGCCCCAGACTTCGATCTTGCTTACGTTGGAACCGAGGTTCGCATCGGGAATCTCGAAGACGATTGCCGTGTCGTTCTGTCCGTCGAAGAAATTGCGGTCGTTGCGGATGCGGATTGTTCCGAAGGAGCGCGTTTCGCGGAAGCCGATGAGGTCGAAGAAGAACGGTTCGTCGAACAGGCCAGCGGTAGCCTTGACGCCGCCACTGGTCAGCGTCGTCTCGACCGGTCCCTCCAGCGCCCCGGCAACACCGGGAATGCCCTCGAACCGAACGCCCCAGTCGTTTGCGCCCTGGCCTCTGCCGAAGCGGGCCTTGATAACGAACTCGGGCGTATTGCCAGGTGCCTGGGTCGAGATGTTGATCTTGTAGAGCACATCGCGGTCATAATAGGTCGGCGCGGTGGTTGGCACCGGCCCGGCAAACGTCATCACGATGCGAGTCGTCCCATTGGCATGCCAGGCAAAGACGTCGGCTATGTCGGCGGGAATATCGGGCGTTGGGTCAACGCCAGCGTCGGTCCGGGCGCCCGGATCAAGGTGGTCGGCGCTTTCTGCGACGCCAGTCGGCACCAGCATCAGCGCAGCGAGGCTTGCCGCCCCGGCGCTGCCCGCCAGCAATGTCTTGAAAATGCGGCGCACGGCGAATCTCCCCACTGCGAATTCTGACGAAAGAACGTGCGACCACTCTTTCGCCTCATTCTGCGCCGTCTGCTGTGAACTGGTTCACAGGGAGTCAGCGGGAGGCCTCTTTCTTCGACGTTAGACTATTTTGCACCGATTGGTGAAGCCTAAATCAAGCAAGAATACCTAACATGATCATGAAAAGGCTGCGACGCTCCACACCACGCCGACCAGAAGGAACACCCCGACCACGTCGAGCGCAAAGCCGGCCTTCACCATCGCGCGCATCGAACAGTGTCCGGTAGCCCAGGCGAGGGCGTTGGGGCCGGTCCCCGCCGGCAGCATGAACCCCCAGGTCGCGGCAAAGGCTGCCGGAAGGGCCAGCAGGATCGGATCGGCTCCCAGCGCCGCGACCAGCGCTGCCACCACTGGCATGATCCCGCTCGCCGCCGCAATATTGCTGGCGAACTCGGTTACAACGATCACGAAGGCCACCAGCACCAGTGCCACCACCGGCAGCGGGACATGGGCAAGCGGCAGCAGCATCTCGCCCATCCACTTGGTCAGCCCGCTTTCGGTCATGCCCATCGCCATGGCAAGCCCGCCGCCGAACATCAGCACCACGTCCCACGGTGCGCGATTGGCTTCCGGCCAGGTCAGCATCGGGCGGCCGGTGCCATCAGGCAGGAAGAACAGGACCAGCCCGGCAATCGCCGCCACCGTGCCATCGGTAAAGCCGCCCTTGGGAAACACGCCCTCGATCAGCGGCTGGAATACCCATGCCAGGAAGGCCAGCAGCACCACCGGCAGCAACCGCCGCTCGGCCACGCTCCATTGCGCGGAATGGCCGATGGCATCCCGCGCGGCCGCAGGATCGAACGCATCGTCCTTCAACTTCTGCACCCGCGCGATGATCCACGCCGCAATCGGCACGGCGGCAACCGCAATCGGCACGCCGTACATCGCCCACTGCAGGAAGGTGACCCTAGTCCCCAGCGCCTTCTCGATCAGTCCCGCCGCGATGGCATTGGTCGGCGTCCCGATTAGAGTGGCAAGGCCACCAATGGATGCGGCAAAGGCAATGCCCATGGGCAGCGCCCCGGCCATGCCTCCGGTCTCGCCCTCGCGCACGCCGCCCGCGCGAAGCATGGCGATCGCCATCGGCATCATGATGAGGGCAGTCGATGTGTTGGAGATAAAGCTCGAGAGCACGGCGGTCGCCGTCATCACGCCCAGCAGCAATTGCCCCGGTTTCGCACCCGCCAGACCCATGATGAACAGCGCCAGCCGCCGGTGCAGCCCGGTCCGCTCGATCGCCAGCGCCAGAAACGCGCCGCCCACGAACAGGAACATGATCGGCGAATAATAGGCGCCCGCCGTCTTGTTGGCATCGGCCACGCCGGTCAGCGGCAGTACGAGAAAGGGCAGGAAGGCCGTTGCCGAAAGCGGCATCGCCTCGGTCATCCACCAGGCCGCCATCCACCAGACGAGGCCCGCCGCGCTCCATGCCGCATCGGGCATGCCGGCCGGCGCTGCCGCCAGTTGCGTTACAGCAAACCCCAGCGGCCCTGCCCAGAACCCGATCCTGCGCGCATCCAGTGCCAACCGATCACTCCCCCATGTCCCGGCGAAGGGACCTAGCAGAGCACTGTCACGACTGGCAAATGCCGATCAGAAGATCGGGTCGTATCCCGGAGGCAGTTCGTCGCCCGGCTTCTGGGCGTCGGTGGGCGAGTGGATGCCGCACTCGGTCTTGTCCCAGCCCTTCCACCGGCCCGAACGCGGATCTTCACCGGGCGCGACCTTGCTGGTGCAGGGCGCGCAACCGATCGACGGATAGCCCTGCGCCACCAGCGGATGTGCGGGCAGGCCGTGCTGGGCGAAGTAGCTTTCCAGCGCCGCCTTGTCCCACGAAGCCAGCGGGTTGATCTTCAACCGCCCTTGCGCGTCGGAATGGTCGATCTCGAAGCGCGGCAGCCCGGCGCGGGTCTTCGACTGGAAGCCCTTGCGCCCGGTCAGCGAGGCATCGAAATGCAGCAGCGCCCTGGCCAGCGGCTCGACCTTGCGGATCTCGCAGCAGCCATCGGGGTCCCACGACCAGCGCAGCCCGTTCTCGTCCTTCTTTGCGATCACTTCGGGGTCAGGCTCGATGATCTGGAGATTGGTCATCCCCAGGAACCCGATCAGCTCGTCACGGTAAGCGACAGTCTCGGGGAAGTGCTTGCCGGTTTCAAGGAACAGCACCGGCACAGAAGGGTCGACCTCGGCAATAAGGTGAAGCAGGACAGCACTTTCCGCGCCGAAGCTCGAAACAACCGCAAGATCGCCCGCCAGCCCGTCGCGGATCACCGAACGCAGCATCTCGTGCGTGTCGGTGCCCCGGAACAGGTTGTTGAGGCGGATCGCGTCCGTCTCGGTAAAGCGCGGGCGCACATCGATCAGATCGATCTTGCGATTTACGGTGCTGTCCATACTTTCTGTCCTTCTCCCGCAGCTCAGGCGGGGTGACGCTTCGCCCAGATTGCCGGGCGACCGTCGACGGTCTTCTGGTAGACTTCAGGCCACGTCGCGAAGGCCTTTTCAGCGGCCTCCACGCTGATCGGCTGGTTCGGTGCAAAGCTGTCGAACCCGCAGCGGCGCATGTGCGAAAGCTGGTCCAGCAGCACGTCGCCCACGGCCCGCAGTTCGCCGGCATAGCCATGCTCGCGCAGGATACGTGCCGCCGAATAGCCGCGCCCGTCGGTATAGGCCGGGAAGTTCACTTCCACGAGCGCCAGCCGATCGAGATGCGGCAGCAGCGCGCGGGCATCGTCGCCCGGTTCGATCCGCACCGCAGTTGCGTTCGACTGGTCGGCAAAGGCGTCGACGGTGACCGCAGGATCGCCCACGGGCTCGTCATCGCGAAAACGCAGGTTCTGCTCAACCATTGGCGGTCTCCTTGGCGTAGATCGCCTCCTTGAACGGGGCCATGCCGATGCGGCGGAAGGTGTCGACGAAGCGCTCCCCTTCGGCGCGCTGGGCGAGATAGACATCAGTGGCCTTTTCCACCGCATCGACGATGCCGTCCTCGTTGAAACCGGGACCGGTGATCGTGCCCAGCGAGGTGTCCGCGCCTTCGCATCCGCCGAGCAGGAGCTGGTAGTTCTCCACGCCCTTGCGGTCGACGCCGAGGATGCCGATGTGCCCTGCGTGGTGATGCCCGCAGGCATTGATGCAGCCCGAGATCTTCAGCTTCAGCTCGCCCAGTTCGCGCTGGCGGCCGAGGTCGGCAAAGCGCTCCGAGATCTTCTGCGCCACCGGGATCGACCGCGCATTCGCAAGCGCGCAATAATCCAGACCCGGGCAGGCGATGATGTCGCCGATCAGGTCGAGGTTGGCAGAGGCAAGGCCCGCTTCGTCGAGCTTCTGCCACAGGCCATAGAGGTCAGCCTTCTTCACATGCGGCAGCACGATGTTCTGCGCATGGGTCACGCGCAGTTCGTCGAACGAATGCTCGAGCGCCAGGTCTGCCATCAGGCGGATCTGGTCAGCCGTGGCATCGCCCGGAATGCCGCCAACCGGCTTCAGGCTGATGTTGACGATGGCATAGCCCGGCTGCTTGTGGGCATGGACGTTCTGGTCCACCCACAGCGCAAAGTCGGGATCGGAAAGGTCCAGCTCGTCAGGCGCATTGGCGTCAAAGCCCGGCTGTTCGAAGAAGCCCTTGATGCGCTCAAGCTCCGCCGCCGGCGGTTCGAGGCCCAGCGTCAGGATATGCTTGAACTCTTCCTCGACCTGACGACGGTACTCGTCGGCACCGATCTCGTGGACGAGAATCTTGATGCGCGCCTTGTACTTGTTGTCGCGGCGGCCATAGCGGTTGTACACGCGCAGGCACGCTTCGAGGTACGAGATCATCTGCAGCGGCGGCACGAAATCGCCGATCACCGGAGCGATCATCGGCGTGCGGCCCATGCCACCACCAACGTAGAAGCGGCAGCCGATCTCGCCCGCATCGTTCTGCACCAGCTGGATGCCGATATCGTGCAGCTTCATCGCCGCGCGGTCGGTTTCCGAACCGATGATCGCGATCTTGAACTTGCGCGGCAGGTAGTCGAACTCAGGATGGAAGGTCGACCACTGGCGGAGCAGCTCGGCATAAGGGCGCGGATCGACCAGCTCGTCCGCAGCGGCACCGGCGAACTGGTCGGCGGTGGTGTTGCGGATGCAGTTGCCGCTGGTCTGGATCGCATGCATCTCGACCGATGCGAGATCGGCCAGAATGTCCGGCGCGTCCTGAAGCTTGATCCAGTTGTACTGGATGTTCTGGCGCGTGGTGAAGTGGCCATAGCCGCGGTCATACTTGTCCGCGATATCGCCCAGCATGCGCATCTGGCGGCTGTTCAGCGTGCCGTAGGGAATGGCCACGCGCAGCATGTAGGCGTGCAGCTGCAAGTAGAGGCCGTTCTTCAGGCGCAGCGGCTTGAACTGGTCCTCGGTGATGTCACCGGCGAGGCGGCGCTCCACCTGATCGCGGAACTCCGCGACGCGGGCATCGACCATCGCCTGGTCGTATTGGTCGTACTGATACATCTCAGATCACCCAGGTGCCGGCGTCAGGGTCGGCAGGCTTGAGGGAAAGGTCGAGGCGGACGGTCGGCCCGAGGGCGCGAATGCGGTCCTTGATGTGCGCCGGGCGCACGCCTTCGTCGGTCACGGTGGCTTCGATCACCTGCGTGTCGGTGACGATCTGCTTGGCGTTCTCGCGGGCGATGATCGCCTCGGCATGTTCGCCTGCTTCCACCGCATCGTTGACATGGCGCGACCAGCCTTCACCGGTCCACCAGATCACGTCGCCGGTGCGCAGATCACTTCCGGTAATGATCTTCACTGAACCGCCTCCAAAACTTGCTTCAATTCCATCATGTCTCCCCGGCCTGCCACTTCGCCGATCACGATCAGGGCAGGGCTCTTGACCTTGTTGTCCGATACCAGCGGCCCCAAAGCCGCCAGCGTCCCGCGCAGTACCCGCATCTGCGGCCGCGCGGCATTCTCGATGACCGCTACCGGCATGTCGGGCGCAAGCCCGTCTGCCATCAGCTTTTCGGCAATCGCGTCCGAAGTCGCCACGCCCATATAGATCACCAGCGTCCTGCCAACCCCGGCAAGACCTGCCCAGTTCTGGTCGGTCAGCCCCTTGCACTGGCCCGCCACGAACGAGACGATGCTTGCCGCGTCGCGGTGGGTGAGGGGGATCATTGCCGAAGCCGCCGCGCCCATCGCTGCACTGATGCCGGGGACGACCTGCACCGGCACGCCTGCGGCAAAGCAGTCTTCCGCTTCTTCGCCGCCACGCCCGAACACGAACGGATCGCCGCCTTTCAGGCGCACCACGTCGTTCCCGGCCAGCGCCTCGCGCACCAGCAGGGCGTTGATCTCTTCCTGCCGCATCGTGTGGCGCGACCGCTGCTTGGCGACAGAGATCATCCGGCAACCCTTTGGCGCCATGGCCAGGATCGCGGGATCGACCAGCCCGTCATGCACCAGCACCCGCGCATTCATCACCAGCCGCGCCGCACGCAGCGTCAACAGATCCGGATCACCGGGGCCTGCGCCGACAAGGAATACGGTTCCGACTCTTGAAGAGGGATTGCTCATGCGGGCCAGATGGGCGCGGGCGAGCCAAGTCACCAGCGAGAATGCTTTTCCCCCCACCTAGATGTTCTTTAGCGCCGCAGTGAAAGCACCCGCATGATCGGCGCTCGCCCCCAACTCTGTGGCCCCAAATTCACCGTCACCCCGGGCTTGACCCGGGGTCCCGCTTGCTTCTGCACCGCCTCGAAAGAAATAGCGGGACCCCGGATCAAGTCAGGGGTGCTGTAGGAGGTGTGTCTGAACGCAAAGCCTCCACCAGCACCCGCAATCCCTCGCTGTCCTTCAGGCTCAGATCCTGCTGCGGGAACGGAATCTCCACCCCGTTGTCCCTGAACAGTCGCCACACCGCCTTGAGAATGTCCGACCGCACATTGCCCACGCCGCCCTCGGGATCGTCGATCCACACCACGATCGTCATGTCGATGCTGCTCGGCCCGAATGCGCTCAGCAGCACGCCGGGCGAGGGGAAGGACAGCACGCGCGGTACGCCAGCCACGGCCTCGAGCATCAGCTTCTCGACCTGTTCCAGATCGCTGCCATAAGCGACGCCGACCGGGATATTGATCGCCACCTCGCGCGAGGAGTACGACCAGTTCTCCACCTGCTGGGTCATCAGGTTCTCGTTCGGAATCAAGTACTCGCGGTTGTCGCGTGTTGTGACCGAAACCGCCCGGATGCCGATCTTCTTGACCTCGCCGAAGGAATTGCCCTTGCCGTCGTTCACCGCGATCACGTCGCCCGGCTTGATCGAACGGTCCATCAGCAGGATGATCCCGGCGATCAGGTTGCCGAAGGTCTTCTGCAGGCCAAAACCGATGGCGAGGCCAAAGGCGCCGGAAAACACCGTCAGGGCCGTCAGGCTGATCCCCAGCACGTCGATCCCGACCAGGATCGAGATGCCCCAGACCACGATCGTCGCGATCTTCTCGCCCAGAAGCTGCTGCGTGCGGTCAAGGCTGGTCAGCCGCCGGAACAAACGCCGCGCCAGCTTGCCGATCAGCTGCGCCGCCACGATCACCAGCAACATCACGATCACGATGCGCAACGCGCCCCACACCGAGATGTGATAGGTCCCCAGATCGAACCCGATCTCGTTCAGCGCACGGATCACTTCGGCCACTTGTTGCCTGAAGCTGTTCATGCGGTCGCTCCCGCCCAGGCGGCAAGCCCGCGCTCCAGATCGGCAATCAGGTCGGCGCTGTCCTCCAGCCCGATGGAAAGACGCACGCCGAAGCGGTCCTCGGCGTCCATCCCCTTGAGCGGCCACTGGCTGGCCGTGCGAATGCTCGCCGGATCGACCGGCGTCGCCAGGCTCTCGAACCCGCCCCACGAATAACCGATGCCAAACAAGGACAAGGCATCGATCAGCGCATCCCGCGCCTCGCTCGTTCCACCTTTCAAAACGAAGCTGAACAGGCCGCAGCCGCCGGTGAAATCGCGCTTCCAAAGCTCATGCCCCGGCGACCCAGGCAGCATCGGGCACAGCACCCGCGCCACTTCCGGCCGCCCCTCAAGCCACTGCGCAATTGCCAGCGCAGATGCAGTCTCGGCTTCAAGCCGGTTCTTCATCGTCCGCAAACCGCGCAGCATCAGCGCGGCATCATCGGGCGAGACCACCGTTCCCAGACCCTGCGAGCGAAGCCGCAGCTTGCGATACCACTCCGCCCCCGCACTGGCGCTGCCCATCATGCAGTCGGAATGGCCGGAAACGTGCTTGGTCAGGCTCATCACCACGATGTCCACACCATGGCGCAGCCCCTGAAATCCAAGCGGAGAGGCCCAGGTATTGTCGAGCACGCTGACGATCCCGCGCGCCCTGGCCGCCGCGGCAATAGCGGGCACGTCCTGCACTTCCATGGTCAGGCTTCCGGGGCTTTCCAACAGGACGCAGCGGGTCCGTTCGCAACAGGCCGCTGCGAAGGACGCAAGGTCGGTCGGATCGAACCAGCGCGTCTCGATCCCGAAATCCTTCAGCAGGCCGCGCCCCATCGCCCGCGAGGGTTCGTAGGCGTTGTCGGTCATCAGCAGCACATCACCGGGACGCAGCACCGTCAGCAACGCTCCAGCGATGGCTGCGACGCCCGAGGGATAGAGCACAGTTCCCGCACAGTTACCCTCGAGTTGGGTGAGTGCCTCGCAGAGTGCCCACTGAGTTGGAGATCCCCTGCGCCCATAGTAAAAGCGCCCATCCTCGTTCGCCGGATGGGCGCGAAGCGCTGACATATCGGGATAAAGATGCGTCGAGGCGCGCCATACTGCGGGGTTGACGACCGCACCGGGATGGCCCGGCGTCCCCGTCCACTCCTCGCGCCGCCCGGCCAGCACGCCCCGCGTCGCCGGCCCAAAATTCTCGAAATCGTCAGAACTGCTCATGGCCTCGGGCGATAGCAGCAATGATCGCCGACAGGAACCTCAGGCCGCGCCGGTCGCCTTCGGCGTCGCCGGGTCCATCCCCCATTCGCTCCACGATCCATCATAGAGCGAGACGTCTTCCTTGCCGATCAGATGGGCCGCAAAAATCAGCACGTTGGCGGTCATTCCTGAGCCGCAGGACGAGATCAGCGGACGCGACAGGTCGATGCCGGCAGCTTCGAACAGGTCCCGGATCGCATCGGGCGATTTCCACGTGCCATCGGGATTGAAAAGACTGGAATAGGGCAGGTTGCGCGCGCCGGGGATATGGCCGCTTGCCAGCGCCGGGTTGGTCTCCGGGACATCGCCCGTGAAGCGTCCGGCGCCCCGCGCATCCATGACCTGTTCGGCGTTGCTGTCGAGATTGGCGAGCACATCGGCCTTTGAACGCACATGGCTGTCATCGGACCACACTGTGAAGTGGCGTTGTCTCAAGGTTTCAACACCTTGTGCGCACTTGCGGCCTTCGGCTTTCCACTTGGCGATTCCGCCATCGAGCAGCGCCACATTCTGTGCACCGAACTTGGTCAGCATGAACCACGCCCGTGTCGACGTCTTCACCGGGCTGTCATCATAGATCACGATGCGGCTGCCGTCGCCAAGGCCAAGGGTCTGCATGCGGCTGGCGAACTTTTCGGCAGAGGGCAAGGTGTTGGGCACGGGCGAGGCTGTATCGACCAGCTCGGCCAGATCCATGAAAACGGCGCCGGGAATGTGGCATGCCTCATATTCAAGGCGCGGCACGCGACCATGCTCTGGCAAGAATGCCGTAGCGTCGACAATACGTAGATCGCTCGCGCCCATTTCGTCCGCGAGCCACTGGGTCGAAACCAGTGAGTCCATGGTTAACCGTGCTCCTGCCTGCTGCGCGACCCGTCTGGCGCGGGTTCGTTGGATCGAGACTAGACGCCGCAATCGGGTGCGTCGACCACAAAAACGGACAGACGCGCGACCTTTCCGAGAAATTACGCAAAGGCCGGAACGGTAAGCGCGCGCTGGCTGATCTTCGGATAGATGCGCGGGCCGAGGTCCAGGCGGAAGGGTTGGAGCCTTTGCCCCGCGGCACCGTCCTCCAGCCCGACGACGAAGGCAGCGCGCATGGTGAACGGCTGCCCGTCGACCACAGCCGTCACTTCAAGCCTGACGATCGGCACGAACAATGCGGCACTGCCATGGCGGATCGGGGTGATCTCGGCCAGCGGCAGACGGATGTCGCCCGACACTTCGATGATCTCGCCAGCGCCCACGCTCTCCAGCCGATGCAATTGCGGCGCATTGCGCGGGTCGAGCTGGTCCTGCTGGGGCCGCGAGGCGTGAGCCGCGGTCATCCCGCCTGCAATCACCACGTCGCGCGCCTGCGCTGTTGCCGTCAGCACCAGCCGATAGGAAAGCGTGGCATTGACGAGGCTCGCGCTCATGCGCGCGGCGGCAAGGTCAAGCGCCAGGGCGGGGGCTGGCGGGGTCGGACGGGGCGAGGGCGGCGTGGCAAGGGCCTCGGCTGGAGACCTGGCTGGTAATACAGGCGGTTCGAAAACGGCCGGCGGAGGTGCTGCGCGACGTCGCCGCAGGAGCGCCCAGGATCCGCCTATCGCAAGCAGGGCAACAAGCGCTGCCCACAGCCAGTATGCCGAAATCCTCCGCTCAGACGCTGCGGGAGCCGCCACCACCGGCCTCGAGGAGGGCAGGACCGGCTCCGGCAGTTGAGTTGCGGCGACCGTGGGTTGCGGAGGCGGGGGCGCGCTTTCGGCTGTTTGCGTAGGTCTTTCGGCGGACTTGGCTTCGGATGCTTCAGCGCCAGCCGCTGGTCGAGGCACGGACCTCGGCGAAGGTAATGCCACGGGCGCTGCGGGCGAAGGAGCCGGCGCCGGTACCGGCACGGTCACGACCGGTTGCGAGGGCGGTGCAGCGGGCTGCTCTGTCGTCGCGCGAGGCGGCGGCGCATCGGGAACGACTGGCCCTTGCGCGGCGGAACTCGGCTTTTCCGACGGGGGCAATTGCCATGTGGTGGCATCCTGCGCGGATGCAGCGCCTGCGCAAAGCGCAAGCGTCGCTGCCGAAGTTACGAATGACCCCGAAAAAAACCTCATCGCCGTGGCATGACTGCCCGCCAGTTTAATGCCCCGTGAACCAAGAGACACGATCGGGCCACTTGCTCCCGGTCTGCGACGGGTGCATGGGCGAGCCACTTCTTTTCTTACTTCAAGCGATCGCATGGTGGCGGATCAAGTCGCACCGCCTGCGCGTCCAGAGGCCAGACAATGACCAAGACTCCTCTTTTCCTCGGGCAGAACTCCGCCCTGCCGGCATCGCCGGACGAAGCCGTGCTCGATTATGTGCCCAATCCGCGCCCGGGCACGCTTTACATGATCCGCTTCGCCGCGCCCGAGTTTACCTCGCTGTGCCCGGTGACGGGGCAGCCCGACTTCGCCCATCTGGTAATTGACTATGCGCCGGGCGAGACGATCGTCGAATCCAAGGCACTCAAGCTGTTCCTCGGATCTTTCCGCAATCACGCCGGCTTTCACGAGGACGTGACCGTCGGCATCGGCCAGCGCCTGTTTGCCGAGATGAAGCCGCAATGGCTGAGGATCGGTGGGTACTGGTATCCTCGCGGCGGCATTCCGATCGACGTGTTCTGGCAGTCGGATGCCCCGCCGGCGGGTCTGTGGCTGCCTGACCAGGGGGTTGCGCCCTATCGTGGTCGGGGTTGAAGGCGTCAGGCCGCAAGCCAGGGCGAGCCGGGGCTTTTTTCCTCGGCTCGTTCAGAACGCTGCGATTGCCGCCCCGCCTTTGACGGGGTGATGCCCAACGCAATCTTTTCCCAGCCGCTTTCGGTCAGCGATACCCAGATGCGCCGCCGGTCGGCAGAGTCCGGTTCGCGCAGGATCAGCCCGGATTCGTGGAACATGGCCAGCCAGCGCAGCACCGTTGCACCCGGCACATTTGCGCTGAGGCCCAGACCGGTCACGGAGATGCGCCGTCCCTCGGCCTGATTGATGAACAGTTCCAGCATCAGGTCCCATGCAGGATCTGCGACCTGGATGTTCGGGAACAGCTCCTGCCGGTGACGGCGAGCACGGATTTCGCTCTTGGCGATGGCAACGAGGTCTGCGGTGGAAGGAGGCGTTTCCAGCGACGTCTGCTGTTCCGGTGCAGAAAGCAATTCGTTGAGCAGGAGCGTGATCCTTGCGATCCTTTCTCGTTCCTGGCTGTTCATTGACATACCCCCGGGCCACCCCCACGAGACATATGCTGTAATGTCATTACCCTTGCAATTACAAACCTTTGAATACCAATGAAAAATTAAGAAATATTAACCTTTTGGCCGTCGCTGCGCGGGTTGGACGAAAATGGACCGCCGGGTTTGCGCTCGAACGGTGCGACGAGACCTTCCCAACCCGGGAACCTGCAGTCATCCCGTTGTTTTCTCCCGCAGGAATTTGCGCCTTTTCGCGGTGACGTTCCCTGCTGGCCCGATCGGCCAGCCGTCGGTATTCTCCCGGCCGGATAGCGCAACCGCGCCACCAATCAGGACTTCTTCATGAACGAATTGCCCCTGCCACCTGCTTTCCGCCCGCTCGGGTCTTCCGGCATTGCCGTTTCGCCGCTTGCCTGGGGCATGTGGCGCCTTGCCGAGGACGGCCGCAGCGTGGCTGACGCGGCGAAGCTGGTTCACGCAGCGCTCGACGCCGGGATCACCTTCCTTGATACCGCCGACATCTATGGGTTTGACGGGCAGGCAGGCTTTGGCGATGCCGAGGTTTTGCTGGGCGAAGTCTTCGCCGCAGAACCTGCGCTGCGCGATCGCGTGGTGCTGGCCACCAAAGGCGGCATCCTGCCGCCACTGCCCTATGACCAGAGCCGGGACTATCTGCGCTCGGCGATCGAGGATTCCCTCCGACGCCTGCAGACCGACGTTATCGACTTGTGGCAGATCCATCGGCCGGACATCTTGGCCCATCCGCACGAAACTGCGCGGGTCCTCGATGATGCGGTGGCTGCGGGCAAGGTACGCGCACTCGGCGTATCAAACTTCACCACCCACCAGATCGCCGCACTCAACCACTTTCTGGGTGAAAAGCTGGCGACGACCCAGCCCGAGATCAGTCCGCTGCAGATCAATTGCTTCGAGAACGGCGAACTCGATCAGGCTATGCAGCTGGGCCTGACGCCGATGGCCTGGTCGCCGCTTGGTGGTGGCCGTCTGACAGGGCCGAAGCTGGATCGCGAAATGGCAGTGGCTTCCGCGCTCGATGTCGTGGCCGACGCGCAGGGCGTATCCCGCGCAGTCGCGGCATATTCATGGCTCCTGGCGCATCCTGCGGGCATCGTGCCGATCATCGGATCGCAAAAGCCGCAGCGCATTGCCGAGGGCGCAGCCGCGCTCAAGGTGCGGTGGACGCGAACGGATTGGTACGCCGTGCTCGTTGCGGCGCGGGGGGAGCGGCTTCCGTAGCTCCTCCTGTACCCGATACGAGCCGACGTTTCACAGGGTCAGATGCTAGGCGGCGTGGACAAATTCCACAACGCCACGGTTGCCCTGTAAAAGGCCTTGG
>OFDC01000490.1_pt1 | contig 29694 bp, 35 predicted proteins | sample 1520941 | NCBI WGS metagenome assembly OFDC01 (sample SAMEA94258168, study PRJEB24077) | hot springs metagenome | biome: Aquatic biome; feature: Water | place: India | collected 2012-12-06 | depth 5 m | reverse complement strand
TGTAAATCTGCCCGCGCAAGCGTACGCTAGTTCGAATCTAGCCCTGTCCACCACCAGCCCTTTGCTCCTGCTGGAGAGCGCCCCCCCATATAGCCGGGCCTTAATCGGCCAATTAATTGTGGTTGCGCTGCGATGGCAGTTGCGCAACGCTGCGCAGCATGACGAAGATCCGCATCCCTGTTTCAGGCAACTTGTCCATTGTTGCAGACGAGCTGGGTGATCCCGATGCGCCGACCGTCATCCTTGGGCATGGCGGCGGGCAGACCCGGCACAGCTGGGATCGGGCCGGTCAGGAACTGGCTTCGGCCGGTTATCACGTGATCAACTACGACCTCCTCGGTCATGGCGAGAGCGACTGGGAGCCGGACGGTGACTATTCGCTGCAGCGACGGGCGGGCGACCTCGCCAGAATTACCAAGCGTGCACGAGGGCCGTTTGCCTTCGTAGGCGCATCGCTGGGTGGTCTGTCGTCAATGGCTGCGGCGTGCCATGGCACGGTTCCGGCGGCATTGGTGCTTGTCGATGTCGTGGTGCGATTGTCCGAATCGGGCGTCGACCGGATCGTCGGCTTCATGTCCGCCAATCCGAACGGCTTTGCATCGCTGGAAGAGGCTGCTGATGCGATCTCTGCCTACTACCCGGATCGCAAGCGCCCGGCGCGGCTCGACGGCCTCCGCAAGAATCTGCGTGAGGGAAGCGATGGGCGCTTCTACTGGCATTGGGACCCGAAGTTCCTGACTGGCGGGAACCCGGGTATTTCCCTCGAAGAGATGATTGCCGCAGCGGACTGGACACAGTCGGTCCCAAGCTTGCTGGTGCGCGGCATGAAGTCCGACATCGTCACCGATGAAGGCGTGGACCATCTGGCAGAGCGGATCGTTCATCTGGAAGTGGCCGATATTGGCGGTGCGGGGCATATGGTCGCGGGCGATCGCAACGACCTTTTCAACGAGGCGGTCATTGCATTTCTCGGGCGGGTCATGCCGCCAAGGGTGTCCGCCCCGTGGCAGAAGCAGGGATGATTGCTTGTTCTGGCGCGAGCCAACGCCTAGATGGGACGCATGTCCGGAGAAATTCTCGATAACCGTGGTCGCGGTTCCGCCGGTTGGTCATGGCCATCCATCCATCCCGAAGGTCGCAAGTTTGGCCTGATTGCCGCAGCCTTGAGCGCTGGTGCAGCGTTCATGGCCTGGGAAACGATTGCCTGGCCGCTCGCTTTCCTGACCTTGGGCGTGCTGGCTTTCTTCCGCGATCCCGTGCGCGTGACGCCAAGGGACGACAAGTTCGTTGTGTCTCCCGCTGATGGCCTGATCACCCTGATTCAGAAGGTGCCGCCGCCGCGCGAACTCTGCGCCGACGATGGCTCGGGCGTTCGTGGCATGGACCCGGAACCGGTCACCCGCGTTTCGATCTTCATGTCGGTGTTCGACGTACACATCAATCGCTCTCCGATCGCCGGGACGATCCGACGGGTGGTCTATATCCCCGGCAAATTCGTGAATGCAGACCTCGACAAGGCGAGTGAAGAGAACGAGCGCCAGCACTTCCTCGTTGAACGCGGCGATGGGGTGCAGATTGGTTTTACGCAGATCGCCGGTCTGATAGCACGCCGCATCGTGCCGTTCGTGAAGGGCGGCGACATCGTGGCGGTGGGACAGCGCGTGGGGCTGATCCGCTTCGGCAGCCGCGTTGATGTCTATCTGCCGGCCGGGACCGAGCCGAAAGTGCTCATGGGCCAGAAGTGCGTGGCGGGGGAGACGATCCTTGCCGAGATCGGCGAAGCTCCGATGATCGAAGGCATCGGCCAATGATCGACGAGGGCAGGGCGGCTCGCCTCCGTCGCGGGCGCCTGCCCGGCGGCCTTACGCTGCGGGCCATGGCCCCGAATGCGATTACCACTGCGGCGCTTTGCTCGGGCCTTACCGGCATACGGTTCGCGGTTACTGCAGCGTCCGGCACCGATCCGCTGCAGGTTGCCGACGATTGGCACAAGGCTGTTGCTGCTGTCATTATCGCAGGTCTGCTCGATGGTATCGATGGCCGGATCGCCCGCCTGCTTAACGCACAATCGCGCTTTGGCGCAGAGCTCGACAGTCTGGCGGACAACGTCTCGTTTGGCGTCGCGCCCGCGTTGATTCTTTTCCTGTGGTCCTTGCAGGAGGCGCCGCGAGTGGGCTGGTTTGCAGCTCTTGCCGTGGCGATCGCTTGCGCACTTCGGTTGGCCCGATTCAATGCTCGCATCGACATCGAGGAACAGCCGCACAAGTCAGCTGGATTCCTGACGGGTGTGCCGGCACCGGTAGGGGCAGGCTTGGCGTTCCTGCCGCTCTACCTGTGGATCGCCACTGACAATCCAGTGTTCCGCGAGCCGTTGCTGGTCGGGCCATGGCTCGTGCTGGTCGCGTTCCTGATGATTTCCAATCTGGCTACGCTGAGCTGGTCGTCGCTTCGGCCGCGGCGCAGCGTGCGGCTCGAACTGATCGCCTTGTTCGGGTTGGTGATTGCGGCGTTGCTGAGCGAACCCTGGCTGACGCTATCCGGGATCTGCGTTGTTTACCTGCTACTGATCCCGGTTGGTGTAGTGCGCTATGCCCGGGTCAGGCGGCAGCGCGCAGCGAGCGTGCGGAGCGAGCCGCTTCCGCCTGCTTGAATGCGCGGCGCGCGGTGCGGCGCAGTTGCGGGGCGGCAAAGGCACGCGGCGATTCGGCTTCGTGACTGGTGATGCGCACGAGGAATTCGCGGTCACGCTCAAGCGAGCGATATTCAGCCAGAAGGGCAACGATCTGCTCTTTGCGCCCCTGCATCGTCATGAAGATCACGCCCACGGCGAAGGTGGCTGCGGCTGCGAAGACGACTGTGCAAACAAGAGCGAGCATTGGACCATTCCCTGCGTTCTGCCAGATCCACCTGGTTAAGAATCTCTTTACGATTCGCCTGTGGATAACCTGTGGATTGAGCTATCGTTCCTGACTGTCCGATGACTGATTCGGATATGGAGCCAATGTTCCTGTTTTGTTCTGTTCCGTCAAGCCGGAACAGGTGTGCTGCACCCGAGTTTGCCGTGAGTCCTGCCAACTTCCTGATTTGACGCGCGTATTTTTTGCCTCTTGAGCGGATTAATCTCGATCAAACATCGTGCGGTGGGTGAGGACACGTCAGCGATTCAATGCTGGATTTTTCCCCCGCCATCCTCTAACGGCGGCGCGTTCGCATGAAGCTGTCTGGCATGGTGCTGGCAGAACAAGGCGGACAATCCACACGGGATGCACTTTCACCGGTGCCGCCAGCGGGGGCTCCGCAGCGGTTCCAGCGTCCCGGAGGCACAACCGGAAAGGAATTACCCATGGCGGCACCAGTCGTCACGATGCATCAGCTTATCGAAGCCGGGGCCCACTTCGGCCACCAGACCCACCGCTGGAACCCGCGGATGAAGCCGTACATCTTCGGCGCCCGCAACGGCATCCACATCCTCGACCTGTCGCAGACCGTTCCGCTGTTCGCCCGCGCGCTCGAGTTCATCTCGGCGACCGTCCAGGCTGGCGGCAAGGTCCTGTTCGTCGGCACCAAGCGCCAGGCGCAGGAGCCGATCGCTCAGGCCGCGCGCGCTGCCGGTCAGCACTACGTCAACCACCGCTGGCTGGGCGGCATGCTCACCAACTGGAAGACCATCTCGGGTTCGATCAAGCGCTTCAAGGCGCTGGAAGAGCAGCTCGCAGGCGACACTGCCGGTCTGACCAAGAAGGAAGTCCTGCAGCTGACCCGTGAGCGCGACAAGCTCGAGCTGTCGCTGGGCGGCATCCGCGACATGGGCGGCATTCCGGACGTTATGTTCGTGATCGACGCCAACAAGGAAGAGCTGGCGATCAAGGAAGCCAACGTCCTCGGTATCCCGGTCGTCGCGATCCTCGACTCGAACGTCTCGCCCGACGGCATCGCGTTCCCGGTTCCGGCGAACGACGACGCAAGCCGCGCCATCCGCCTGTACTGCGAAGCCGTTGCCGCAGCCGCCACCAAGGGTGGCCGTGACGCTGCGATCGCTTCGGGTGCCGACCTCGGCGCCATGGCCGAGCCGCTGGCTGAAGAAGCTACGGCTGAAGCCTGATCCGGTTTTTCGAGTGACGGCCCGCTTGCAATGGCGGGCCGTCACCGAACTGACCCGGATGCGATTTACGGGCCGCGGCAGTGCTGCGGCCTTCCTGTGTTTTCAAGATAAAGGATCAACGCAATGGCTTACACCGCCGCTGACGTGAAGAACCTGCGCGAGCGCACCGGCGCCGGCATGATGGACTGCAAGAAGGCTCTCGACGAAGCCGGCGGCGACTTCGAAGCCGCCGTGGACGCGCTGCGCGCCAAGGGTCTGGCTGCCGCTGCCAAGAAGTCGAGCCGTACCGCGGCTGAAGGCCTCGTTGGCGTCGCCGTTTCGGGCACCAAGGGCGTTGCCGTCGAAGTGAACTCGGAAACCGACTTCGTCGCCAAGAACGATCAGTTCCAGGACTTCGTGCGCAAGGCCACCGAAGTTGCGCTGGCCACAGGTGCTTCTGACGTCGAGACGCTGAAGGCTGCTGCCTATCCGGACGGTGGTTCGGTTGCCGACAAGCTGACCAACAACGTCGCCACCATCGGCGAAAACCAGCAGCTGCGCCGCATCAAGCACGTTGAAGTGTCGAACGGCGTTGTCGTGCCTTACATGCACAACGCGGCCGCCACCAACCTCGGCAAGATCGGTGTGCTCGTTGCGCTCGAATCCGAAGCTGCGGCTGACAAGCTCGAAGCACTCGGCAAGCAGATCGCGATGCACATCGCTGCTGCCTTCCCGCAGGCGCTGACCGCCGACCAGCTCGACGCCGAACTGATCGCCCGCGAGCGCAAGATCGCGGCTGAAAAGGCAGCCGAGAGCGGCAAGCCTGCCGAAGTCCAGGCGAAGATGGTCGACGGCGCTGTCGCCAAGTACGCCAAGGAAAACGCGCTGCTTTCGCAGATCTTCGTGATGGACAACAAGTCGACCATCCAGCAGGTCGTCGATGCCGCTGGCAAGGAAGCCGGCACGAAGATCGTGCTCAAGGACTATGTCCGCTTCCAGCTCGGCGAAGGCATTGAGAAGGAAGAGACCGACTTCGCTGCCGAAGTGGCTGCTGCCGCCGGCATCAAGTAAGTCTGTATCAAACGATCCCCGCATGGACGGACCGGTTATCTGGTCCGTCGGTGCGGGGATTGTTATGCCTGCGCCCTTGGCAGGCCCCTTCACAGGGCTATAAGGGCGACCACTTCCCTTTGGTTACGAGTGCATCCGATCCATGAGCGTCCCCAGCTACAAGCGCATCCTCCTGAAGCTCTCGGGCGAAGTGCTGATGGGGGAACAGCAGTTCGGGATCGACACGGACTATGTCGCCCGCGTTGCGCAGGAAGTTAAGGACGCGCGCGATAGCGGCCTCGAGATCTGCCTGGTGATCGGCGGTGGCAACATCTTCCGCGGCATGGCGGGCGCTGCCAAGGGCATGGATCGCGCCCAGGCTGACTACATGGGCATGCTCGCCACGGTGATGAACGCGCTGGCAATGCAGTCGGCGCTTGAGCAGCTTGGCGTGCCGACCCGCGTGCAGTCGGCGATCGAGATGGACAAGGTGTGCGAGCCGGTGATCCGACGCCGTGCCGAACGCCACCTCGAAAAGGGCCGCATCGTAATCTTTGCGGCGGGCGTTGGCGCGCCCTATTTCACCACCGATTCCGGTGCTGCGCTGCGCGCCGCCGAGATGAAGTGCGACGCTCTCCTGAAAGGCACCAGCGTGGACGGCGTCTATGACGCCGACCCGAAGAAGGATGCGACGGCAAAGCGTTATGAAACCGTGGATTACGACACGGTGCTGGCAGACAACCTGAAGGTCATGGATGCGAGCGCCGTGGCGCTGTGCCGTGACAACAACATTCCGATCGTCGTCTTCTCGATCCGCGAGCGCGGCAATCTCGCCCGTGTGCTTGCGGGCGAGGGGACGCAGACGATCGTCAGACAAGGAGCCTGAGCCATGGCAAAGTACGACAAGGCCGATCTCGAACGCCGCATGAAGGGCGCCGTGGAATCGCTCAAGGGCGATCTTTCCGGCCTGCGCACCGGGCGCGCTAACACCGCGTTGCTCGATCCGATCACGGTCGAGGTCTATGGCAGCCACATGCCGCTGTCGCAGGTCGCCAGCGTTTCCGCGCCCGAGCCGCGCATGCTTGCGGTGCAGGTGTGGGACAAGTCGAACGTGACACCGGTGGAAAAGGCGATCCGTTCGGCCGGTCTTGGCCTCAATCCGATCAGCGATGGCCAGACCCTGCGTCTGCCGATTCCGGACCTGACCGAGGAGCGCCGCAAGGAACTGGCCAAGCTTGCGAGCAAGTATGCCGAGAACGCCCGCATCGCGATCCGCAACGTGCGTCGCGATGGCATGGATGCGCTCAAGGCCGACGAGAACAAGAAGGAAATCTCGGAAGACGAGCGCAAGCGCGCCGAGACCGACCTGCAGAAGCTGACAGACGATATCATCAAGCAGGCCGATGAAGCGGCCGTGGCCAAGGAAAAGGAAATCCTCGGCAAGTGACGGCGGTCCCCGCCTCGACGGGCGGCAGCGCGTCCCATGGCGCGCGGCACGTCGCGATCATCATGGATGGCAATGGCCGCTGGGCGAAGAAGCGGATGATGCCGCGTGCCTTTGGTCACAAGCGCGGTGTCGACACGGTGCGCGAAATTGCCCGCGCCGCGCGCGACATGGGCCTTGAGGCGCTGACGCTCTATGCGTTCTCTTCCGAGAACTGGAAGCGGCCAGCGGACGAGATTGCCGACCTGATGGGATTGTTGCGGGCCTTCATCCGCAACGATCTTGCAGAACTCGTCAGCAACAATACCCGGCTGAAGATCATCGGCGATTATCAGGTGCTTGCGCCCGATATCGTGGAACTGATCGAAGATGCCATGGCGCGCACTGCGGGCAATACCGGCACGACGCTGGCCATCGCGCTCAACTACGGTTCGCAGCAGGAAATCGCGCGGGCGGCGGCCAAAGCTGCGGCCAAGGGTGCGATCACGCCCGAGGCCATCGAGGCCGAACTCGATACTGCCTGCCTGCCGCCGCTTGACCTGCTGATTCGCACCTCGGGCGAGATTCGCCTGTCAAACTTCCTGCTGTGGCAGGCGGCTTATGCCGAGATGTGGTTTACCGACGTTCTGTGGCCGGACTTTTCGGGCGACCACCTGCGCGAGGCGCTGGAGCAGTTCGGATCGCGCGAGAGGCGCTTTGGTGGACGCTGAACCCCAAGTAACCCCGAGCGCGGCAGAGGCTCCCAGGAAATCGGACCTCGGCGTGCGTCTCGCTTCGGCCGTTGTCATGCTGGCGATCGCGGGCGCCGCCTTCTGGGCGGGCGGCCTTTGGCTGGACCTGTTCGTCGCCGTTGTGGCTCTCGGCGTGTTCGTCGAGTATGTGCGACTGGTCGGCAAGATCGCTGACAGCGCATCGCGCCTCTCATCGATGGTGATCTTCGGCGCGGTCTATGTCGGGTGGGGCGGACTAGCTCTTGCCGTAATGCCTGAACCGCTGATGCTGGCCGTGCTGGGGCTTGTGATATGCACCGATACCGGCGCGTACTTCACCGGCCGTTCGCTCGGCGGGCCAAAGATCGCACCCAAAATCAGCCCCTCCAAGACTTGGTCCGGGCTGCTTGGCGGTATGGCCGCGGCAGGCATCTGGGCGTCACTGGTGGTGTTTTCGGCAAGCTATCTCGTCTCAGCCATCGGGCCGACCGGAGCGAGCGTTGCAGCAGCGCTGGAAGTTGCCAATCTTGGCATGGCAGCAATTGCAGGTGCGGTTCTCGCCATCTTTGCGCAGATGGGCGACTTCTACGAATCTTGGCTCAAGCGCCGCGCGGGTGTGAAAGACTCCTCGCGGCTGATTCCGGGACATGGCGGTTTGTTCGACAGGGTTGACGGCTTGCTCCCGGTTGCCATCATCGTCGGCACGGCTTGGGCCGCAACGCAGGCAGGACTTTAGAGGCAGATGGCGCGCTCCATTTCCGTTCTGGGCGCAACCGGTTCGATCGGTGCCTCCACGCTCGACCTGATCAGGCGAAATCGCGATGACTGGCGTGTTATCGCTCTGACCGCCAATGGCGATGCCGAGGGCTTGGCCAAGCTGGCCCGCGAGTTTGGTGCCGAGGTTGCGGTGGTGGCCGACGAGACAGCACTGTCCGCTCTTCGCGAAGCTCTTGGCGGAACCAATGTTCAGGCAGCGGCGGGATCTGCGGCCTTGATTGAAGCGGCCTCGAGAGGCGCCGACATTACCGTAGCTGCGATTGTCGGTTGCGCCGGGCTTGCCCCGACCATGGCGGCAATCGAGCGTGGTGGCGTCATCGCCCTGGCCAACAAGGAAGCGTTGGTTTCCGCGGGTGACGTCATGACTGCGGCCGTGGCGCGACATGGGGCAACGCTGCTTCCGGTTGATTCCGAGCACAATGCCATCTTCCAGTGTCTGGCTGGCAACAACCTCTCGCACGTTCATGCAATCACGCTGACGGCGAGTGGCGGGCCTTTCCGCGATTGGACGCTGGAGCAGTTGCACGGCGCGACCCCGGCCGAAGCGGTCAAGCATCCCAACTGGTCGATGGGCGCCAAGATCAGCGTCGATTCCGCCACGATGATGAACAAGGGGCTCGAGTTCATCGAAGCGTTCCATCTGTTCCCCGTAGGAGTGGAACGCCTGCGCATCATCGTCCACCCGCAGTCGATCGTGCATTCGATGGTCGAATATCGCGACGGCTCGACTCTCGCCCAACTCGGCCCGTCGGACATGCGCGTGCCGATTGCTTCGGCGCTGGCCTGGCCCGAGCGGATGGACACGCCTTGCGCTCCGCTCGATCTGGCTGCCATCGGACAGCTGACTTTCCGCGCGCCGGACGAGGTCCGCTTTCCGGCTACGCGCTTGGCCCGCAACGCTGTGATCGAAGGTGGGGCAGCCCCTGCCACGATGAACGCAGCCAACGAGATCGCCGTGGCAGCGTTCTTGGATGGTCAGATTGCATTCACCCGGATCGTGCAATCGGTTGAGGATGTGCTGTCGCGCAACGCTATGCCGGCGCCCGCTTGTCTTGACGATGTCATTGCGATTGATGCCGAGGCGCGGGCGAGGGCGCGCGAACTGATGGAACCCGTACGCTGATGCCCCAGATCGAAAGCCCTGGAATCCTTGTCACTTTGCTCGGTTTCGTGCTGGTGCTGGGGCCATTGGTCTTCATCCATGAGCTCGGCCATTATCTCGTTGGCCGCTGGTTCGGGGTCAAGGCCGACGTCTTCTCGATCGGCTTCGGCAAGGAACTCGCCGGCTGGACTGACAAGCGCGGCACGCGCTGGAAGCTCTCTGCCTTGCCGCTTGGCGGATACGTTCAGTTTGCCGGGGACATGAACCCGGCCAGCCAGCCCAGCCAGGAGTGGCTCGCTCTTCCCGCCGAGGAGCGCAATCGCACGTTTCAGGCAAAGCCCTTGTGGCAACGTTCGTTGATCGTGCTGGCCGGCCCGATCACCAACCTGCTGTTTGCCGTACTGATCCTTGCCGGATTTACCATGGCTTACGGAAAGGCTGTCGTACCTCCCGTTGTGGGTGAAGTTCAGGCCGGTTCTGCCGCAGATAAAGCTGGCATGCGAGTGGACGACCGGATCGTGTCCATACGCGGACATGCGGTTGATTCCTTCCTCGATGTCAGGCTTGAGGTCGGACAAAATCCCGGTGAACCGATGGATGTCGTGGTTGTTCGCAATGGTCAGCAGGTCAGCATCGCCGTAAGCGCGGCGGTTAAAGTGGAGAGCGATCGCTTCGGCAACACCCAGAAGATTGGTTTCCTTGGCGTCGGTCCAAAAAGCTACGAAATTATTCGGGTCGGTCCGCTTGAAGCGGTCGCCGACGGCGTGAGGCAGACCGGCAGCATAATCTCGATGATGGTCAATGGCATAGGCCAGATCATTACCGGCAAGCGTGAGGTCAAGGAGCTTGGCGGGCCAATCAAGATCGCCAAGTTTTCTGGTGAGCAGCTGGTTTCGGGCTGGCAGGCGTACGTCAGCTTCGTGGCGCTCATTTCGATTAACTTGGGGTTCATTAACCTCCTGCCAATTCCGGTCCTCGACGGCGGCCATCTCGCCTTCTACGCGGCGGAAGCCGTGCGGAAGAAGCCGGTGGGGCAGCGCGGGCAGGAGTGGGCGTTCCGCACTGGCCTTGCGTTCGTCATGGCCTTGATGCTGTTCGTCACGATCAACGACGTGGCGTCGCTCAAGCTGTTTGGAGGGTGAGGCGAGTTTGATGGCGTCCGGTGCGGCGGACGCAAAACCGTCTGGTCAGGGGTGACGGGCGGACTTCCACATAATGTCTTTCCACAGAAATGCGGGGCAATGTTTGCTTGATTGGCCTTGTGGCATCGGGCAGAGGGCTACATTGCTTGCCGCGGCCGGACTTCCTCGCGGGCGTCCTGCTGCCACTTTATTACGGGATGGCGCTTGGTGATGATTGGACGTAACGCGGGCCGGGCAGAAAATCGGAACGCCAGGACTTCCCCGCTGTGCGCAGGCCTTCTGGCCACCAGCGCTTTGGTGGCTGTTCCAGGGATTGCCTCGGCGCAGGCCGTGGCTCCCGTATCTCAGCCTGCAGCCCCGGCCCCGGTGGTGCAGGCTCCAGTACCTGCCGGAGACGTCATCCGCACCGTGACGGTGCAGGGTTCGCAGCGTCTCGAACCCGATACGATCCTGTCCTACATTCGCCTGCGCCCCGGCCAGACCTACACCCAGGCGCTGGGTGACCAGGCACTGAAGGACCTCTACGCGACCGAACTGTTCGCCGACGTCTCGATCCGCAACAACAGCGGCGACGTGGTGGTCCAGGTCAAGGAAAACCCGGTCATCAACCGTATCATCCTTGAAGGCAACAAGCGCCTCAAGGAAGACAAGATCCTGCCCGAGATCAAGCTCGCGGCCCGCCAGATCTTCACGCGTTCCAAGGTCCGCGCCGACGTTGCGCGCATCATCGAACTCTACAAGCGGCAGGGCCGCTTCGCGGCGACGGTCGAGCCGAAGATGGTCATGCTTGACCAGAATCGCGTCGATATCGTGTTCGAGATCAGCGAGGGGCCGAAGTCCAAGGTCCGCCAGATCAACATCATCGGCAACGAGAAGTTTGGCGACGGCAAGCTGCGCGGCGAGATGGTGACGAAGCAGGCGCGCTTCTTCCGCCTGTTCTCGAGCGGCACCAGCTATGATCCCGATCGTCTTGCGTTTGACCAGCAGAAGTTGCGGCAGTTCTATCTGACCGAAGGCTATGCCGATTTCCGCGTGGTCTCAGCCGTGGCCGAGCTGACGCCGGACAAGAAGGACTTCATCATCACTTACGTGGTGGAAGAAGGCGATCGCTACAAGTTCGGCGACGTGAAGGTCGACAGCCAGCTGCGCGATTTTGACAGCGATGCGATGTCCAAGCGCCTGCCGATCAAGGCCGGTGACTGGTACAACGCCAAGATGGTCGAGGATCAGGTCGACGCGCTGACGGAAACCGCAGGCGCCTTTGGCTATGCCTTCGCCGACGTCCGCCCGGACTTTTCGCGCAACAAGGACGACCTGACGATGTCGGTCACCTTCCGCATCGCCGAGGCACCTCGCGTCTATGTCGAGCGGGTCGACGTCAATGGCAACACGCTGACGCAGGACAAGGTCGTGCGCCGCGAGTTCCGTCTGGCTGAGGGCGACGCGTTCAATACCTTCCAGGTCAAGCGTTCGACCAACCGCATCAAGTCGCTGGGCTACTTCCAGGAAAAGTTCGAGATCGAACAGAAGCCGGGCAGCGCGCCCGACCGCATCGTGCTTGAAGCTAACGTGGAAGAGCGGCCGACTGGCGAACTGCAGCTTTCGGCCGGTTTCTCGAGCCTTGAGAGCTTCATTTTCCAGGGATCGATCCGCCAGAACAACTTCCGCGGTCGTGGCCAGACCATTGGCCTGTCGGTGGATTATTCGCGCTTCACCCGGTCGGTGCAGGTGAGCTTTACCGAGCCCTATCTGTTCGACAAGAACATCTCGATGGGCGTCGACGTCTACCGCCGTGACCTGAACAGTTTCAACCAGTTCAACTCGAACCGCAACACGACCTACAAGCAGGCGACGACCGGCTTCTCGGCTCGTGTCGGCGTGCCGCTGTCGGAATACATGTCCCTGATCGGGCGCTACACGTTCAATCTTGATGACGTTACGCTCGACCAGAACACGTTCTACGTTAACGGCCAGTGCAGCATTCTGCTGGCAGGGCGCTACTTGTGCGATGCCATCGGCAAGCGCACCAGTTCCATCCTCGGCGCCTCGCTGGTCTATGACACGCTGGACAACCGCCTGCGTCCGAGCCGCGGTACCCAATTCGTAGTCGGCGCCGACGTTGCCGGGCTGGGCGGTTCCGTCCGCTATGCGCGCATCACCGCCAACGCCGCGAAGTTCTGGCCGGTGGGCGGTGGCTTCATCTTCTCGGTCCGTGCGGAAGGCGGTGCGATCAAGGCGCTGTCGAGCCGGTCGAGCGATCCGACAGTTGACGATGTCCGCCTGACAGACCGCTTCTTCCTTGGCGAGCCTCAGATCCGCGGTTTCGACATTCGCGGCGTGGGCCCGCGCGTTCTGCGCAAGTTCCTCACGATCGACACCAACAACGACGGCGTCCCCGATACCGCTTCGACTGACCGCAACCAGTGGGTCGATGACGCGCTGGGCGGGAAGTACTACTATCTGACTCGTGCCGAGCTTGAAATCCCGCTGGGGTCAGGCGCCCGCGAACTGGGCCTGCGTCCTTCGGTCTATGTCGACGCCGGTGCGGTATGGGGCATCACCAAGCCGCTGACGCAGAATCCCAATGCGGTGACTTACTACACCGACGATGCCGGCAAGATCACCACCGTTATTCCACCCAACGCGGATCCCGCACGGATCACGCGCTATGTCGAAGAGTACGTTGGCGACACGATCTCGCCGCGCGTCTCGGTCGGCATCGGCGTGAACTGGAATTCGCCGTTTGGCCCGTTCCGCCTCGATTTTGCCAAGGTCCTCAAGAAGGCCAACGGCGATGATCCCAAGACCTTCACTTTCAACGTGGGAACCCAGTTCTGATGAAAATCCGTTACGCTTCCGCGCTTCTCGCGGGCCTCGCCGTTCTTTCCGTTTCGCCGACTGCTGCTGTGGCGCAGGCCACTTCCGGCACGGTCACCCCTGGCATCGCAATCGCCAATCCTTCGGCAGTTGTCGCCGCGTCGGCTGCGTACCAGACCGCGCAGCAGCAGCGTCCGACCACCTACAAGCCGCAGATCGACCAGGCCAATGCGCGCAAAGCCCAGATCGAAGCGCAGCTCAAGCCGCTGATCGACAAGCTTCAGGCGGACTCGAAGGCTGCAAACCCGAACCGTGCTGCGCTGCAGGCCCAGTACGAACAGATCCAGCAGATCGAACAGGCTGGCCAGGCCGAGATCCAGAAGATTCTCGAGCCTCTCAACCTCTCGCAGCAGTACGTGCTCGAGCAGATCGGCGACAAGCTTGATGCCGCCACCCAGGCCGCGATGGACAAGAAGAAGATCACGCTGGTGATCGATTCCCAGTCGGTCATCAAGGCGGGCCAGGTCTACAATCTCAACCAGGATATCCTGACCGAGCTCAACAAGGCTATTCCTTCGGCACAGCTGGTGCCGCCGGCTGGCTGGATGCCGCGCGCGCAGCGTGAGCAGCAGGCTCAGGCCCAGGCCGCACAGCAGCCGGCGACCGCCGCGCAGCCTGCGAAGAAGGCACCCGAAGGCCGCTGAGGTCTTCGGTTCGGGGGCCGGGTAATGTCCGAGGAACAGAACGCGCCGCAGGGCGTGATCACCGACTATGACGTTCGCAAGGTGATGGCGGCGCTTCCGCACCGCTATCCGCTGTTGCTAGTCGATCGTGTCGCTTCTCTCACCCTGAACGAGCGTATCCACGCGGTGAAAGCCGTGTCGATGAACGAGCAGTTCTTCCAGGGGCATTTCCCCGGCCGCCCGATCATGCCAGGCGTCCTCCAGATCGAGGCGCTGGCCCAGGCGGCTGGCGTCCTCGCCGTGGAATCGCTCGGTCTCGCGGGGTCCGGCAAGCTGGTCTACTTCATGGCGATCGAGGAGGCCAAGTTCCGCAATCCCGTGGAGCCCGGCGTCCTGCTCGACCTGCATGTCGAGTTCACCCAGAAGCGTTCGCGCGTATGCAAGTTCGCTGGCAAGGCGATGATCGGCGACAAGGTGACCTGCGAGGTCAACTTCACTGCGATGATTGCGGACAGCTGATCACTGGCCACGCTGGACAACAGCGCCGCATTCCGCTAGGCGCGCGCCCTTACAGATTCTAGCGGCCGGTCGGAACCGGCTGCGCACCGGAGCAAGACCCATGAAGACTGGCATTCACCCCGACTACCACATGATCAAGGTGCAGATGACCGACGGCACCGTTTTCGAGACCCGCTCCACTTGGGGCAAGGAAGGCGACACGCTCGCTCTCGAAATCGACCCGACCTCGCACCCGGCATGGACCGGTGGTACGCGCCAGCTGGACCAGGGCGGCCGTGTTGCCCAGTTCAACAAGCGCTTTGGTGGTCTTTCGCTCAAGCGCTGAACGCTGGCGACAGGGCTTTCACGGAAAGGGCGGCTTCGGTCGCCCTTTTCTTTTGCGTGAGTGGTTTGCCATGGCATATTGCTATCAGCGATAGCCGTCCTAAAGATCAGGCCATGACGCTGACCAATTCCCTTGAGAGCCGCCTCGGCTATCAGCTCCGCCGGGCGTCCGCCGTGATGATGGCAGACCTGGGGCGCGAACTTTCCGATCTTGACTTGCGTCCGGCCGAAGTGACGACGCTGTTGGTCATTGCCGAAAATCCTGACTGTTCGCAGACCGAGGTCGGGCAGGTGCTGGCGATCAAGCGCGCCAACATGGTTCCGATCATCTCGCGGCTGATGGAGCGAGGCTTGGTCGAGCGTCGGCGCCTGGATGGTCGCAGCCATGCGCTGACTTTGACGGAAGCCGGTCGCAAGATGGCGGACGACGCCGTGGCGCGGATCGAGAGGCACGAAACCCGATTTACGGCCTTGCTCGGGGAGGCTGACACGAACGTTCTGTTTCGGTGCCTTCCAACCATCCGAAGCGCGCGGAGCAACGACGAGGAAGGCTGACCGTCAGGTCCAGGGACGTTCGCGATACCATTTGGTGATCACGTACTTTAGGCCCTTGCGAACCTTCATGGCATGATGGAGCGTGGCCGGGTTTACCGAACCGTCGGGACGGCGGTTGTTCCAGCACACCAGCTTGCCCTTTTCGGGCTGAATGATCTTGTCGATCACCTTGAACCGCGTTGCACCGCCCGCCTCGACGTCATTGAGATAGACCATGAAGGTCCAGGTGCGCTGCCCGGCTATGTTGCAGTAGCGCTGAAAATCCGCTCCATGCGGATCAAAGTAATCCGTGTGCGATTTGAATTCCTGCCCGGGTTCATAGCGCTGACCCTGAATGGGCTCGCCGAACTGTCGGTCAATGCCGGCGATTGCTGAGATCTTCTCGTCAAGGGCAACGATCTCCGGTTCCTGCATCGGCAGATCGCAGGTCTCGCTTGTCCGGAAGTAGTGGTCACCGTTTGCGTCCGCGATAGTGGAGGGCCGACGGTCACGATCGATGCGAGCGACCAGCGAAGCGCATTCCTGATCGTTCAGAAACCCGCGCAGCATGAACATCTCGAGTCTGGGCGTTGGCACGCGCATCATTCCCGGCAAGGTCAGCAGGCGGTCGGCAGAAGCTTCGTTGGCAAGCATCATCGCCTGCTCTCTACTCCACCGAGGCGGCAGACTGCAACTTGAAGCCTCTGGTCACTTGGTCGTAAAACCGTCACGTTCCTGCCGCATGCGAGATTTCGTGCCCCGTCAGAGTCGCTCTTTTACTGCCCGCAACGGTTTCTCGCTGGTCGAGATGATGGTTGTCCTGCTGGTCATGGGGCTCCTGGCGACGGCGGCAGTGCTGACGATCCCCGGCGATGGGCGCAAGCTGCGTGACGAGGCCGAGCGCTTTGCAGCGCGAACGCTCGCGGCGCGGGATGAGGCCATCGTCGGCGCGCGACCTGTATCACTGGTAGTGAGCGAGAAGGGTTACTACTTCGAGGGGCGCCGCGAGGGGCGTTGGCAGCCATTGCCAGGCCGGGGCTTCGAGCTCACCGGGTGGAATCCCGAGACGATCGTGAACGGCCAACGGCAACGCATCGTCTTCGATTCCCTGGGGCTTGCCAGCAGCGAAGCCCTGATCCGTCTGCAGCGTGCTGAAGCGGCGCTTTCAATCCACCTGCGTCGCGATGGGAGCGTGATCGTCGATGGCGCCTGAGCGTAACGGCTTTACCTTGCTCGAACTGCTCGTGGCGCTTGCGGTGTTTGCCATCGCGGCGCTTGCCTTGCTGCAGATGGAGGGCGCGAGCATTTCGCGCACGGCAGATCTGGATCAGCGGCTGCTTCGGGAAATCGTGGCGCAGAACATGGCGGCCGAGATTCTGACCGATCCGGCGCCGCCGCCGGTCGGTTCGGCATCGGGTACCATCGAGAATGCGGGACGCCGCTTCCAATGGACCCGCACCGTCGAGATGCGCCCAGATTATGGCGTGTTGGGCATTGTCCTGTCGGTCCGCGAGACGACTCCGGGTGCGCAGAGCCAGTCCTTCACTCTCGATTTCACCAGGCTGCCCGGCGCGTGAGGCAGCAACCTTCGCCCAACGGCTTCACCCTGGTCGAGATGCTGATTGCACTGGCCCTGTTCGCGGTAATTGCGGTCGGTGCACTCGGACTGCTGCGGTTCTCGGTGGATGCTGAGCTGTCGAGCCGGGACAAGACGGAAAGCATTGCCAGCCAGCGGCGTTTCCTTGCGGTGTGGACGGCCGATCTGGCGCAGGCGGTGCCGCGTCCTTCGCGTGACGCTTCCGGCACGAGCCACCCGGCCTTCGAAGCCAACACCGATGGCGTGATGATCCGTTTTACCCGGAGCGGCTGGGACAATGTCGATGGCGCACCGCGCCCCGGCCTGCAGAAGGTGGAGTATCGGATCACCGCAAAGGCACTGGTTCGGGCCGGCTATCCTTTTCCTGATGGTTCGGCGGCGGAAGCCGGAGCGGATGTTCTCGCCCTCTATGCGCCGCCTACGGTGCGCTTTCGGGCGAAGGACGGCAATTGGCGCGATCGCTGGGACCCGCAACTGTCGACCGAACTGCCCGTGGCGATCGAACTGCTGATCCCGCAGAAGGGCGTGCCGCCATTGCGCGTGGTTTCGCTTGTCGGGGTTAACTATCAGTGAGGCCGGATGACCCTCGCGAGCGGGGTGCGGCCTTGCTCTCCGTCTTGCTGCTGGTTGCGGTGATGGCGGTCATTGCCGCGTTGATGCTCGACCGTCTCAATCTCGCCACGCGCCTTGCCGCCAATGGCCAGGCGATGACGCAGGCGCGGCTCTATGCGACAAGCGCCGAAACGCTGGCGATGGCGCGGATCAAGTCTTTGGTCGAAACCTCGCAGGACCGGACGGTAGATCGCAACGGTCTGCTCGGTCGGGACTTTCCGCTGCCCTTGCCGCGTGGCACCGTGATGGCGCGCGTTGACGATGCGGGGAACTGTTTCAATCTCAACTCGCTCGTCGAAGCTGATGCCCAAGGCGCACTGCGCCTCAGGCTGGTTGGGCTGAACCAGATGCGAGCATTGATGAAGGGGCTGGCCATTCCCGAAGCAGAAGCCGCCATCATCAGCGATTCGATTGCCGATTGGATCGACACTGACAATGCACCGGCGCCAAATGGGGCCGAGGACGACAGCTATCAGGGCCAGGCCGTCCCATACCGAACCGCGGGCCGGTTGATCAGCGATGTCAGCGAGATTCGTGCGGTGCGTGGGATGACGCCGCAGTTCTATGAGCGCCTGCGCCCTTGGCTTTGCGCCTTGCCCGGGGCGGACTTGTCACCGATCAACGTCAACACCTTGCGGCCGGATCAGTCCCTTCTGCTGACGATGATCGCGCCGCAGGCCATTCCGGCGCAGCGCGCCCGCGCCTTGTTGGCGTCACGGCCTGCGCTCGGCTGGAAAAATGCCGACGAGGCCTTGCGTGGCGCAGGAGGGGAGGGCGTTGGCGTTCCGCTCAACCAGTTGCAGGTGCGTAGCCGATGGTTCCTGCTTACGCAGACTGTGAAGGTCGATTCGGCCAGCGTGGAAGAGCAGGCCTTGATCGATGTCGGCGTGAACCCGCCACGCATCGCCTTTCGCACTTGGGGTGACAGGTTCAGCCGCTGAATCTTTGCCGCCTTCAAATTTCCGCTTCCCTTTGTCGCGCCTTTCTGCAAAGGGGCCACCCCGCGCAGAGCAAACCTGCGCAGCAATGTGGCGACCGTAGCTCAGTTGGTTAGAGCGCCGGTTTGTGGTACCGGAGGTCGTGGGTTCGAACCCCATCGGTCGCCCCATTCTCTCCTGACATCAAAGGCATTTTCGCCCTGTCGTATCGCCTTTTGGTACGGCTCGGCGCCATTGCGCTTGCCCCGTGGCGCGGCAAGTGGCAGAGCGATGACGGACCGGCGGCGGGGGTCGCCGGGAGAAGGATCAGATTCCCCGCGCCCATGCACGGATTTGCCAATCCCGCCCGTTTCCTGCGCCTTGCCCGCTGGATGATGCCGTTGCTTCTGGTGTCCGGCCTGCTCCTGTCGATGGGCGCGGTGCTCTACGGCGTGATTGTCGTGCCACCCGATCGCCTGATGGGCGACACCGTGCGGATCCTGTTCATCCATGTCCCCGCAGCGTGGCTAGGCATGGCCGGGTGGTCGACCATTGCGATTGCAAGCCTTGTCGAACTGGTCTGGCGGCATCCGCTGGCGGCCATCGCCGGACGTGCGGCGGCTGTTCCCGGTGCGACGTTCACGGCGATCTGCCTTGCCACCGGCTCGATCTGGGCCCGGCCGACCTGGGGCACGTGGTGGGTCTGGGATGGACGTCTGACCAGTTTCCTCGTCCTGCTGTTCCTGTACTTCGGCTACATCGCTCTGTCCGGCGCTGCGCAGCGGGACATGGCCGGCGGCGGCGGCGGCAGCCGTATCACGGCAATTTTCGGTCTGGTCGGCGCCATCAACATCCCGATCATCAACCGCTCGGTGGTGTGGTGGAACAGCCTGCATCAACCCCCTTCGATTACCGCGGGCAAGTCGGCCATCGACGGAACATTCCTCTGGCCGCTGCTCATTGCCGCGCTGGGTTTCAGCTTGGTGTTTGGCGGCGTGGTTCTTGCGCGGATGCGCACTCTTCTGGCCGAAATTCAGGCCGAGGCGCGTCTGCGCCGGAAAGCGATGGCGTAAGCTTACGATGCGCGAAGGTCTTCAGCAGTGGGATTACGTGGCAGCAGCCCTGGCGATCGGCGTGATCGGCACGCTGGTGCTGGTCGGCTGGACGCTGGTGGCGATGGTCCGGGCGGAACGCCGTCGTGACAAGGTGAGAGGCAAGTGAGCACCAATTCAACCGGCGGCATCAAGCCCAAGCACCAGCGGCTCGTCCTCCTGGTCATCGCACTTGCTGCGCTGATCGGGGCAGGGCTGCTTGCCGCCTATGCCCTGTCCAACCAGGCCAGCTACTTCTATGTGCCAAGCGATCTTGTGAAGGACAAGCCGGAGCAGGGCCGCGCCATCCGCCTCGGCGGCATGGTCGAGAAGGGCTCGCTCAAGACACAGGCCGACGGCGTGACGATCGATTTCATCGTCGGCGACGGCAAGGCCCGCGTGCCGGTCCGCTATACCGGCATCACCCCGGACCTCTTCGTCGAGGGATCGGGCGTCGTCGCCGAGGGGCGCATGGAGGGTCAGACCTTCGTAGCCGACAATCTTCTCGCCAAGCATGACGAGAAGTATGTTCCCCGCCAGATGGGCGACATGACCGCCGCACAGGCCAAGGAAGTGGTGGCCGAAACCAAATGATCGCAGAACTCGGTCTTGCCGTATTGTGGATGGCGGCAGCGCTTGCCGTGCTGCAACTGTTCGCCGGTTTCTCGGCGCTCCGGCCGGGCGGCAAGGTGCTGGCCGGCGTGGTTCGGCCGCTTGCCGTGATGCAGGGAGCACTGGTTGCGGTGTCTTTCCTCTGCCTGATCGACCTGTTTCTCGAGACTGATCTTTCGGTGAAGCTCGTTGCCGAGAACAGCCACTCGATGAAGCCGTTCATCTTCAAGCTGGCCGGTACCTGGGGCAACCACGAAGGCTCGATGCTGCTGTGGGTGACGATCATGGCGGTTTCGGGCGGCATCGTAGCCTTGGTCGAGCAGCGCCTTCGCGAGGAAACGCTTCTGGCCACGCTCGCCGGGCAAGCCTTCGTCAGCCTTGGCTTCTACGCCTTCCTGCTCTTGTCCTCGAACCCTTTCGAGCGTTTGCCCGAACCAGCACCGGAAGGGGCAGGGCTCAACCCGCTGCTGCAGGACATCGGCCTCGCGTTCCATCCGCCGACGCTTTACGTCGGTTATGTCGGTCTGTCGGTCGCCTTCAGCTTCGCAATTGGTGCGCTGATCACGCGCGACGTTGGTCCCGCTTTCGCCCGGGCAATGCGGCCTTGGGTGCTGGGCGCGTGGATCTTCCTGACGGTGGGCATCACCGCCGGCTCCTACTGGGCGTACTACACGCTCGGCTGGGGCGGCTGGTGGTTCTGGGATCCGGTCGAGAACGCTTCGCTTATGCCGTGGCTGGCGGCGACGGCGCTCCTGCATTCGGCTTCGGTGCTGGCAAGCCGCAACGCTCTGCGCGCGTGGACGGTCATGCTCGGGGTGATTGCCTTCTCGATGTCGATGGTGGGTACGTTCCTCGTCCGCTCGGGCATTCTCACCTCGGTTCATGCCTTCGCCGTTGATCCGGAGCGCGGCTCGTTCATCCTCGCCTTGCTGGCAATCTACATTGGCGGCGCGCTGGCGCTGTTCGGCATTCGCGCCTCGACCGTGACTGAGGGGGAACGCTTCAGTGTCTTCAGCCGCGAATCCAGCCTGGTGTTCAACAACGTGATGCTCTGCGGCATTCTCGGCATCGTGCTTCTGGGCACGCTGTACCCGCTGCTGACCGAGGCGTTCGGAGCCAAGGTTTCGGTCGGGCCGCCGTACTTCAACCCGGTTTCGGCGATCTTTGCGATCCCGATGATGATGGTCATGGCGGTCGGACCGTTGCTGCGCTGGCGCAAGGACAAGCCGGGGCGGATCACCGCTGCCGTTGCCGTGCCTGCATTGCTGGCGGCAGTGGTGCTGCTGGCTGTAGCAGTGATGGCGCCGGGCATTCGCGTGCTGCCGATGCTGGGCATCGCCGTGGGCATAGGGCTCGCCGTAGCGAGCTGGTTACCGCTGCGTGGCCGCAATCTGCGCCGCACCCCTCTTGCGGTCTATGGCATGGTCTTCGGGCACTTCGGCATTGCCGTGGCCCTGCTCGGCGCGGCGGCCGAAAGCGCATTCTCCACCGAGCGCCTCGCCGCCATGAACGTCGGCGATACGCAGGCTGTGGGGCCGATCTCGCTCAAGCTGGAAAGCGTCGAGCCGGTGGCCGGGCCGAACTGGACCGCGCTGGAGGCCACCGTGAGCGCGTCCTACAAGGGCGGCAATCCTGTAACGCTGCACCCGCAGGCGCGCACTTTTACCTCGCCGCCGGGCGAGCGCACCGAATCCGCGCTACATACGCGCTGGAACGGCCAGCTCTATGCGGTTCTGGGCAACGAGGGTGAAGACGGCCGCTGGCAAATGCGCTTCTGGTGGAAGCCCTTCGTGCCGCTGCTTTGGCTGGGGGGCCTTCTCGTGGCATTTGGTGGCCTGCTCGCGTTGATTGGCCGCGTCGCCCACGATATCCGGCGCTTGCGGGCCGAAGGCAAGATCGCCTGGCGCAAGTCGCAGCAGGAGCAACTCAAGTGACCGAGCCCCCGCCCAAGCGCTCCGGATTGGCCATCTGGCTCCCGCTGATCCTGTTCGGCGCATTCTTCGCCCTTGTGATCTGGGGCCTGGTCCGCCCGGCTGACCGCGAAGTGGCAAGCACCTTCATCGGCAAGCCACTGCCGCAGTTCAATCTCGCGGCAGCAACCGACGACAGGCCCGGGCTGAACACGGCCGAGATGAAGGGCAAGCCAAGGCTGCTGAATGTCTTTGCGAGCTGGTGTATTCCTTGCGCGGTCGAAGCGCCGCAATTGGAAGCGCTGCGTCAGCAGGGCATCGAGATCGACGGTGTTGCCTTGCGTGATCGCAAGCAGGACCTTGAGGACTTTCTTGCGAGAAACGGCAATCCCTTCGCCCGCATCGGCAAGGACGATCTCTCGGAAGTGCAGCTCGCCATTGGCTCGTCGGGCGTACCAGAGACTTTTGTGATCGATGCCAGAGGGGTGATCCGGTATCAGCACATTGGCGAGATCCGTCCCGAGGATGTGCCGCTCATTCTTGAAAAGCTGAAGGAGGCGCAATCGTGAAGCGCCTTTTCTTCCCGATCATGGCTTTGCTGGCGGCTCAGCCGCTCTTCGCTCAGGATCAACTGCCTCCCGCACCTTATGCCTACAAGCAGCTTGAAGACCCGGCGCAAGAGGCCAAGGCACAGCGATTGATGGAGACGCTGCGCTGTCTCAAGTGCCAGAGCCAGGCCATTTCGGATTCCGATGCGCCGATGGCTGGCGACATGCGGCATCAAGTCCGCACCCGCATCAAGGCCGGCGAGGATCCCGAGGCCATTCGCGCCTGGCTCGTTGAGCGCTATGGCGATTACGTCAGCTATGCGCCGCAGAACAAGCCGATCATGTGGCCGCTGTTTGCGGCTCCGCTGGTCATCCTGCTGCTTGCGGCGATCTTGCTGCGCGGCCGTTTCCGCAAGGGCGCAAAGCCGGAGGGCGGCGAATGACCTGGATCCTGATCGTGCTGGTTGCAGCGATAGTTTTCGCGCTGCTGGCTTTTGTGTTGAAGATGCCGCGTGCCGGTTGGGAGCTGTCAGGCGCGGCATTGCTCGTCGGGATTGCGGGTTATGCGCTGCAAGGGCACCCTGGCACGCCCGGCGCGCCCAAGGCGCCGATCGAGAACAAGCGCGCTGCGGACGAGGCTCTGGTCAAGCAACGCCAGCAGATGGGCGACCAGTTCGCGCAAGGGCAGAGCTGGATGATCCTGGCCGACGGACTTGCCCGGCAGGGGCAATACGGCGCCGCGGCGGAAGTGCTGCGCAAGGGAACGCAGCAGTTCCCCCAGGATGCTGACCTGTGGGTTTCGCTCGGTAACGCCTTGGTGGGCCACAGTGATGGGATCATCACGCCGGCGGCGCAATTCGCGTTCCAGAAAGCGGCAGCGATTGCGCCGGATCATCCCGGCCCCCCGTTCTTCATGGGTCTGGCACTCGCCCAGTCCGGCAGGCTAGCCGATGCTCGCGCGATGTGGGCAGAGCTGCTCCGGCGTTCTCCTGCAGACGCTCCCTATCGCGCGGATCTGTCAGAACGAATCCAGCGGATCGACTCGATGCTGGCGGCAAGCTCCGGCGCGGTGACCGCGGGGGCGCCGGTTCCGGTACCCGCTCCAGAAGCTGGCGCCTCCAACCAAGCTGCTGAATAAAAAGCAGAAAAATGGCGTTCGGAACGGCTGCATATGCCGTTCGTTATCCTCGCGCGGCCGTGTTCCAGCCCATTGCGGGTGCATTGGGGCAGTGCTAAAGCGCCGCGCCGCACCGCCCTTCTGGTGGTTGCGATCGAGGCTGTGAGCCCGGGGGCACTGTTGCCATGAGTAATGCTGTCAGCAATGCCGAACATGCCAGTGGGGGCGCGCCTGCGCACACCGCCGGCCACGGCCATGCAGGGCACTCGCACGGCTCCCTGACGAAGCTTGCTGTCGGCGCGATCGGCGTCGTCTTCGGCGACATCGGCACCAGCCCGCTTTACGCTCTGCGCGACACGTTTGCAGGGCACCACAAGCTCCCGCTGGACCTGCTGCACATCTACGGCATCATCAGCCTGATGTTCTGGTCGATGATGATCATCGTGACGTTCAAGTACGTCTCGATCATCATGCGCGCCGACAACAAGGGTGAGGGCGGCAGCCTCGCGCTGCTTGCGCTGATCAACCAGCACACGGATGGCAAGCGCTGGGGCAAGGGGATCATCCTGCTCGGCGTGTTTGCCACTGCGCTGTTCTATGGTGATTCGATGATCACCCCGGCGGTCTCGGTGATGGGCGCGATCGAAGGCGTCGCAGTTTACCGGCCTGACATGCATCCCCTGATCGTGCCGCTGGTCGTCGGTATCCTGATCGGCCTGTTCTTCATCCAGAGCCGCGGGACCGAAAAGGTTGCTGCGTTCTTCGGGCCGATCATGCTGGTCTATTTCGGCACCATTGCAGTGCTCGGCAGCCTCAGCATCGCCGAATACCCCCAGGTCATCACCGCGCTCAGTCCGCACCACGCGGTCACCATGTTCATCTCCGACCCATGGCGAGGTTTCCTCGCGATGGGCGCCGCCGTGCTCGCGGTGACCGGCGCTGAGGCGCTTTACGCTGACATGGGCCACTTTGGACGCAGCCCGATCCGCATGTCGTGGCTGATCTTCGTCCTGCCAGCGCTGGTGCTCAACTATCTCGGCCAGGCATCGTTGCTGATCCGCAATCCGGCCGCGCTCGAAAGCCCGTTCTATTACCTTGCGCCAGAGTGGTTCCAATGGCCGCTGCTGTTCATCGCCTCATGCGCTGCAGTGATTGCTTCGCAGGCGGTCATCTCCGGCGCATTCTCGGTGACGCAGCAGGCAATCCAGCTTGGTTTCATCCCGCGCATGACGATCAAGCACACCTCGACCGCAGCCGGCCAGATCTACATCCCGGTGATCAACTGGGCGCTGATGATCGCGGTAATCCTGCTGGTGCTGGTGTTCCAGCGCTCGTCCAACCTTACCGCCGCCTATGGCATCGCGGTGACCGGGGCGATGTTGATCGACAACTTCCTGCTGGCGGTCGTGCTGTTCAAGCTGTGGCATTGGAAGGCCCCTGCGGCCGTCGCCATGCTGGCCCTGTTCTTCGCAATCGACGGGGCATACCTTGGCGCCAACATGACCAAGATCCCCGACGGTGGCTGGGTGCCGCTGGCAATGGGCATTGCCATCTTCACCTTGCTGACAACTTGGTCACGCGGGCGTGCCCTGATGCGGGAGAACATGGCCGAAGGCACGATCCCGCTCGAGGTCTTTACCAAGTCCGCGCATTCGAGCGCGGCCCGGGTATCCGGCACGGCAATCTTCATGGCCTCGACCGCCGCTGGCGTTCCTTCGGCACTGTTGCACAACATCAAGCACAACAAGGTGCTGCACGAGCGCGTCGTGATCCTCACCGTCTCGATCGAAGACGTGCCTTACATGGATGAAGGCGAACGCTACGCCGTCAAGGACTTCGGCAATGGTTTTTACCGCCTGACCCTGCGTTTCGGCTTCCTGGAGGAAACCGACGTACCCGGCGCATTGAAGGGCGTGAGCATGTGCGGCGAGCCGTTCAACATGATGAAGACCAGCTTCTTCCTGTCACGCCAGACCCTGATTCCTTCGGACAAGCCCGGCATGGCGCTGTGGCGAGAGAAGCTGTTCGCCTGGATGCTGCGCAACGCGGCAAGTGCCATGGAGTTCTTCCGGCTTCCCACCAACCGCGTTGTCGAACTCGGTAGCCAACTGAAGATCTGACCAGTCCGCTTCGGTTCATCCGGTTTCCAGCTAAGGATATTGGAATTCGTCAGAATTCCGTTACTTCTGGCCCATTGTGGCAACAGGGGCGCCCGCATGTCCGATAGCGCGTTACTGCGCGAAATTCTCGATGCTCAGCTTGAAACTGTCTGCCGTTTTCGGTCTGACGGGCTGATCCTGTTCGTCAACCGAGCTTACGCGGCCACCCTCGCGCGCGAGCCGCATGAGTTGACGGGCCGAAACCTTTGGGATTTCGTCACCGGAGAGGACCAGAACCATGTCCGCGCCATGTTGCGCAATCTGACTCCTGCGCATCCGGAACTGACCATCGAAAACCGTTTCGAAGCGGCGGGTGGGACCCGGTGGATGCTGTGGCGCAATCACGCCCTTGAATTCGACGATGCAGGCGAGTGGTCGGTTGCCCAATCGACCGGCATCGACATTACCGAGCGCAAGCAACTGGAAGAGCAACTGAAGCTGCTCGTTGATGAATTGAACCATCGCGTCAAGAACACGCTGATGGTGGTGCAGGCGATGGCCCACCAGACCTTTCGCGGGGGAGGTGCTGCCGATGGTCGGATCGGCACATTCAGCAACAGGCTCGCCGCTCTGTCCGGCGCCCATGACGCCCTGAGCCGGACCAACTGGGCGGGAGCGCACCTCGCCGACATCGTCAACCACGGGCTGCTGATCTGCAGGGCAGATGACATGCGGCTCGACGTGTCGGGGCCGGATGTGGTCATGCCGGCGAATGCCACAGTTTCGCTGGTGATGGTCCTGCATGAACTGGCCACCAACGCGATGAAATACGGCGCGCTGTCAGGCCTGACCGGCCGAGTGACGGTGCGTTGGGCAGTCGATGAATCAGAAATGGTTGTAATAGATTGGGTGGAGAGTGGTGGCCCTGCGGTGAATGTGCCGGAACGCAAGGGTTTCGGCTCGCGCCTCTTGACCGAAGCGATACCCCGCCAGCTTGGTGGCCGGGTTGATCTGGACTATAATCAGGCCGGGTTACGATGCCGTATCGCGGTGCCGCATGTCCGGCCAACTCCTGGGACGCACGATGATTGACGGCAAACGCATACTGGTTGTTGAAGACGAGTTCATAGTCGCCGCCATGTTGTGCGATGCCTTGGAAGATCACGGCGCAGTGCCATTGGGGCCGGTCGGCAGGGTGAGCGAGGGCCTGGAGGCGATCGCTGCAGGCGGCATCGATGCAGCGGTCCTCGATTGGAACCTTGCCGGGGAATCCGGCTCGTCTCTGGCAGAAGCACTTGCCGCGCGCGAAGTGCCCTTCATCATTGCCACGGGCTATGGGTCTGTCGATCCGCCGTTCAATGATCGGCCAATTCTCAGCAAGCCCTATGTATCGGCTCATCTCATCGAAAAGCTTGCCGGTCTTTTCACAAGCTGACGTCCAATCACGTCGATGCCCGGAGCGGCAGTGCCGCCCCGGGAGATCGGATCAGTCCTTCTTGGCTTCCGCCACCGATTCATTGTGAAGGCTGGCTTCGGCTTCGGCGGCTTCCTGCTTGGTAGCCGCAGCTGCCTTGTCGGCCATTTCGTCGGTCTTTGCGGCGGCGTTGTCGACGGCGGCAGCAGCCTTGTCACCCAGCTCGTCGGTAGCGGCAGCTGCGTTGTCGGCAGCATTGGCAACGTCATTGCCTGCCGATTCCGCTGTCGTCTCGGCAGCTTCCTGGGTCTTTTCCGAGCAGGCGGAAAGCGTCAGGGCGGTCGCCGCGGCGGCAGCGAGGATCGTGAACTTGCGCATGTGGTGAATTACTCCCCTTGGTGTTCGCACCCGCAGTGCGGGTTGAGGGGGCAACGCATGAACACGATTTAATATCCCGTCGCAGAAAAAGGGCGCGGCAACCGATGATGCCGCGCCCCCTGTTCCAGTGCATCAAGGCCGGGATGATCAGCCCAGGTTCGCGCTCACCATGCAGTACAGCATCGGCAGCGACAGCAGCAGGTTGGTGCGGCTTGCGGCCAGAGCGCGGGGTGCTGCAGCAGCCTTTTCCTCGGCCGAGGCTTCGACGATCCCGAGGATCTTCTTCTGGGCGGGCCAGATGATGAACCACACGTTGAATGCCATGATCAGCGCCAGCCACATGCCAAGCCCGATCATGTTGACGTTGCCTTCGCCCGAGAAAGACAATGCCTGATGGCCATAGCCGTTGACGAACGCGATGACGAGGCCGGTGACCACGGTCAGCAGCGCGGCATAACGGAAGAAGAAGAACACCTTCGGTGCGATGTGGCCGGTGATCGCGCCCTTCTGCTCGGCGGGGATCTTCGGCATGGTCGGAACCTGCACGAAGTTCAGGTAATAGAGCAGGCCGATCCACAGGATCCCGAAGAAGGCATGGAGCCAGCGGAACACCGAGTTGGTGTCAGCCGGGGCGGATGCGCCGTAGCCCACCATCACCGCGATGGCAGCGACAAGACCGACGACAAGAACGAGATGAAGATTGCCAAAGAACTTGGCCATGTGATTTCCCCCTATGTGCAACCGTCATATGGCAGGAGCACGACCATGCCCCCACGGTTGCCGTGCATATTAGGCAGCGTGCCGCAAATGTCACACAAAATTAGGGACGGGGTTCCAGCCCCTTGGGGAAGCGCAGGCGCGCCTCAATCGTGCGGAGGGTTCTGTTCCACCTCGGTCTGCTCGTCCATCGCCAGCCCATGCTTCATCAGCATCGGGATCTGCGCGAAAGTGAACAGGAACGACAGCGTGGTGACGCCCCAGAGCTTGGCCTGCAGCCAGATCTCGAAATTGCCGTTCGCCGTGTTGAAGAAATAGCGCAGGACTTCGTTCAGCGCGGCAAGGAACAGGAAGAAGAACGCCCAGTTCCGCGAAAGCTTCAGCCAGCCTTCCTCGTTCAACCCGTCGAATGCGGCCTCAAGCAGGTAGCGCAGCATGGCTTTGCCTTTGGCAAGACCCGCAAACAGCACGCCGGCAAAAAGCAGGTAGATCGCCGTTGGCTTGACCTGGATCCAGAAGGGATCGCCCAGCAGGACGGTCAAGGTCCCGAACCCGAGTATCAGCACTGTCGACAGCCACAGCATCGGCGAAATCTTACCGAGCCGCAGCTTCGAGACGATCAACGCCACGACCGTTGCGACCATGAAGGCCGCGGTGCCTTTGGTAACTGCCACCACCTCGGCAAGTCCGGCGTCCCCGCCGTCGCGCTTGAAGTAGCGGTAGGCGAGGAAGAACACGAGCAGCGGGCCGTAATCGACCAGCAGGTTCACCCATGATGATTTGGGCTTCTTCTGCGTCTCGCTCACCGGAACACTCCTGCGATGACCTTGGCAACAAGGTCGGGATCGAACGGGCGCAGATCGTCGATCTTCTCGCCCACGCCGATCGCGTGGATCGGCAGGCCATATTGCTCGGCCGCCGCCACCAGCACGCCCCCGCGCGCGGTGCCGTCGAGCTTGGTCATGATCAGGCCGGTCACGCCCGCCACTTCCTTGAAGATTTCGATCTGCTGCAGCGCATTTTGTCCGTTGGTGGCGTCGAGCACCAGCACCACGTCGTGCGGGGCTTCGGGATTGAGGCGGCCGAGCACGCGGCGCACCTTTGCCAGCTCGTCCATCAGCTCGCGCTTGTTCTGGAGGCGACCGGCGGTATCCACGATCAGCGTGTCGATGCCGGTGTCAGTGGCGGTCTTTACCGCATCGAACACGATAGCAGCCGGGTCGCCGCCCTCGGGGCCGGTGACGATGGGCACGCCGAGCCGATCGGCCCAGACCTTGAGCTGGCCGATGGCGGCAGCACGGAAAGTGTCGCCGGCTGCCAGCATCACGCCGTAGTCCTGCTCTTGGAACAGGTGGGCGAGCTTGGCGATGGTGGTGGTCTTGCCAGAGCCGTTGACACCGATGACGAGGATCACCTGCGGGCGCGGAAAGGCCACGATCTCCAGCGGCTTGGCCACCGGTCGCAGGATCGCGGCGATCTCTTCGGCCACCGCTTCCTTA